>ERZ1034626.659-NODE-659-length-24700-cov-11.199270_pt1 | contig 24700 bp, 20 predicted proteins | sample MGYA00520652_ERZ1034626 | MGnify/ENA primary metagenome ERZ1034626 (study PRJEB33766, sample SAMN09781765) | gut metagenome | biome: gut microbiome | host: Homo sapiens | place: Madagascar | study: EMG produced TPA metagenomics assembly of the PRJNA485056 data... | reverse complement strand
CCCTTCTTGCTCTGGCAAGCGACGAAAGGGCGAGCGATGGAGGGGAGTGAATAGCCTTGCTAACTATAGTAGGACGGTGGCCTCCGTGCCCCGTCCTCCAGCAAGCAACGTAATCTATCCTCCAGCACCCCAACATAATCCATCTTCCATCCTAAAAAATATTAATAAACTGTGGGTTGCTGGAGGACGGGGCACGGAGCCCACCGTCCTACTATGATTAGCAAAGCTTCGTAGTATTTTGGGATGGCAAATTAAACTCTTCTGTTCGCCCACACAAGGCCGAAAACGCTGTTGCGTGATAAAAAGATGGGGGTTTTGTTTTGTGTTGTCGTCAAAAAGTCGTAATTTTGGCCAAAAGGTTTTCCGATTGTAAACGCAAGTAAAAGCATTACTACTATGAACGAAAAGGATAAAAAGATTACACAAGAAAACTTTGAGTCGACCTATGAGGACGAGATAGAAGTGGCTCGCATAGATAAGTTTGTGTGCGATGAGATGGCCCGCCAGATACACCGTTATATCAAGGCCATGAAGGGCAGCAAGCATATCATGTTGAAGTTTGAAGAGAGCATAGCCCCCCTGTCGGTGGCTGAGAAAGAAGAGGTGATAGCCAAATATATCGACTTGAACCGCAAGGCCATCAGTGGTCTCGACTTTAAGATAGTGTTGGCGCGCGCTATGGCCAACTATTGCGACACCTTTGCCTATCTTGTGCATTTGGTGAACGACAAGCGCCGCATGGTGTTTTACCTTAACCGTATAAAAGACAAATACTTACGGTTTCATGAGGTGTTTGAAGAAGACGGCCACTTTGGTATGAAAGACTATAAGGGGCGCGTGCTCATTTCGCCGCGTTACGACTTTTTGCGCACCTGTTACGTGTATGTTGACGACCTAAAGTCGCTGCCTGTCATCGCACAGAAAGAGGGCAAGATGGGATTGATTATGCCCGACGGCTTCGATACCGTGGTGGCCGACTTCCTGTACGACGACATTTCTCTGCGCGACGAGTATCCTTACTTTGAGGCTGTGAAAGAGGGCCAAGAGGGATACATCGACAGTGAGGGTCGTTTTATAGGCAAGGTGCAACAGTAAACACTCTTACGTTTGTAAAAACTGAAAGCTCAACAACTCTGAACAACAAAACAACAACAAGAACAACATTGTTTCCTATTATCATTATTGAAACATGTTGTTCTTGTTGTTGTTTTATTGTTCTATGTTGTTGTATTGTTGTTTTATGTTGTTGCTTTGTTGTTCTATGTTGTTTGAAATATCCTCAACGTAAATTTATTGTTATTATCGTTAATATCGCTGTTATTATTATTTGTTCTTGAGCTTCAACCCCTTACATCTCTTTATGTAGCATTGCCACGAGTCGACGCATACCCTCGCTGGCACCCGCCTTGATGTGCGTAACGTCATGCAGATGGCTGCCCGTCATGGGGTCGGGGTCGATGAGGTAGAGTGGAGTGCCGCGCCGTGCATATTGCACCAGTCCGGCCGCGGGATATACGTTGAGCGATGTGCCAATGATAACCAGCGCGTCGGCCTGCATCACGGCCTCGGCAGCCACCGATATCATGGGCACGCTCTCGCCAAAGAACACGATGAAGGGCCTGAGCAGCGACCCATCGCCCGCCTTGGTGCCTGGCGCTATGGTGCAGTGGTCGGGGTCGAGCTCTTGCTGATAGCGTGGGTCGTCGGGGTCTCGGCTCGAGCACACCTTGCTCAGTTCGCCATGCAGGTGTATCACGTGGCTCGAGCCCGCCTTTTCGTGCAGGTTATCAACATTTTGTGTGATAACCGTTACGCTATATTCTTTTTCCAGCGCTTTTATTAGTTTGTGGCCCTCGTTGGGCTGTGCGGCATACAGCTTGGTGCGCAGCATATTATAGAAGCGGGTCACCAGGTCGGGGTCGGCCAGCCATCCTTCGTGTGTGGCCACTTGTTCTACGGGGTAGTTTTCCCACAACCCATCGTTTCCGCGGAAGGTTTTAAAACCACTTTCTACCGACATTCCGGCTCCTGTAAGAAACACTAAATTCTTCATTTTACGTTCTCCTCCTATTTTTGTTTTACCTTGTTCTTTTGTTTTTCAACATGAGTCGCTTATTTATATTCGCGCTTCGCGCTCATGGTTTTAAACATTAATTATCATTAATTGAACATTAATTAAACATTAATACGCACTACGCGCGGTTCCTTTCTGTTTTAATTATCAAGAATAAATATTTTTTGTTCAATCTTATCATCGCGCGTAGCGCGAAAAATTAATGTTTAATTAATGTTCAATTAATGGACATTAATGTTTAACCCCACAAGCAATGCGCAGCATTGCGAGATAATGTAACGAGCATATCCCTCCTTTAATATTTTCATGTTTACATGTATAATGCTTTGCACGTCTTGGGCTTAGCAAAGCCAAAAACGTGCTAAACTATGCAAAAATAATGTTTTTTCTATACATAAGGTGGCATTGTTCAGGAAAATTCAGTATTTTTGCACCGTTTTTGAAGATACACAATAATATTATAACATATAAATAGAAGACATGGACAAATTAAGTTACGCTTTGGGTCTGGGCATTGGTCATCAGCTGTCGCAGATGGGTGCCGAGAACCTCAACATCGACGATTTCGCACAAGCCATTAAAGACGTGATAGCAGGAAATGAGCCGAAGGTGAGCAACACCGAAGCGCAAACCATCGTACAAGAGTTCTTCCAGAAGCAGGAAGAGAAACAGCGTGCTGCTGCCGCCGAGCGCTTTAAGGGCACACGCGAGGAAGGCGAGAAGTACCTTGCCGAGAACGCAAAGAAAGACGGCGTGGTAACCCTGCCCAGCGGCCTGCAATATCAGGTGCTGAAAGAGGGCAACGGCCGCAAGCCGAAGGCTACCGACACCGTGAAGTGTCACTATGAGGGCATGCTGGTTGACGGCACCATGTTTGATAGCTCAATACAGCGTGGTGAGCCCGCCGAGTTCCCCCTGAACGGTGTTATTCGTGGCTGGACCGAGGGCCTGCAGCTCATGCAAGAGGGCGCTAAGTATCGCTTCTTCATTCCCTACCACCTGGGTTATGGCGAGCAGGGCGCTGGTGCCGCTATTCCTCCCTTCGCAGCCCTCATCTTCGATGTAGAACTTATCGAAGTAAAGTAAAAACAATAAACTGAAAATTTTATTACACAAATAATCACAATGAAGAAATTATTTTTCGCAGTTGCTATGGCTGCAATGATTGCTGGCATCACATCGTGCGGCAATTCTACCCCCAAACCTTCGCTTAAAAACGATGTCGACACCCTGAGCTATGCTATGGGTCTGGCTCAGACACAGGGTCTGAGAGAGTATCTGGTACAGATGGACGTTGACACCGCATATATCGACGCCTTTGTAAAGGGCCTGAACGACGGCGCCAACGCTGGCGACGACAAGAAGAAGGCTGCCTACTTCCTCGGCATCAACATCGGTCAGCAGATTTCTAACCGTATGGTGAAGGGCATCAACCACGAGATCTTTGGCGAAGATTCTACCAAGACCATCTCGCTGAAAAACTTTATGGCTGGCTTCATCACAGGCGCCACAAACAAGAAAGGCCTCATGACTGTTGAGCAGGCTGGACAGCTGGCTCAGAAGAAGATGATGGATATCAAGGCCAAGAACATGGAAAAGACGTATGGCGACAACAAGAAGGCTGGCGAAAAATTTATGCAGGAAAACGCTAAGAAGCCCGGCGTAAAGACTCTGCCCAGCGGCGTGCAGTATAAGGTTATTAAAGAGGGCACTGGCGCTCTGCCTAAAGACACCTCAATGGTGACCGTAAACTATGAGGGCCGCACCATCGATGGCAAGGTGTTTGATAGCAGCTACAAGCGCAATCAGCCCGCCGAGATGCGCGCTAACCAGGTAATCAAGGGTTGGACCGAGGCTCTGGTTCGCATGCCTGCAGGCTCTGTATGGGAGGTTTACATTCCTCAGAACTTGGCTTACGGCGAGCGCGAGGCTGGCGAAATTAAGCCTTTCTCGGCTCTGATCTTCAAGATTGAACTGCTCAAAGTAAAATAAGTTTTTAAGTTGGCCCGTGACGAGCTGACCCGTTGCTACCAAAGGTTATCATTGTATTGAACCCTGAAAGCAACAAAGCAAGCAGCTTGTCAACTCGTCACTCGTCAACTCGTCAACTATAAAAAGAGTGGCATCGAGAGCAGGCATAAGGCCAGCCACGGTGCCACTTTCGTTTTAACACTAAGATAAGATGAAAAAGATAATCTTGCTCGCCGCCATCATCGTGGCCAGCACAGCGCTCTATGCAGCGCCTTCAAAAAAGAAGAAAAAAGAGGTTGCTGCCGCAAAGGTAGAAAAAACCATTGAACTGATCTCGGCCTCTGACTCGCTGAGCTATGCCGCAGGAAAATTTATGTCGCGCGGACTGCTTGAATATCTGCAGCGCAACTTGCAGGTAGACACCGCTTACCTGGCCGACTTTATCACGGGTTTCCGCGAGGCAATGGAGAAAACTGGCGACCCCAAATATACCGCTATGAACGCTGGACGCACCATCGCACAGCAGGTTGACAAGCAAATGCTGCCCACCGTGCTGAAGCAGTTTGAGGGCACCGAGCACACCATCGACGCACGTCTGCTGCACGAGGGCTTCCTCTCGGGCGTATTGGCCGACACTACCATCATGACCGAGCCACACGCCGTAACCTTGTTTAAAGTCACCAGCGAGGCCGACGAAAAGAAGAAAAACGAGGCTTACAAAACCGCTAACGAGGCTTGGCTGAACGAAAACAAAACAAAAGAGGGCGTGCAGACACTGCCCAGCGGACTGCAATATAAGGTGCTGACCGCAGGCAATGGCAAGGTGGCCAAGGCCGACGATATGGTGACCGTGAAATATGAGGGCAAACTGATTGACGGCACCGTGTTTGACAGCAGCTATAAACGTAACCCGCAAACCACCGAGTTCCGCCCTAACCAGGTAATAAAGGGCTGGACCGAGGCGCTGTGCATGATGCCCGAAGGCAGCAAGTGGGAACTGTATATACCGCAAGAACTGGGCTACGGAGCACGTGGCGCGGGTCAGCAAATAAAGCCTTTCTCTACCCTTATCTTCACGGTTGAGGTGGTAAAGGTGCAAGAGGCTGAGAAGAAGGAAGAGGCCGCTGAAAAGGCTACCCCCGCCACTCCTGCTAAGAAATCGGCTGCCAAGAAGTCTGCTAAGAAAAAGGTGACGAGAAAGAAATAATAAAAACATTTTTTGGTTCTCATTTCTGCATATTTATGCAAGATGGGGGGCGTGTTGCAATACCCATCAAATTACGGACTGAAAGCCTTGGTTTCGCATCCTGAAACCAAGGCTTTTAGCTTATGAAACCCTTGGTTTCAGGGTCTGAAACCCATGCTTTCTCAAATCAGTAGTATCAATAAAATTTTCTGTAAGCAAACCCCTTGTTTTTACTTACAGATTATCACAAAATTAAGAAATGTTTAGTTAAAAATGGGCTCTCGCCCACATTGTATATTTATACACTTTTGTCTGTGTTTTTGTATATTTATACAATAATAGTGTGCCTTTGTATATTTATATATTTGTAAAACAAACCATAGTAGGACGGTGGTCTCCGTGCCCCGTCCTCCATCAGCCAACGTTTCTCGTCTTCCAGCAATTGACATAGGTCCTCTCAGGGAGGACGGGGCGCGGAGACCCTCGTCCTACTATGATATCCCTTGCTTGCCTCACTATATTGTCACTTGCTTGCATGTCCCCTCCTTAGTAGGACGGTGGCCTCTGCGCCCCGTCCTCCAACACCCAACGCATCTCGTCCTCCAATATCCAACGCATCTCGTCCTCCAACATCCAACGTATCTCGTCCTCCATCGCCTTCTGCGCCCCGTCCTCTCATCTTCCTTCATCCGCTCTCTCTTGTTAACGAATATTAAAAACCAATGGCTAAGGGTAATAAATGTTTGCAAGGTATGGCGCACCGCTGTTTTTTTTTTATTTTTGTGTGGTAATGTGAAATGCATCTGTGAGATAATGCATAATATGCAAAGAAAAAACTCACATAATATATTAACTTATTAACAAAAAACTTCAATTTTTATTATGGCAACATCATTCTTACTCATCGGAGGCTTGGGCACTCCTGAACTCCTCGTCATCTTACTGGTTGTATTGCTGCTTTTCGGTGGCAAGAAAATTCCTGAATTGATGAAGGGATTGGGCAAAGGCGTGAAAAACTTTAAAGAGGGCGTAAACGGTATTGAAGAAGAAATAAACCGCGAACCCACAAAACCCTCAAACAACGCTCAGCAAAGAAAAAATTCACCCGATATGCCCGATGAGAAATAATAACCTCGATAACCCAAATAACGAGCAATACAACAACGAGCAAGAAGCTGAAAATCAACAGTATTCAGACGAACCGTGTTCAGATGAACAATATTCGGATGAACAGTGTTTAGACGAACCGTATTCGGATGGTGAGCCCTATTCTGACAATGAACAGGAAACTGACGACGAGCAAGAGGCTGACGAAGAACAGGAGCCAATGTCGTTTTGGGACCACTTAGAGGCCTTTCGCTGGATGCTCATACGCATCATTGGCGCCATGGCTGTGTTTGTGCTTGGTGGCTTCGCCTTCATACCTTGGCTGTTTCAGCATGTGGTGATGGCGCCCAGCAAGCCCGACTTCTTCTTATATCGCTGGATGAAAACGGCGGCGGGATGGGTGTCGGTGGTGCCCGACGACTTGTTGCAACCTTTTCATGTCGACATCATCAACATTAACCTCTCGTCGCAGTTCTTTCTGCATATGTCGCTGTCGGTATGGGTGGCATTGCTGCTGGCGTTTCCATACATCGTGTTCGAGGTATGGCGCTTTGTGTGCCCTGCGCTGTATAAGAACGAGCAGCGTGGCGTGCGCTTCGTCTTCGTCTTCGGCACCGTGATGTTTTTCATGGGCTGCTGCGTGGGCTATAGCGTGGTGTTTCCGCTCACACTCAGGTTCTTGTATAGCTATCAGATAAGTCCGGAAATTACCAATCAGCTGTCGCTCGACTCGTATATGAACAATTTTCTCATGCTCACCTTCATGATGGGCATCATCTTCGAACTGCCGTTGGTGTGCATGGGAATATCAAAAATCGGACTGCTGAACCGCAGCTTCTTCTCGCGCTACAGGCGACATGCCGTTGTGGCACTGCTCGTCTTGGCGGCCTTTATCACGCCATCGGCCGACCCCTTCACGCTCATGTCGGTGTTTATACCGCTGTATGTGCTATGGGAACTGAGCGCCTTCCTGGTGAAACCTGCGCCGAAGGTGGAAGAGGAGGAACCGCTGAGCGAGGCCGAAGCAAATGGCGACTTTAGCGCGCACGGCGATAGCTAATTGATGTTTAAATGGCATGGGTAAGTGCTTAAAATAAAAGCACAACAACATAGAACAATAAAAGGACAATAAGAACAACGTTTTCGTTAAGCCAGATGAGCAGTGCCAAGCTTGCTTGAGCTTAGCCATGGCGAGAAAATGTTGTTCTTGTTGTCCTTTTGTTGTCTATTGTTGTTTATTATCTTTTTGTTGTTTTGTTATTGTTTGAGTCCAGCAATAGCAAGAAAATGTTGTCTACGAACCTGAAAGCACAGCCTTCACGAAACGTTCTTTGCCAAAGCAGTCGAGGCGCGTTTCGATATGGCTGAGGCCCTCGTCAAGCATCATTTGGCGTGTGGCCTCGGCGTATAACGCATTGATTTCGAACAACACACAGCCGCCAGGGCGTAACGCCTCGACGGCATAACGCGTAATGGCACGGTAGAAGCGCAACGGGTCGTCGTTGGGCACAAAAAGGGCCATGTGGGGCTCGTGCGCCAACACGTTGCGGTGCATGGCTTCGGCCTCGCGCTGGCAGATATAGGGCGGATTGCTCAGCACCATGTCAAGACAGGCGTGGTGCTGCGGAGGCTGTAACGCATCTTGCTGAATGAACGACACTTGCGCTCCCAAACGCTGGGCGTTGCTACGGGCTTGCGCAAGGGCTTGGGGCGAAAGATCCCAGGCTTGCACCGTGGCTCGGGGTAGGGCTAAGGCCACGCTGATGGCTATGCAACCGCTGCCCGTGCCTATATCAAGAATGTGAAAAGAGGGGCTTGTTTGGGCTTTGGCGTTTGTTTGGGCTTCAGCGTTTGCTTGGGCTTCGACGCTAATCATAGCCTCGGCCGACTGCACGGCCCAGTGTACCAACTCTTCGGTTTCGGGTCGTGGAATGAGCACGGCGGGGCTTACCTCGAAACTGTGGCCCGCAAAGGGGGCATGCCCTAACACATATTGCACGGGTTCGGCCTGTTCAAGGCGGCGCGTCATAGCCTCCAGCCTACGGGCATCGTCGGCCGACAGTTGCGACACCTTGCCACAACAAATATCGGTGAGCGAAAGGCCAAACGCCTCGTCGAGCACCCAGCGCGCCACGGCTTGCGCCTCGCGCTCATCGTAAACGGACATCAGCCGTTTGCGCAGTTCTTCGTACGACATTTTAAGTGAAAAGTGAAAAGTGAAAAATGAAAAATCTTTCTAGCTCTTCTTATTTAACAAACGTTTCAATAATATTTCCTTCCCACAGCTCTTGCTTTTTCAGCTTTAGGTCTGCTGGCAGGGTGGGGGCAGCGGTGCCCGTAGCAAAGGTGGTGGGAGCGGTTTCAACACGTATCTCGTCGTACAGACCACGGTTGATAAACTGCTGAAGCAGGTGGGCGCCACCCTCTACCAATAGCGCTTGGCGGTGCTCGGCTTGCAACTGGCTGAGCATCTCGTCGATGCTGTGATAGCAGCGCCAGTGTGTGGGCAGCCCTTCGGGCACGCTGTGCGACAACACGATGGGCAGCGGCGCATGGCCCGCCCAGTGGCGCACGTCGAGGTGGGGATGATCGCGGTTATAGGTGGTGCGGCCCACCACAATGGCATCGCACTCGCTACGAAGTTTGTGTACCAGCATCTGCGTGAAGGGCGTTGAGAGGGCCGTAGGGGCGAAGGCGTTGTCAATGAGATGGTTGGCGCTCTGTGCCCATTTCAGTATGATGTAGGGTCGCTGCAGCGTGTTCACGGTGATGAAGCGGCGTATGAGAGCACGACATTCGGCCTCGAGCACGCCCACTGTAACATCGATGCCCGCCTCACGAATTTTTGCTATGCCACGGCCATGCACCTTGGCAAAGGGGTCGACACAGCCCACCACCACGCGTCGCACGTGCTTGCTCACAATGAGGTCGGCACAGGGGGGCGTCTTGCCGTAGTGGGCACAGGGCTCAAGACTCACGTAGATGGTGGCCTCGGGCAACAGCGCCTCGTCTTCCTTACGCACTGAGGCAAAGGCGTTTACCTCGGCATGGCCTTCGCCACAACGCACATGATAGCCTTCGCCTATAATGCGGCCTTGCGCCACAATAACGGCACCCACCATGGGGTTGGGCTTGGCGTTCTGCTGGCCGTTGGCGGCCAACTGCAAGCAGCGCCGCATATATCTTTCATCAATGTTTGTCATCGTTTATTGTTTTTTGGGGGAAATAATGATAAGCCTTTCTAAGCCTCACTAAGCCAGAGGGTAATAAGCCTCACTAAGCCTTTATAGGCCTTTCTAAGCCGAGGGGACAATGGAGACTGGTGGGCGTGAGAGCCGCAAAGCAATAGGATTTTTCACTTTTCCCTTTCCCCTTTCCCCTTAAATTCTTCCTACATATCAAACTGTGAGCAGTGCCATGAGAAGATGAAGGGGTAGAAAAAGCCGCGTACGGCGCCCATCACGCCACGCACGCTTTGTGCCTTGGGATACAGGTTGTTACGATGCTTCATGCACAGCCAGCAGAGCTGCATGAGTGGCCATAAGCCGGGGCGCAACATTAATGAAGCCATGCGGTGTGGCAAGGCCAGGGCGGCATTGCCCGCGGTGTGGGTGGCAATAAGGTTATACACCAGATGCCAGTTGGGTTTGCGCTGCAGGGCGCGATAGTTGCGCAGACCATACACGTAAGGTTGCCATGTGGTGCGTTTCTGCTCGCCACACACCGCAATGTTTTGCAGCAGCGCCGCCTCGCCGTCGTGCGAGCGGTGCCAGTTGAGCGGTTCGTCCACACGCACGATGGCGTTAGGCTGGCGGAAGAAGTAAGCGTTCAGCGCCAGACTCCAGTCGTACACAATGCGGTCGTTGGTCCAACTCTCGGGGCGCTGTATGAAGTCGCGGCGCGCTATCATGGTGTGGCCCGCAATGCCCGTAAAGAGCATGGCCTCGAGGTTGCAGCGTGGTGCCACGGTGTGCGCTGTGGCCATATCGCGCCCACGTAGGTGCGTAGAATAACAAATGTTGCAAGGCCCGATGGCCTCAATCTGTCGCTCAAGTTTGTTGGGCATCCACACATCGTCTTGGTCAGAGATGGCAATGTAGTCGGCCGTGGCGCGCAGGCACGCCGTGTGGAAGTTGCGGTTGAAGCCCAAGTTTTTCTCGTTAACGTGTATCTGCATTTGTGGTACACGCTCGGCATATTGGCGCAGAATGTTTACGGTGTTGTCAGTCGACCCATCGTCTTGCACAATGATCTCGGCTATGGGGTAGGTTTGTGCCAGGATGCTGTCCATCTGCTCGCGCAAGAAGCGCTCGCCATTGTAGGTACACATCACAACGGCTATGGTTGGTGTTTCTTTCATATTCTTTTCTTTTTAATAAACCCTATGCACTCTTGAAGAATGTGTGCGCCAGCTATGCGCATCACGCCATAATAAAGCACGGCGGCCATGGCTATGCGTGCCAAGAGCTTCAGCCACAGGTTGTTGATGGGCTCGGTGGCTATCCATGTGGCCAGACTGGTGGCCAGGGCAGCCAAGGCAAAGGGCACAATGTCTTTTAAGAACGGCCATAGGCCATAGTGTAGCAGGGGTGCCGCCAGCACATACCACACCATCATTGACAGGGCGGCCACCACCACATAGGCCACCACCATGACGTGTATGCCCCAGGGCCACAGCGTACACATGATGGCAATGTTGGCCAGGCTCACGCCCAAGGTGGCACGGAAGAAGGTGCCTGAACGGCCACAGCTAATGATGGCGTTGCCCAGCAGTGTGCTGATAGGCGTGATGGCACCTGCCACACACAACATCTGTATCAGTGTGGCGCTGGCCTCCCATTTCTCGGTGAGGGCCAAGATGATAAACTCGTGCGCCACGATGCCGAAGCCAAAGAGCAACGGAAACGACACAAAGGCAGTAAAGCGCATGAGCTTACGGAAGGCAGCTGTTTGTCGGCCCGCATCGTCTTGCAGGTCTACCAACACAGGTTGCGATACCTGCGCCACCATGTTCTGTATCAGCGAGTAACATTTAAAGTTCCATTGATATGCTTGGTTAAAGTTGCCAGCGTCGGTGGTAGAGAAGTAGTGGCCCAACAAGATGTTGAGCACATTGTTATTGACGTGTGTGGTGATGGTTGATGCCAATATTTTGCACGAGAAGCGAAACATACGGCGCACAGGGGCAAACGTGATGCCGCGCACCGATGGCCGCCAAGGCGAATAATGCCATAAGAGCAAGGTGTTAAGCGCCACATACACAATGTTTTGCGTGGCCAGCGACCAATAGGCCATGCCCGCAAAAGCCATGACGGCACCCGTGCAGCCCGACAGCGTGATGGCCGTCATCGAGGCTTTGGCTATCTGCTTGGCTCGTAGGTTTTTAAACAGCCAAGCCGACTGTGCCGTGCCCATCGACGCAATAACGATGCTGAGGAAGGCGTAACGGCACAACGGAACCACTTGTGGCGTGTTGTACCAGCGGCCAATGAGGGGAGCGGCAAAGAAGAGCACAAGGTAAAGGCTGCCACCCATAAGAATGTTGAACCAAAACACCGAGTTGTATTCGGTGTGCGTGGGCGCCTTCTCGTTGGCCAGCGCTACCTTGAACCCGCTGTCTTGCAAGGCCGTAGCAACAAGGGCAAACACGCTGATAATGGCCATCATACCATAATCGGAGGGTGCCAATAGGCGCCCCAAGATGATGCCAAACAGCAGTCCGATAACCTGCTGCACTATGGTGTTCATGCCGCCCCAAAATAGTCCGCGGGCGGTCTTCTCTTTTAATGTCTCCACGTTGTTGTTATGCCTTGTTATACTTTTCTAAGTTTTGAAGTTAACGTTCTGTTCTCAACCAGTTAACGTTCTTTTTTCAACCCATTAACTTCGTTACATGAGTATGTCTTCTTCGTTGTGCAAAATTACTGCTTCTTGCTGAATGGCACAAGTAATTATGTGCGAAAAAGTAACAAAATGCTGCCAAAAAGCCTTTGCCAGAGCATGAAAAGATGCCGATTGGCCCTTCAAATGCCATAATTATATAAATAAAGGCGCAAACATTTTCGGTAGTGTGAAAAAAATGTTATCTTTGCACGCCTGTATTATGTTCGCACGTCAATAGCGCAGCGCATAATGCCGACCTTGACAAAGGAGACCCTTGACAACGTACTTGACAAAGAAACCCCTTGACAAAGAACTTGACAACGTAACCCCCTTGACAATGCCCCTTAACAAAGAAGGAAAAAACTGAAAAATAAATAAACAAAAAAACAAGAAAATGCAGAACAAAGGAATTGTAATCACAACAGCCGTCTTGCTGACGCTGGCAAGCCTTTTCTACCTGTCGTTCTCAGCAGCTACACGCTACTATGACGCTCAGGCTGAAAGGATTAAAGACCCCATCGCACAGCAAGACTACAAAGACTCTGTGAAGTACCTTGGCATCTACTCTTACCAGAAATGTCTGGAGACACAGATTGGCCTCGGTCTTGACCTTAAGGGAGGTATGAACGTCATCCTCGAAGTGAGCGTGCCCGATGTTATCGAAACATTGGCCGACCACAAGACCGACGCCGCCTTCAAAAAGTCGATGAACGAAGCTAAGAAGGAAGAAGAGACCAGCCAGAAAGACTTCATCACCCTCTTCGTTAACGCTTACCATCGTAACGCCCCCGGACATCGTCTGGCCGAAGTATTTGCTACACAGCAAATGCAGGGTAAGGTGAGCTCGCAGAGCACCGACAGCGAGGTAGAGAAAGCCTTGCGCACTGAGGCTCAGTCCGCTATCGACAACTCGTTTAACGTGGTGCGTACACGTATCGACAAGTTTGGCGTAGTGCAGCCCAACATTCAGAAGTTGGAAGGCCAGCAAGGACGTATCATGGTAGAAATGCCTGGTATTCGTGAGCCCGAGCGTATGCGTAAGCTGCTGCAGGGTAGCGCTAACCTTGAGTTCTGGGAGACCTTCAACGCCGACGAGATTGTGCCCTACCTGGTACAGGTTGACCAGCAGGTGGCTAACGGTGGACATGCTGAAAAGGCCGACACCGCTGCACAGGCTAAAGCTGATGAAACTAAAGCTGAAGAGGCTAAGGCTGATGTAGCAAAGAATGAGGCTAACGCTAAGTTTAAGATTGCCGACAACACCAAGGAGGAGACCGCTGCCGATAAGGCTGCCAACACCCGCACCGAGGAGGCTATGAAGAAGCAGCACCCGCTGCTGGCCATCCTGCAGACCACTGGCCAGGGCGCGCTGAGCACCGTAGGCTATGCTAACGTGCGCGACACCGCTGCCGTGAATGCTATCATCAACTCGGCTGCCGCTAAGCGTATTCTGCCCGCTAACCTGAAGCTGCTGTGGAGCGCTAAGCCCGCCGACGGCCTCACTGTTAAGAATGTATATGAGCTGCACGCCATCAAGGTTACTTCAACCAATGGCCGCGCTCCGCTGGAAGGCGACGTTATCACCGACGCTAAAGACCAGTTTAATCAGCTCTCAAATGCTCCTGAGGTAAGCATGAGCATGAACACCGACGGCGCTCGTCGCTGGGCAGCGCTGACCAAGGCTAACGTAGGCAAGGCCATCGCTATCGTGCTTGACGGAAGCGTTTACTCGGCTCCCCGCGTAAATGGCGAGATTGCTGGCGGACAGTCGTCAATCTCAGGTAACTTCACCATCGAAGATACAAAAGACTTGGCCAACACCTTGAAGTCGGGTCGTATGCCCGCTCCCGCACGTATCGTACAGGAAGAGGTGGTAGGTCCTACACTGGGTGCACAGTCAATCCAGCAGGGTATTATCTCATTCGTTATCGCCTTCGTTATCTTGATGCTGTACATGGTTATTATGTACGACGTCATCCCTGGTATGATGGCCAACTTGGCACTGATTGTCAACTTGTTCTTCACGCTGGGTATCCTTACCTCGTTCCAGGCAGCCCTCACCATGAGTGGTATCGCTGGTATGGTGCTGTCGCTGGGTACCGCCGTCGACGCTAACGTGCTTATCTATGAACGTACTAAGGAAGAGCTACGCTCGGGCAAGGGCATCAAGCAGTCAATCCAGTTGGGTTACAGCAACGCCTTCTCGGCTATCTTCGACTCTAACTTGACATCAATCATCACAGGTGTTATCCTTTATGTGTTTGGTACAGGCCCCATCCGCGGCTTCGCCACCACTTGGATCATCGGTATCGTTTGCTCATTCTTCACCGCTGTGTTCCTCACACGTCTCGTTTACGAGCACCAGATGAAGAAGGATCGCTGGTTGGGTCAGACCTTCTGCACACGTTTCTCACGTAACTTGATGCAGAATGTCAACTTCCCCTTCATGAACATCTATAAGAAGACTTTCGCCCTCGTGATTGTTTGCATCGCTGTGTTTGCAGTAAGCTTCGGCGAGCGTGGCTTGAGCCGCAGCATCGACTTTACCGGTGGTCGCAACTATGTTATTGCTTTTGAAAAGCCTGTTGAACCCGAGCAGGTTCGCGCACTGTTGCAGGAGGCTTTCCCTGGCTGCACATCAAGCGCACTGGCACTGGGTACTGACCATAAGACCATTCGTATCTCAACCAACTATAAGATTGAGAGCAACGACCCGAAGGTTGACGACCAGGCCGAGACCATCTTGTTCAACACACTGAAGAAGGCTAACCTGGTGACACAGAAGGATGTGAAGGCCTTTAAGAACCCCGATATCCGTACTGGTGGCTCTATCGTTACCTCAACAAAGGTAGGCCCCTCTATCGCTAAGGATATTACTTATGGCGCTATCATCAGCGTGTTCATCGCATTGGCAGCCATCTTTATCTATATCTTGATACGTTTCCACAACTTGGCCTTCTCGGTAGGTTCTACCGTGGCACTGGCTGTCGACACCGTGTTCGTGCTGGGTATCTATTCGCTGTGCTGGGGCTGGATGCCATTCTCACTCGAGATTGACCAGACGTTTATCGGTGCCTTGCTTACCGTGATAGGTTACTCTATCAACGATAAGGTGGTGGTATTCGACCGTATCCGTGAGAACCTGGGCTTGCATCCTAAGGCTGAGCTGCAGTCGCTCTTCAACGACTCTATCAACCAGACCTTGGCACGTACCATCAACACATCACTCTCTACATTGATCGTGTTGCTCTGCATCCTCTTCCTCGGTGGAGAGAGCATCCGCAGCTTCGCCTTTGCTATGAGCCTTGGTGTGGTTATCGGTACATTATCGTCAATCTTCGTGGCTTCGCCCATCGCCTTCCGCGTAATGGGTCGTCGCATCAAGGAGACTGATGAGGCTACTGCTGTAGCTAAGGCATAAATGAAATGCTGTTCTGAAAAGAATAGATAATAAGAAATAATGAAAAAGGCCTGCCTCACAATTACGTGAGGCAGGCCTTTTTTGGGTTATGGGGGTTATGGGGCTAATGGGGGTTATAGGGCTTATGGGGCTTATAGGTCTTATAGGTCTAATGGGTCTTATAGGTCTAATGGGTCTTATAGGGGCTTATGGGGCGGCTTATAGGGCTTATGGGGGTTATAGGGCTTATGAGGCGGCTTATAGGGCTTATGGGGGTTATAGGGCTTATGAGGCTTATAGGGCTTATAGGTGCCCCTTATATCTCTGGCTGCTCGGCCAGCCCCATAACATACTGGTGTAGCTCTTTATAGAACTTGTGTCGAGCCAGCGTGTCGGCATTGCCTATGATGATGAGTTTCATGCGCGCACGGGTGATGGCTACGTTCATGCGACGTAGGTCAGCGAGGAAGCCTATCTGCCCATCATCGTTGGCGCGCACCAGCGATATGATGATGATGTCGCGCTCTTGCCCTTGAAAGCCATCGACGGTGTTGATGGTGATGAGGCGTCGTAAGGGGCGCAACCATTCGTCAGAGCGCACCAGTTGGCGCAGATATTGCACCTGAGCGCGGTAAGGCGAGATGACGCCCACATCTATTTGTTCGTCTAAGGCTCGCGCGCGTCCTATCTTCATATAATAGTCGCGTAGCGTTTGCACGCAGAGTTTAGCCTCTTGACGGTTTACGCGCCCAAAGCTTTCGCCCACAAACTCTTCGTGAGCGCCCTCCAGTGGCGTGTCAATCCACTGCATGGGACAGTCGTAGTCGAGTATGCCGCGATGCTCTACCTCAGGGGCTGTGAGCACCTTTCCGCCGTAGAACCAATTGCTTGAAAACTGCATGATGGCGCGTTTCATACGATACTGCATTTCAAGCAGTTGCACCGCTTCTAGGTGCGTGTGTACGATGCGCTCCATCAGAGTGGTGGCCAGACCTCCGCGCATGGCCGCCACGCTCTTCACGGTGGGTGGTAGCTGACAGTGGTCGCCCGCCAGCACCACACGTCCTGCGCGCCGTATAGCTATCCAGCAGGCCGCTTCGAGGGCTTGTGCTGCCTCGTCGATAAACAGTGTGGCAAAGTGTTGCCCCTCCATGGCTCGGCTGCCAGCACCCGTCAGTGTGCAGGCTATCACACGCGCCTCGCCAAACACGTCGGCATGAATACGCACCTCTAGTTCTACGGCTCGGCTTTTCAGCCGTTCCACCTTTTGGTGCCAGTTGTCGGTTCGGCGTCGGGTGCCACGCAGTTCGCGTATAGCCTTTCGTATGCTCCACAACTGAGGGTAGTCGGGGTGGTCGGCAAAGCGTCGTTCGTAGGTGCTGGCCAGCAGATGGTCGTCAACGCGAGCGGGATTGCCAATGCGCAGCACGCTGATGCCGCGCTCCATCAGTTTGCGTGCTATCCAGTCGACGGCCATATTGCTTTGTGCGCACACCATCACTTGGCTTTCACGCGTCAGCGTTTCGTTGATGGCCTCTACCAGCGTTGTGGTCTTGCCTGTGCCAGGAGGGCCGTGCAGCACCATCACATCTTTGGCGCAGAGCACGCGTGCCACGGCCTCTTGTTGTGATGCGTTGAGCCAAGGCAGCCGAGGTGGTGTGAAGGTGAAGTGTTGCAGCGCCATTTGCGGCGTGTAGAACACGTCGCGCAGATAAGCCAAGCGGTTGCCACGAGCCCGGATGGCGCGGTCGAGGGCTTCGAACATCAGTCGGTAACTGGTTTCGTCGAAACCTATCTGCACGCCCACGCCCGTAGCCTGTTGCAGTTGTGTGCCTTGCGACACGTCGGCCACCTGCACGGCCATGCGGTCGGTGCCAGCCCAGCTCACGGTGCCCGTCATGGGCAGCCAGTGCAGCTTGTCGGGTGCTGCGGGGTCGAGGGTGAAGAAGCATACGGGGCGCCCACATTCAAAGTTGTGTTCAATATCGTCGTCGGCTGTGCCTGTGTCGCGTCGCACCAGCTCAACGATGGCTTGGTTCAGCGAGTTCCAGTAGGTGCGTCCCACCGACACCTGTAGCCACGCGTCGCCACGTTTCACCTTTCGGGCCATTGATGTGGCCTGTGTCAGTTGTTTGAATTGCTCCTTCTCGCAAGCATATTCTATCTGCAACAACATTTTTTGTTGCATGAGTGCCTGCACGGGCGTATTTGATGTTTGCATGCCTTAAATTCTTGTTTTTCTTTCTGTTTCTTGCAAAGGTAAATAAAAAATGACGGGCAAATAAGATATTTTTCTATAAATTTGCACATAAATATCAACAACATTACGCTATGCAACCCTATGATATACCCACCCACGGTGCAGAGAAAAGGCCAGCTTCAGGCAATGGTCAGCTCACCCAAGGCATCGCCCTCAACCGCCTTGCCATAGGCTATGCTGCCCGCCAAGGCTCTGCCCACATTGTGGCCCAAGGGCTTGTGGCAGAAGCCCATCCCGGACAGCTTACCTGCCTTGTGGGAGGCAATGGTGTGGGAAAGTCGACCTTGCTGCGCACGGTGGCCGCTCTGCAGAAGCCGCTGAAGGGCTGTGTGAGCATTGATGGCCAGCGCACCGATGTGCTGAGTGCCGCCCAGCGAGCGCAACAGGTGGCGGTGGTGCTGTCGGCCACGCCCCAGTTGCCACATACCACCATCGGCCGACTGGTAGCTATGGGTCGAGCCCCCTACACAGGCTTTTGGGGCCGACTGTCAGAAGCCGACCATGCCGCCTGCACCGAGGCTATGCGCCAGGTGGGCATTGAGCATCTGCGCCACCGCTTGCTCGACGAGGTGAGCGATGGCGAGCGACAGAAGGCCACCATTGCCCGCGCCCTGGCTCAGCACACGCCCGCCATTGTGCTCGACGAGCCTACCGCCTTTCTCGATTATCCCAGCAAGGCGGCGGTGATGGCGTTGTTGCGCCGACTGGCTGTTGAGGGGCAACGCACGGTGTTGCTCTCTACGCACGACTTGGGGCTTGCCCTGCAGCTTGCTCACCACCTATGGGTGATGACTGATGGAGCGTTGATGCAGGGGTCGCCCGCACAGTTGGCCGCCGATGGCACCTTAAACCGCTTCATCGACAGCGACTTGCTCTCGCTTGATGCTGCCTCGCTCACCATCCAGATGAAAGGGGTGAGATAATGGGCATGAAGATGTGTCAAGATGTAGGCTGACAAGATAAAAAAAGCGACCTAAATAGTGGGCCGACCCGAAAATTATAGGTATCTTTGCAGAACAGAAGATATATATGTTGGGCGTACCGTGACGATGCGTTGCACTCAATGGCATTAAGTTACTATCAGGAAAAGAAGAATGTTGAACTTAGACAACTTTTACAAGGCTCGCTACGTGTTGAGCAAAACCATCAGAAAGACAAACCTTGTGCACGCACAGAAGGTGAACCCCGAGTGTGACGTGTACCTCAAGCCCGAGTGCTTGCAGAAAACAGGATCGTTTAAGATACGTGGCGCCTATTATAAGATATCGCAGCTTACCGACGAGGAGAAGGCGAAGGGCGTGATAGCTTGCTCGGCAGGCAATCATGCACAGGGCGTGGCGCTCGGCGCTTCGGCCATGGGCATCAAGTCGCTCATCTGTCTGCCTGAGGGCGCTCCCATCAGTAAGGTAGAGGCTACGCGCCGTTTGGGTGCCGAGGTGTGCCTCGTGCCTGGCGTGTATGACGATGCCTATCAGAAGGCGTTGCAGCTGCGCGACGAGTTCGGCTACACCTTTATCCACCCCTTTGACGACGAGAACGTGATTGCCGGACAAGGCACCATAGGCCTTGAGCTGCTTGACCAGCTGCCCGATGTTGAGGCCGTGGTAGTGCCTGTGGGCGGTGGTGGCCTTATTTCGGGCATCGCCTTCGCCATCAAGTCGTTGAACCCCAATATCAAGGTGTTTGGTGTTCAGGCCGAAGGTGCTCCCAGCATGGTAAACAGCCTGCACGACAACAAGCAAGAGGCGCTGCCCTCGGTGTCGACCATTGCCGATGGCATTGCCGTGAAAGAGCCTGGCTCGCTCACCTTCAAGACGTGTTCTGAATATGTTGACGACATTGTAACCGTGACTGAAGACGAGATATGTGCCGCTATCTTGCATCTGCTTGAAAGCGAGAAGATGGTGGCCGAAGGTGCGGGTGCTGCCAGCGTGGCCGCCGTTATGTTTAACAAGGTGCCGGTGAAGGGCCTGAAAACGGTGTGCGTGGTGAGCGGCGGAAACATCGACGTTACCATCTTGAACCGCGTGATCAACCGCGGCTTGACAAAGAGCGGACGCATCTGCACGCTGTGCATTGAGCTTGACGATAAACCCGGACAGCTGGTGGCTGTAAGCACGGTGATAGCCAGCTTGGGCGCCAACATTATCAGCGTGAACCACGAACGCAATGCCGACAGCGAACATGTTAACGCTTGCCTCTTACGCCTCACGGCCGAGACCAAGAACAAAGAGCATGTGAACGAGATACGACGCCAGCTGAAAGAGCAAGGCTTTAAGATTGTGTAAGGTTAGGCTGCTAAGCTTAAGCCTGTGACAGTGCCTGTGCCTGTTAGGCCTTTCTGGGTCTTTCTAAGCCTTTGTTAGAATTGATTACTACGGCTTATTTAGGCTTATCTCGGCCTATTTAGGCTTATTTTTTAATAATAACAATATAATTATGAACAAAGCAATACATACCGACAACGCTCCCAAAGCGTTAGGTCCTTACAGCCAAGCCATTGAGGCTGGCAACATGGTGTTTGCATCGGGACAGGTGCCCATCGACCCTGCCACCGACCAGTTTGTGCCCGGAGGCATTAAAGAGCAAACCCGTCAGGCGCTTACCAACGCCCGTAACATCTTGGCCGAGGCTGGCACCGACCTTGCCCATGTGGTGAAGACCACCGTCTTCCTCTCAGATATGGACAACTTTGCCGCTATGAACGAGGTGTATGCTCAGTTCTTTGAGCAGCCCTATCCCGCACGCTCGGCTGTGGCAGTGAAAACATTGCCCAAGGGTGCCCTGGTAGAGGTAGAGTGTATCGCTGTGAAATAAAACCAAGAAAACCTATGCACGTGCATCCGTTGTGGAACGACCAGTATTGGCCACTTATCATCAAGCTATATCTTGCTAAGCCTATGGGCATGAAGGCAATGTATAGCAAGGGGGTGGTAGACCTGAGCATTGAGCTGCACATACCGCCTTTCTACATTTATGAAAGGCTGGAGGAGGTGGAGCGCAACCAGCGCCCGCTGATACAACACCTGCGCACACTGTATGAGGGCAACGCTCGCCGACTGTCGCGCGACGCGAAGCAGCTCAGGCAGATGACGGGCTTTGGCACGGGCGGAGTGTTCTTCGACGATGTGTGCATAGACAACGACTTTGAGCGCGACTACTGTCCTGTGGCCGACGATACGGCCATGACGCCCGCTATGCTCACCCTCATTCTGAACCTTTATTTCCAACTTATTCCTGACACGATGAAGGCTACAACGCCTGAGGTGCAACTGCTGGCCAAACGCCTTCATGTAACCCCCGACGAGGTGGTGCAGGTGCTGAAGCTGTGCTTGGCTGAAGACCCTTGCATACCCGAACATCGGCGCGAACGGCTGTTAGGTTCTTCCAGTGTCGCTGACCCTCTGCCCTCGCTATCACAGGCTGTAAACAAGCTGTGGCACCGCTATGGCAATGGCGATGCAATAATGGTGGAGGAGGCTGCTGAGCGCTTTAATCCTTATTTTGAGTGATCGTTAAACGACAATACGCTACAACAAGCAACAACCCTGAGCAACAAAAGAACAACAAACAATAATATTGTACAACGCACAATAAAGCAACAACGCTGAACAACAAAAGGACAACAGGAACAACTATAGTTTCATACTGAATAGTATTGAAAAAGTTGTTCCTGTTGTCCTTTTGTTGTTCTATGTTGTTGTTTAACAATTCAATAATATATTATTATGCTCGCAATGCTTTGCATTGCTTGCGGTTTTTTAAACATTAATGTCCATTAATTGAACATTAATTAAACATTAATATTTAGGCGCGCGAAGCGCGAAAATTGATGGTTAAACCCACAACAATATTATTTGATCCGTTTCTTATTTCTCCAATGCCTGTCTAAACTGGTCGCTGGTGACGTGCATGGCAGCGATGCGCCCGTTACGAATGATAAGGTTGTCGGGCAAATCGTAGAGGCCGAGGGCGCGGAAGATGGGGCTTTGCAGCATCTGTCCGTCGCACACGGTGGTGCATTGTGTGATGCTTTGCTGCTTCAGCGTCGTCACAGCATCCTTAGGCGAGGGGTCGAGGCAGATGCTCAGCACGCGCATATTGCCTTCTTGCATGATGGCCTTTTCAGTGGCTTGGCGCAACATCGACTGGCTGGTATAGTTGCTTGTAGCCCATACGCACACCACGGTGACGGGCTTTTCAGTGAGCCATGCCTTGTTGATGCGTGTGCCGTCGGTAGCCACGGCGTTAACGGCGGGCACAGGGCTTCCCACCGTTAGGCTGGTGCCCATGGCCTGTAGCTGCTGTAGCTGTCGTTTGATGTATCCGTTTTTAGGTTGCTCCTCGGCAATAAGCTTTAGCAGACGGCTGGCGCCCACCAGGTCGGGTTGCTGCGTTTGTATGAAGTAGCGCCACACCAGATAGTTGCTCACCATTGATGCGGGATGCTCTTTGATGAAGGCTTCGGCCTTGCTTTTAGCCTCTTGTGGCGAGCACGACGCCACCTGCTTGCGAAAACCGTTCATCAGTTCGTTGTCTTTCGTTCCCGTTACCTTCATCTCTTTCAGGTGCGACGCCTCTCCCTCAATGTCAACACTCTTTCCGGGCTGTGCAAAGACGGGTTGCTCGGTATAGTTGGGGAAGACAATCATCAGCGTTTGTGGGCGTGTGCACGGCATCTCGTAGCTGAAGCGTCCGGCCTGCACCTTGATGGTGTCGATGGCGTTTAGGTCGCCATCGGGGCTGTAAACATAAAACTCGCCACCGTTTATGTGCAGCAGTCGGCCTTCAATCTTGAAGTGTCCGCCGTCGGTGCCACAGGCTGTCAGTAGCAGCAGTGTGGCGCACAGCAGTAGCAGTGTGCAATGTCTGATTAGTAAGCTGCAATGTTTCATCATAAAAGCAAAAACGCCGAGCATCACAAGGCCAACAGAATGGCGCGTGCTGCTCGGCGATATAAAATTATATTTAATTGTTGAGATATCTATTTATGATAGACGTTTCTCTCGTAGCGCGGGCTTATTACTTAGTGATAGCCAGCTCGAGGTCGTTGTCAGCGTATGCCTTCAACGAGGGATCCTTCTTCAGCGCCTCTTTCAGGTATGAGGTAGCAGCAAACTTGTTGCCACGACGTGCTGCCACGATAGCGTGCAGATAGTCGGTTATAGCGTCGGCGTTCTCTACCTTGTCAAGAGTCTTTGAAGCAGCGTCGTAGTCCTTAGCCAGGAGCTGTGCCAAGGCAGCGCTGTTGGTCTTCTTGTCGCCGAAGAGCTGCTGAGCCTGAGCATAGTTGCCCTTAGCAAGGCTGAGCACACCCTGTGCGTAGGCAGTGGTCTCTGAGGTAGCGCCCTTAGCGATAGCAGCCTCGGCCTCGGCCATGTTGCCAGTAGCCAGGCTCATCAGGCCCTTGTTAGCGTTGCTCTCAGCCGAGTTGGCGTCGAGTGCCAGAGCCTTAGCCAGGTAAGAAGCGGCAGCAGCCTTGTCGCCCTTGCTCAGAGCGATGGTAGCGAGGTTGTTGTATGCGCGATAGTCTTTGTCATACAGCTCGGCAGTCTTCTTGTAAACCTTTTCCTGGTCGGCCTGAGTGTCTTGCAGAGAAGCGAAGTAGAGGAGCTCGTCGGCTGACAGCTTAGCAGCGTCGGCGTTGTACTGCTCCTTAATCTGATCGTCTGAGCGACCGATTGTTTCATAGTTGATGATGAGGCGTGAACGACGCAGCTCGGGCAGGATGCCATCGGCCAGCTCGCGGAAAGCGGCTGACATGTTACGAATTTGCTGCTCGCGCTCCTCGGGATCTTTGTACATACTCAGTACGCGCAAGATAACGTCTTTGTCTTGCAGGTTTGAAGCCTGTACCAAGCGCTGGAAACCGTCCCAGTCTTGTGCGGTATAGTGAGCGTCGATGTCGGCGTTCATCTTAGCCTTCTTCAGCTGGTCTTTTACATACTTCTCAGAAACGTTCTGACGCTTGCCAGCCAGCTTGTCGTTGAACTTGAAGCCACCCTCAGGTGAGGCATAAGCCTGTACCTCTACGTTTGAGAGGTTGAAGCCTTCGCGGTCGGCATTGATTTTCTTCAGCATTTCAACAAACTCGGTTACCGAGTTGTTCTTCAGCTCGCTCTTACGCAGGTTGGCCTGGTTTACGAGGAACTTGATGTTTGCTTCCTGCTTCTGAGCTCTTACACGCTGGAACGAGTCGACGGCCTGGCAGCCACCATCGCTCAGCAATGTCTTCTTGTAAAGCTCGCTGGTAGCGATAACGCCATCGGCAACCTTTACGGCAGGTATCTGAATTTCCTTCTTGCCTTTGTAGGCCTTGAAGGTCATCCACAGTTCGCTCTTCTGCATATCGTCGTTGTAAGGAACGGTTGAGCGCATGGTGTAGCGTCCGCCCAAACGGTAAGAAATGGTCTGGTTATTGCCCAGCACCTTTTCGCCCTGGAATGTTGCCGACTGGCCCTGTGTGGCCTGTCCAGCGTAACGCAGCTCGGGGATAACGGTTACAACGGCCTTCTTCTTCATGAATTTCTCAGGGAAAGAGCCATTGATTGTTGAGGGAACCATGCCCGTCTGTGTCTCCAGCGGGTTGGGTACAACTTCGAAATTGTCGGCTGTAAGAACCATCTTGTTCGAGCAGCTTGACAGTGCCAGCATTGAGCAGGCGGTGAGAGTAAGAACTTGGATTTTTTTCATACTATACTTAATATATCAAGAGTTTTCGTAATAATTGTAATTTTATATCTGTTTAGGGTATAAAGTTGTCGTTGTGCCGCGAGCGGGACTCGAACCCGCACAGCCATTACTGGCCAAGGGATTTTA
>ERZ1034626.649-NODE-649-length-24839-cov-19.118504_pt1 | contig 24839 bp, 22 predicted proteins | sample MGYA00520652_ERZ1034626 | MGnify/ENA primary metagenome ERZ1034626 (study PRJEB33766, sample SAMN09781765) | gut metagenome | biome: gut microbiome | host: Homo sapiens | place: Madagascar | study: EMG produced TPA metagenomics assembly of the PRJNA485056 data... | reverse complement strand
TTCGAGTCCTTCGATGGCTGTGGTAACCGTGATGGCAGGGGTGATGATTCCGTCAGCCAACAAGGTGCTGGCGCCTATGATGGCCAATATGTAAATCCACTTGCTCTTGAGTCGGCGCAGCAGGGCGTAAAGGGCGAGAATGCCTCCTTCGCCATTGTTGTCGGCACGCAGCGCCACACATACGTATTTGATGGTTGTCTGTAGGGTGAGTGTCCAGATGATGCAGGATAATGCGCCCAGTATGGTGCTCTCGTCGATGGTCTCGCCTGTGTGCAGGATGGCCTTCATCACATATAGGGGTGATGTTCCGATGTCGCCAAACACGATGCCTAATGTGACGAGCAGTCCCAGGAAGCCAACCCGATGATGATTGAAGGCTACCGATTTTTCTGTCTCTTCTCTCATTTTAATTCTCTTTTTATTAAAAAAATGTTATCCTTTAGATTATTAAATTTGCGTGCAAAGGTATAAACATGAGAAGTAAGGCAGAATTTGTTTAACAAGATTTATCAGATTTAACATATGATGCAAGACATGTAGAGAAATGCACAAATATATTACAATATACTGAATTGTATTATGCGGAAAAATATGTAACTTTGCATATTCGAAAAAAGGACAATAATTTAGGTATTCAGAATAATTGAAATTATAAGTTTAGTTTGATTATGCAAAAGGAAATATTGTTAAATAATGGAGTGAAGATTCCTACACCAGGTTTCGGTACATTTCTTACCCCTGATGGCGCTACCTGCGTTGAGGCTGTCAAGTCGGCCATAGCTGCCGGCTACACCCACATCGACACGGCTGCCATCTATAAGAACGAGAAGAGCGTGGGCGAGGGAATCAAGGAGAGCGGAATAAAGCGTGACGGCCTCTTCGTCACAAGCAAGGTATGGAACACGGAGCGCGGTTATGACAAGACCCTGAAGGCATTTGACAAGACCTTGAACGATTTGGGGCTTGATTATCTCGACCTCTACCTCATCCATTGGCCTGCCAACAATTTGCAATTTGGTTTGGGTGCCGACAGCTTGAATATGGAGACATGGAAAGCCATGGAGCGTCTGCATGAAGAGGGCTTGATTCGCAGCATAGGTCTTTCAAACTTCATGCAGCATCATATGGAAACTATAATGAGAAGAGCAAACATCTGTCCGATGGTTGACCAGATAGAATATCATCCAGGATTCACCCAGAAGGAGAGTGTGGAGTTCTGCCAGAAGAACAACATCCTTGTAGAGGCATGGAGCCCGTTGGGAAGAGGGAATGTATTGGACAATCCCGTCTTGAAGTCGATTGCCGCCAACCATGGCAAGAGCGTGGCCCAGGTGGTAATCAGATGGGTGATGCAGACGGGCGTGTTGCCGCTGGTGAAGTCGGTTAATCCAAGCCGAATCAAGGAGAACATAGAGGTGTTCGACTTTGAGCTCTCTCAGCAGGAGATGCTCGAAATAGCATCGATGAAGGCCGACAGAATAGGTGCAGACCCAGACTCCTGCGACTTCTAAAGAAGCAGGCTAAGGTAGGCAAAGCCTTGTTTACAATCAAGGCTACTTCCCGATGCAGTACGTGCTAAATATTGCATTGAGCGTTTCTTGCGGAGTGATTCGCTCTTCGCCTGTGATTTCAGCAAGGTAATCTATCACCATACGGAGGTCTTCGGCCAGAAGGTCGCCGCTTAGTCCGAGGTTCATGGAGTCGATAACACGTTGCAGGCTTTCGTCGGCATGCAGCAACGCAGAATAGTGACGTACGGATGTAATGACGATGTCGCTTTCGGAGATTTGTGGGATGTCGGCAGCTTCTACTATAAGCTGTTCAAGCATGGGGATATTGGTGCCGTACTTGGCGCTGATGTCCACTATGGGGAGTTTTGAATTTTGAGTTTTGAATTTTGAATTGTCGGCTTCGCCAATGAAGAGTTGTTGAATTGTTGGCTTCGCCGATGAGGAATTATCCAATGATGAGCTGGTGAGGTCGATCTTGTTTCTTACAACGATAAGTTTCTTGCCTTCCACGCGCTCCTTTATGTCTTCTATCTCAGCTTCAGTGGGTTGCTTGTCGATAAGCCAAAGCACAATCTTGGCCTCCTGTATCTTCTGATAAGTGCGCTCTATACCTATATTTTCAACAACATCATCAGTATCGCGGATTCCAGCAGTATCGACAAAGCGGAACTGTATGCCGTTAATAACGGTGGTGTCCTCGATAAAATCTCTTGTTGTTCCGTGTACATCGCTCACAATAGCCTTATCCTCATGTAGCAGGTGATTGAGAAGAGTGCTCTTTCCTACGTTGGTGTTGCCAACTATGGCTACGGGGATGCCATTCTTCAAGGCGTTGCCTACCTCAAAGGAACGGGCAAGCGAGAGAAGACGCTTATGGATATCGTTGGCAAGTGTGTAGAGTTCGGAACGGTCGGCAAACTCCAGTTCCTCATGGTCGGAGAAGTCGAGCTCCAATTCCAATAATGATGTCAGCTTAAGCAGATGGGCACGGAGGTCGGCCAATTCGTTGCTGAAGTGGCCCTTGAGCTGGCTCATAGCCATATCGTGCGTAGCCTTATTGGTAGAGCTGATAAGGTCGGCAACGGCTTCTGCCTGCGAGAGGTCCATCTTGCCATTAAGGAAAGCACGTTGCGTGAACTCGCCCGGTCCGGCTGGCACGCAGCCATTCTCGGTAAGCAGAAGCATAACCTGCTGAAGCACATAAGCAGAACCATGGCATGAAATCTCTACAGAATCCTCTCCTGTATACGAATGAGGCGCGCGGAATATGGATACAAGCACCTCGTCGACGACATCGTTATTAGTGTTGACAATATTGCCGAAAGCAAGAGTGTAAGCCTTGCGCTCGGACAAAGAAAGAGTTGAGCCGACAGGACGGAAAATCCTGTCGGCTATATTAATGGCTTTTGGGCCTGAGATACGAATAATGCCAATAGCACCACCAGGGGCGGTAGCGATGGCGCAAATGGTATTGTTGTTGAGCATTTGGATATTTATCTTTATTACGTTAGTTCTTGAAACTGTGAATTGGAGCCGGAATGCGTCCACCACGGTCTACAAACGGCTGGCACGAGAAGGTGTTGACCGGCATAATGGGAGCATAACCCAAGAGTCCGCCAAAGTCTACCTGATCGCCAACCTTCTTGCCGATGGCAGGAATAATGCGCACGGCTGTAGTCTTCTGATTAATCATACCGATGGCTGCCTCGTCGGCTATAATACCGGCAATTGTTGTAGAAGGAGTGTCGCCAGGGATGGCTATCATATCGAGACCTACGGAGCAAACGCACGTCATAGCCTCAAGTTTCTCGATAGTAAGGGCTCCTGCCTCTACGGCATCAATCATGCCCTGGTCCTCACTTACCGGTATGAAGGCACCACTAAGACCACCTACGTATGAGGAAGCCATAATGCCTCCCTTTTTGACCTGGTCGTTAAGCAAAGCAAGGGCAGCTGTTGTGCCAGGTGCTCCCGGATGCTCAAGACCTATCTCGCGAAGAATATCTGCAACAGAATCGCCAACTGCTGGAGTTGGAGCAAGCGAGAGGTCGATAATGCCGAAAGGAATGCCAAGTCGGCGTGAAGCCTCTTTGGCTACAAGCTGGCCTACACGTGTAATCTTGAAGGCTGTACGTTTGATGGTCTCACAAAGCACCTCAAAGTTCTCGCCACGTACCTGTTCCAAAGCATACTTTACTACGCCCGGACCGCTCACGCCCACGCTTACCACAGCATCAGGCTCGCTCACTCCGAGGAAAGCACCAGCCATAAAGGGATTGTCGTCGGGAGCATTACACAGAACAACAAGCTTGGCGCAACCTATCGACATGCGTTCCTTAGTCTCCTCAGCAGTCTGGCGCACAATGTCGCCCATAAGGCGCACGGCATCCATATTGATACCAGTCTTTGTAGAACCGATATTAACCGAGCTACAAATAAGGTCGGTCTCGGCAAGAGCCTTAGGAATAGAGCGTATCATAAGCTCGTCGCTATGGGTCATTCCCTTAGAAACGATAGCCGAATAGCCACCAAGGAAATTTACACCTACAGCCTTGGCTGCACGGTCGAGAGTACGGGCAAGCTCTACATAGTCGTCGGATGTCTTGCAGGCATTACCGCCCACAAGAGCAATAGGTGTGATGGCAATACGCTTGTTTACAATGGGCACACCCAATTCCTTTGATATCTGCTCGCCTGTACTGACGAGGTCCTTGGCGAGACGTGTTATCTTGTTGTAGATATTGTTGCAGAGTGTGGAGAGGTCGTCGCTCACGCAGTCCATAAGGCTTATGCCCATGGTGATGGTGCGCACGTCGAAGTTCTCCTTCTCTATCATCTTGTTGGTTTCGATAACTTCATTGATATTTATCATGACGTACTATTGTGTTTATGAGTGATTAGATTCTGTGCATTACATCGAATATCTCCTCGCGCTGGCACTTTACCTGCACGCCCACGCTCTCGCCAAGCTTTGTAAGTTCGTCGGCAGCCTGAACGAAAGGCTTCTCCATTTTGGTCATGTCAACAATCATCATCATATTGAAATACTCCTGCACGATGGTCTGCGAAATGTCAAGGATGTTGACATTGTTGTCGGCAAGATAAGTGCACACTTTAGCAATGATACCCTTGGTGTCCTTGCCTACTACTGTAATGATGGTTCTGTTCATAATTAAAGTTTATTTATTATTATTCCTGAAATTATTTTTTAGGGGCTGTGTTTACTTTTATAGCTGCAACTCCATATCTATGACATCGAGGAAGCGGCCGAACTTCTCACCTACATTGTGGAAGAGTGATGCCTGCGTGAAGCCCAAGTGCCTGTGAAACTCGAGACTATCGCTATTCTCAGCAGTAATACAGGCTATGAGCACCTTGTAGTTCTGAGCACGACACTCATTAATGACATGCTGCATCAAGGTGGTGCCTATGCCCGAATGGCGTAGGTCAGGATTGAGATATACGGTGGTTTCGAGAGTGTGAACATAGGCTGCACGCTCCTTCCATCGATGTACATAAGCATAGCCTACTACCCTACCCTGATCTTCATAGACGAAATAAGGAAATGAGGAGGCTATGTCACTTATACGCTTCTGCATCTCACAGACTGATATAGGTTCTTTCTCGAACGTTACAGTCGTGTCGGTTATATACCTATTATATATAGCCACCATATCGGCTGCATCCTGTATTCTGACTCTTCTAATCATTATTGTATCTATTTAATTGTCCGTGTGTTTCCTATATCATTTGTTGGACATAGCCTCCTTGATGTATCCATGACGGAAGGCATAGAGCAACTGTTGCAGGTCGTTAATCTGCTTGGACAACTCGCAACCTATGTCGGTATCGGCTACACGCATACGATGGGCAGACATCTCAACTATCTGCGTTGTAGACTTGATGTCGGTACATTTCTGTATGGCATCAAGGGTAGACGTGAAAGGCTCGTGCTGAACGAGTACAAATCCACGGCTATGGTAGACAAGTGTGTATCCGGCTATGCCCGTCTCCTTATGATAAGCCTGCGAGAAGCCTCCGTCAATAACCATAAGCTTGCCGTTGGCCTTGACAGGATTCTCGCCATTGCATACATGTACGGGCACATGGCCGTTGATAATATGACGATTTTCGCCTTTCACCCCGAAGGCATCCATTATATTGTCGACTATCTGCTCATTGTCGCGCAGCTTGAAGTAGTTGCCCTTCTCCTCGTTGTGTGTCGCCTTGTCGGCTATGAAGTAGCGCTCGAAGGTAGCCATCTTCGACTTGTCGAACAACGGGCTGTCAGGTCCACACCACAGATATAGGAAATAATCGGTGGCATAGGTGCGCTCCTCCGCGCTTGAGTCGGTCTGGAATGCTGTACGTATCATCATACCGATGTTGTAGAGCAATTCCTTGCCCGAGCACTTCACATCGGGAGCAATCTCCACTTCCTTCAACGAGCCGTCGGCATTGAGCGGAATAGAGGCATGGAAGAGCAGATTGTTATTATATATAGCGTACATGCAACCATGCTGAAGAAGCATACGGATGTGCTTGTGCAGTTTCTCCGACACCTGGAACGAGTGGTTGAGTTTGTCCATAAGCTGCTTCTCCTCTGGCGTGAGACGGTCGGGATGGCGAGGGTCGATGGTCGGGAAAGAGTTGCTCTTGAGTTCATACTCCTTGCCATCAAGAAGGATGGTACCCTTCTGATAGTCTATTTTGTTGAACAACATACGATCGGACATCTTCCATGCCGGATTGCGCCTGATGATGGCTGCCTCCTCCTTGAATTGTATTATGGTAATGGCCTTGTGCATAAGAGCCGTCAGACGACTTGTCTTCTGGTCAATACGTGCCGAGTCGGCTGACGCTATCTTTGGGATAAACTCCTCGCATGGGTCGTCGCCATATGTCTCCATTGCAAACGTGGCAAGCGGCACAAGATTTATGCCATAACCTTCTTCAAGCGTGGCAAGGTTGGCGTAGCGCAACGACAGACGGATGACATTACATTGGCAAGCACGATTGCCTGCCAAGGCTCCCATCCACAGAATGTCGTGATTGCCCCATTGTATGTCCCATGAATGATAGGACGACAGGGTGTCCATGATAATGTGTGCACCAGGACCGCGGTCGTAAATGTCGCCAAGTATATGAAGCTGGTCGATGGACAGACGCTGGATGACATTGGAAATGGCAACGATGAAGTCGTCGGCACGACCTGTGGATATTATGGTGTCGATAATCACGTTTACATAATCTGCCTTGTTGGCATCATCGGTACGCTCATGAAGGAGTTCCTGGATGATATACGAGAAATCGTGGGGCAACGACTTGCGCACCTTGGAATGGGTGTACTTGCTCGCTACAAGACGACATACCGAGACGAGCTGATGAAGCGTGATGCGATACCAGTCGATGATGTTAGGCTCGGCAGCCTTTATCAGTTCGAGTTTCTGGTCGGGATAATAGATGAGGGTGCAAAGTTCCTTCATGTCCGACTCGCGCATGGTGTTGCCGAACAGCTCGTTCACCTTGCGCTGAATATTGCCCGAAGCGTTCTTCAGAATGTGCTGGAATGCCTCGTACTCGCCATGAATGTCAGCAAGGAAGTGTTCTGTACCTTTAGGGAGGTTCAGAATAGCCTGAAGATTTATTATCTCCATGCTTGCCTCAGAGATATTGGGAAACGACTGAGCCAACAGATGAAGATACTTCATGTCCTGCTGCTTAGGGGGATGTATGTTTGCCATTTTAGTATAACTTGCTTTTATGTTAGTTAATTATTAGCTTTTGCATGTCGCTCACCACTTTGCCATCGAGACTGTCGATTGGCATGAAACCTTCGGTAAGGCTACTGTTGGATTCGAGCAACGCCATGGTGTATGAGGCAAATTTAGACAGATGCATTTCGTCGAGGACACGTCGCATGGATTTCTCGTCATAGTCGCTATCAATCATTGCCTGTGATGTCTCGTCAAGTACGGATTGCGGTATGTTGAGCATCTTGAAGCGCTGACGGATATACATAAGACGTGTACATATATCATGTATCGACTTGTCCTGAATGTTGTACTTTGCAATCTGCCGGCTTATACGATTGCGTACGGCTATGTCGTTAGACCGTATTGCACTACCGTAGAGCGAGCGGAACAACGCTACCATATCATCAACAGATACAGTAGAAGTAAATGCAGCATTTGTGATGACAGGTATGCCAGAAGACTTGGCAAAACCACTTAAGAAAGTCTGCTCCAACTGTCCACATGCATGTACTACCGCACCAGAGCGGACAATACGACGTACTGCATATATGATATTAGGACTATTTACCTGACGGCCATCACGATTCACAATACTAAGCACACCATTTATCGAGGTGAACACAACGGGAATATCCTTGCTTCGATATTGCTCCACCAGACGTACATTATGCATGTTCCAAATGCCAAAAATGTGGACAATGTCGGGTGACATGTCCACAATATCTACCTGATCACAAACTGTAAGTTCGTGAACCAGCATCTGCCACATCTCGATGTTGATGTATGAGGGGCTTGGCTTGGATGGTATGACGTATTTTATTCTCATTATAATTTATGAGTTGTGAAATCGTATTGGTCGGCCCGTGAATAGCGAATTTTGGTTGACAACTGACGCCACACTATAGACAGTTCGTAGAAGACCGTACGCCATGCGGGTATTTCCTCGCCAAACTTAACATACACCTTGCGGGCTATGAGCGAGCGCAGCACGATTGTCAGCACAAGATACAAAGCTGCTACAGCAAGCAGTATCCATCGTTGAGACACAGCTGACAGAACTATCGAAGCAACCAAAGCTGCATAATTGGCGTACATCATAGTCATGTCGAAGTTGAACAGAGTGCGTGGTGCTGTCGAACGGCTCAGGAACTTGCGTATATGAGCATAACAGATGTCACGATCGTGCCATTGCTTGGATGTAGGACTGTCTTCACGTATCCATGCATCCTCGGCTGTAACAACACGTGTCTGTCCTGGCTGTGCATACTTGTTGATGATGAAGTCGTACTCGCCATTGACAAGCTGCAGATTGCCACGATAGCCTTCCTGAGCTATGAATTCGGAACGTCGGAATGCTATGTTGGTGCCATTGGTGCGATAGGCAACTGAACCAACAGCACGACGCAACATATAACACATCGTACGCAAGCGTGCAAAGCGGTAATATCCTCGCGCCTCTGAATCGTAATTGCTATAGCCCATAACCAGATTGGCATCGCTGTCCATACGTGAAGCAAGCGTCTTGAGCCACACGTCAGACTGCGGACGACATTCGGCATTGACCATAACTATCCACTCATTGTGCGCAGCTTTTACGCCGAGAGCCACAGCAAGCTTCGACTTGCTCATAAAGAGCGAGCGGTGAGGAATGTACGTAGCATACAGATGGCCACGATGTGCATACTGTTCGACAACCGCTTCTGTTGGCAAATCGCCCTTCTCCCCTACCACTATCACCTCGTAGCCCGGAGCGTAGTCCTGTGTAAGGATGATTGACAGATTAGCGTCAAGAGCCTGCGCGTTGTTATTGGCAAGCACAAGTACTGTAATCCGTGGCATATCGCTGTCGTTGACAGAGTTGGGAGTGTCAAAGTCGTCAGCCTTATCCGTCTTGCGGAAGAACGGATTGGCCACGACCGACACCACCAAAATCACGGTGATAATTATGCATGAAATTATTGATATTGTATCAATTATCATATCTTATCTGAATTCTTCAGAAATGTATCCTTCCGGCAAAGGACGGCAGTTGTAACCACTTGCCATTATCTCGCCATAGGCTCCCGCAGAACGTATTGCAAGCAAATCGCCACGATGACACTTGTTGAGGTCGATGGCTTTGGCAAACACGTCGCTCGACTCGCATATCGGGCCTACTACATCGTATGTCTCGTTAGGCTCGTCGCTGCTGATGTTCTGTATCTTGTGCAAGGCCTGATAGAGAGCAGGACGTATCAGGTCGGTCATACCTGCATCAACAATGGCAAACTGCTTGTACGAACCCTGCTTTACGTAAAGCAAGCGTGTTATGAGCGAACCGCATTGTGCCACTACCGAGCGGCCAAGTTCGAAGTGCAGCTGCTGGTCATTGCGCAGACGCAAGTGTGTGGCATAAGTGTTGAAGTAGTCCTTGAAGTCGGGAATCGGCTCACGGTCGGGATTGTCGTAGCTAACGCCCAATCCGCCACCAACATTTATGTTCTGGACAAACACATTGCGCTTGGCCAACTGGCTCTGCAAGTCGTTTATACGGTTACACAAAGCCTTGAAGTCGCCCATGTCAAGTATCTGAGAACCAATATGAAAGTGAAGTCCGATAACTTCAACATTCGCCATCGTCTGAGCCTCATCAATAACCTTGTCCATGTCCTGCATGGCAATTCCGAACTTGTTCTCGGCAAGTCCGGTAGTAATGTTGGCATGTGTGTGCGCGCCGATATTAGGATTGATACGGAACGCTACACGAGCCTTCTTGCCGTGCTTTTGTGCAAGTTCGTTAATCACCTCAAGCTCGGCTATCGACTCTACATTGAAGCAAGCGATATCGTTCTGAAGTCCGAGTTCTATCTCCCAATCGCTCTTGCCTACTCCTGCATATACTATGCTGTCGGCAGGAAAGCCAGCCTCGAGAGCTGCCTTTATCTCGCCGCCACTCACACAATCTGCTCCCAGTCCGTATTGGCTTATGATGTGCAGAATCTTCTGGTTGGCATTGGCCTTGACTGCGTAATGAACATGATAGTTGGCATGCTTGCCACTCTCTTCATTGATGGTCTTGAGTGTCTCACGCAGAAACTGTGTGTCGTAATAGTAGAACGGCGTGCGTGTATCCTGAAATTTATCTACGGGGAACATTTACTGATGTTTTTCTATTTTTTACTTCTTATTGAACAGTACGTCTGAAAGGTTCTGAAGAGCACGTGCCTTGTCCGACTCCCTTATCAGGAAGGAAATGTTGTAGTTGCTTCCTCCGTATGAAATCATGCGCACGGGAATATTCTTCATTGCATCAAGAACAAGAGTCTCAAAGCCAAGGTTGCTCCAGTCGAGGTCGCCCACAACACATACAATACACATGTCTGAATCGACTGTCACAGTACCATACTTCTTCAGCTCGTCAACAATCTCGTTGAGATGTGAGGTATTGTCAATACTCATCGAAACACCCACCTCGCTCGTGGTAATCATGTCGATGGGAGTCTGATAGCACTCGAAGATTTCGAACACCTTGCGCAGGAAACCAGTAGCAAAGAGCATGCGCGACGACTTAATCTTGATGGCAGTAATGTTGTCCTTAGCTGCAACAGCCTTGATCTTGCCCTTCAGCAGCACATTGTCGATAATGGTGCCTTCAGCCTTAGGGTCGAGAGTGTTCTTCAGGCGTACCGGGATGCCGGCAAACTTGGCAGGCTGCACACATGTAGGGTGCAGAATCTTGGCACCGAAGTAAGCCAACTCGGCAGCCTCCTCAAAGTTGAGCTGACGTATTGCCTCTGTATTTTCTACGACACGCGGATCGTTGTTGTGCATTCCGTCGATATCGGTCCAGATCTGGATTTCCTCGGCAGGAAGAGCGGCACCGATGAGCGAAGCTGTGAAGTCGCTTCCGCCACGCAAAAGATTGTCCACCTCGCCATAAGCGTTGCGGCAGATAAAGCCCTGAGTAATGTAAATCTGGTAGCCCTCGTTCTCCTTCATGATGGCGCCAAGCTTCTCCTTGATATACTGTGAGTCGGGTTCGGCATTCTTGTCAGTTCTCATGAAGTCGAGAGCCGAGAGCAAGCATACCTTAACACCCTGCTCCTCAAGATAGTTTGCCACCATATTGGTGCTCATTATCTCGCCCTGAGCCACGATGTTCTTCTCCTCAAAGCTTGTAAACAAGTCCTTGGTGAAAGAACGCAGATAGTTGAATTCGGAGGCAAGGAATTCCTTGGTACGCAGCTTGTATTCGTCTGTGGAGTAGAATTGCTCCACATGCTCCATATATTTTCTTTCGAGATTGTTGATTACATCATTAGCTCCATCCGAATTCTTCTTGTAGAGATAGTTTGAAATCTCGACAAGCGAGTTGGTTGTTCCCGACATTGCCGAGAGGACAATGAAAACCTGTTCGCCCGATTCTGACACCATTGCCGCTACCGACTTCATGCGCTCTGGTGATCCTACGGAGGTTCCTCCAAACTTCATTACTTTCATAGTGTGTATATTTTTATTTGTTATTTTCTTTGTTTGTTTTGTCTGTCATCTCAATCAGTTTTCCCTCCTCACATTTATAAACGCGACCTGGGAAACGTTCAATCAGTCCGTGGTTGTGGGTTGAAATCACCACGGGGGTACCCGTATGACTAATCTCATAGAGCAGTCCGACAATCTTCTCGGCTGTATCGGGATCAAGATTGCCTGTCGGCTCATCAGCTACGATCATCTTGGGATGATTGAGCAGGGCACGTGCAATAGCAATACGCTGCTGTTCACCACCTGAGAGTTCGTGCGGGCACTTGAATTTCTTGTCTTCCATACCCACAGCCGCCAGCACATTGTCTATACGGTCGTCAATTTCCTTCTTGTCCTTCCATCCGGTAGAATGGAGTACAAACTCCAGATTCTTGTAGATGTTACGGTCGTGAAGCAGCTGGAAGTCCTGGAATATAATGCCCATATCACGACGCAGAGCCGGAACGTCCTTACGCTTCAACGTTGTCAAGTCTCTACCGAGCACATTGGCAGTCTCGGCATCGTCCTTGTCGATATCCACCTCGCAATATAGGGTTTTAAGCAGAGTCGACTTTCCCGACCCCACCTTACCTATTATATATACAAACTGGTCAGCATCCACTTGAAAATCCACGCCTTCGAGAATCATCTCGTCAGCCTGATAGATATTGACCTTGTTATATTCTATCAACATAATATCGATATGTTTTTTGAATTCTTATATTTTAATGTTTGTGCCAACTTGGAGCATGGCGCTCCTTGAGTTCCTTGGCTATGTCTTCTATACGCAGTCCCTTGCTTGTGAGCAGCACAATCAAGTGATAGAACATGTCGGAAGCCTCATATATGAGTCGGTCGTTGGTGCCGTTTGTAGCCTCGATTACAGCCTCAAGAGCCTCCTCGCCCACCTTCTGTGCCATACGGTTCAGTCCGTCCTTGAACAGCGACGTGGTGTACGAGCCTTCGGGCATTTCCTCATGACGCTTGTTGATGAAGTCCTGCAGTTCGGTGAGGAACAGCAGAGGGTTGGCATCATTGGTCTCGCCCCAGCAGGTGTCAGTACCGAGATGGCAGGCAGGTCCTGAAGGATTAACTCTAACCAGGAGAGTGTCGTTGTCGCAATCCACCTTTATGTCTACAAGATTGAGAAAATTGCCAGATGTCTCGCCCTTTGTCCACAAGCAGTTGCGTGAGCGGCTCCAGAAGGTCACCTTGCCCGTAGCCAGAGTCTTCTCGTAGGCTTCGCGATTCATGTAGCCAAGCATCAGCACGTTACGTGTTGTATTGTCTTGTATAATAGCAGGAACGAGTCCGTTCATCTTTTCGAAATCTATATTCATAACCAATCGTTTTATTTATGAGGTTCTTTTTATATTCTTGTTTTCACTCCCTTTCCATTCAGAAACCGTTTGAGTTCCGGAATGCTTATCTCGCCAAAATGAAACACGCTTGCAGCAAGAGCCGCGTCAGCCCTACCTATGCTGAAAGCATCGTAGAAGTGCCGCATGTTGCCCGCTCCTCCACTTGCTATAATGGGTATTGGCAGCGTCGACAGCTGCGCAAGCGCCCCGTTGGCATAGCCTGTCTTCACTCCGTCGTGATTCATGCTGGTGAAGAGTATTTCGCCAGCTCCTCGGTCGGCCACCTCAGCAGCCCAATCGAACAGACGGCGTTCGGTGCGCTCTCGCCCACCCTTTACATAGCAATACCATTCGCCATCGGTCTCCTGGCGTGCGTCAATAGCACATACGCACACTTGCGAACCGAACTTCGACGATATTTCGTCTATAAGCTGTGGGTTGCGTATTGCAGCCGAGTTGATGCTCACCTTGTCGGCTCCTGCATACAGCAGCCGCTCAACATCAGAAAAGGCGTTGATGCCACCGCCAACAGTAAACGGAATGTTTATCACTTTGGCTACTCTTTCCACCATCTCGGTGAATGTATTGCGTCCTTCAGCACTTGCTGTGATGTCAAGAAACACCAGTTCGTCAGCTCCCTCTTCGCTATATCGTCTTGCAAGCTCCACGGGGTCGCCTGCGTTGCGCAGATTCTCGAAGTTGACACCCTTAACGGTCTGTCCGTCTTTCACATCAAGGCATGGTATGATTCTTTTGGCAAGTCCCATAATCGTTCATTTTTTTAAATGAGGTGACTTATACGTTCTATGTCTATGCGTCCTTCGTAGTAAGCCTTTCCGAACACTACAGCCGGAATGCCTGCCTCGTCAAGAGCGATAATGTCATCGGCCGACGACACGCCTCCACTTGCTATGAGGTGAAGGTCGGGGAAGCGCTTCATTATCTTACGGTACAACCCGATGGATGTGCCTGAGAGCGCTCCGTCCTTTGAGATGTCGGTACACAACACCTGGCTTATGCCTTTGGCCTTGTAGAAGGCGATAAAATCGAATATGTCACGTTCGGTATGTTCCAGCCATCCGTTTATGGCTATCTTGCCGTCAAGCACGTCTGCGCCTAATATTATACGCTCCGGTCCGTAACGTTTCAGCCAATCGGCAAACATCTCGGGATTGGTATACGAGATGCTTCCTATCGTCACCATCGACGCTCCGTTGTCGAAAGCCGTGTCCATGTCGTGCTGCGTCTTGATGCCGCCGCCGAAATCCACCTTGAGATTTGTACCCTTGCACACTTCGCTTAGTACGTCAGCATTTACAACGTGTTTGGACTTCGCCCCGTCCAAGTCGACCATATGAAGTCGCTTGAAACCTGTCCTTTCCAGTTCGGCAGCCATATCTATCGGCTTGCCATACACTTTCTTCTGCGAGTAGTCGCCCTTGGTGAGCCTTACGCATTCGCCGTTGATAATATCGATGGCAGGTATCAGTTCTATCATATGCGTTCAATGAAGTTTCTTAATATCTGTTCGCCTACGCTGCCACTCTTTTCGGGGTGAAACTGAGTTGCGTAGAAGTTGTCCTTTCTCAGAGCTGCGCTGAATGGCAGAGTGTAGTCGGCCTCAGCGATGGTATAATCGCACACGGGCACATAATAGCTATGTACGAAATACACGAAATCGTCTTCGCCGACGTGCTCAAACAGCCCCGTCTTGAGGTTGTGTATGTTGTTCCATCCCATGGCAGGCACCTTTTCGCTGCTGTCTGTAGGGACAAAGCGCTTCACGTCTACGGAGAATATTCCCAGACAGTCGGTGTTGTCCTCTTCCGAATGTCGGCACATGAGCTGCTGTCCTATACATATTCCAAGTACGGGCTGGCGTAATGCTCTTATCAGCCTGTCGAGGTTGTGTTCTTTCAGATACTTCATTGTCTCGCCGGCAGCCCCCTGTCCGGGGAATATAATCTTGTCTGCCGACATCAACGCTTCTGGCGAATCTGTTATAACGGGATTGCACCCGATGCGTTGCAAGGCGTTGACTACCGACCTAATGTTACCAGCATTATACTTGACTATTGCTATCTGCATAAGCTTTGTGTTTTGTTGAGATACATAAGGCTTCATGCCTATCAAGCATGAATATTTGACATGTTAGGGGTGCTATCCTCGGCAAAGTTACAAATTTTTCTGTTTTTATAATATGATTTTGCCGTTTTTTAATGTCCTGTCAGCTCATTATAACACGATTGACTCATATAATGGCTTATAAATGTCATTTTTATGCAAATACGAGCGCCCTATTTTACGATTTGTCACGCCAGCGACTCAAGTTCTTCCGATAGTTGCGTCCAGCGTTCCTCTTCCTCGTCCATACGCATCTTTACGGATGTGTATTCGTTGACGAGCTGCATGTCGGATGCGCCTTCGGGCGTACATAGCTTCTCGTCGAGTTCCTTCAGTCGGTTTTCCATCGACTCTATCTTAGCCTCCGACTCCTTGACGAGTTTCTCTATCTTGCGTATTTTCTTCTGCTTCTCCTTGTGCTCGGCATAGCTTTCCTTAGCCTGCGACTTCTCTGTGTCGTCAGCCTTATTTGCCGAATCGGCATTAGCCGAATTTGCAGCAAACGTGCTTGCCGTGTTCAGGACTGCCATGTCTTCCACGTTGTGCGCCCGCAGATAGTCGTAGATGCCGCCCAAGTGCTCGCGTACCTTGCCTCCGCCGAATTCGTACACCTTGCTTACGAGACCGTCAAGGAATTCGCGGTCGTGGCTTACGATGATGGCTGTTCCGTCGAAGGCGAGTATTGCCTCCTTAAGCACCTCTTTCGATGGAATGTCGAGATGATTGGTAGGCTCGTCGAGGATGAGCAGATTGACGGGTTCGAGCAGCAGCTTTATCATTGCCAGTCGGCTGCGTTCGCCTCCCGAGAGCACCTTCACCTGCTTGTCCACATCCTCGCCACAGAACATGAACGAGCCAAGTATGTTCTTTATCTTCAGTCGGATGTCGCCCTTTGCTACATTGTCAATGGTCTCAAACACGGTCAGTTCGCCGTCGAGCAGCTGCGCCTGATTCTGGGCAAAGTAGCCTATCTGCACGTTGTGTCCAACCTTCAGGTTGCCGTCGAACGGGATCTCGCCCATAATACACTTCACGAGCGTTGATTTACCCTCGCCGTTCTTGCCTACGAACGCCACCTTCTCACCTCGCTTGATGGTGAGGTCTACATCCGAGAACACGTTGTGGTCGCCATAGCTCTTGCCCACTCCGTCGCATATCACGGGATAGTCGCCCGAGCGCAGACATGGTGGAAACTTCATGTGCATCGTGGCATTGTCTACCTCGTCCACCTCAATAGGCACAATCTTCTCCAGCTGCTTTATGCGGCTCTGCACCTGCACGGCCTTAGTAGGCTTATAGCGGAACCGCTCTATGAAGTCCTTGATGTCGGCTATTTCCTTCTGCTGGTTCTCGTAGGCACGCAACTGCTGTTCGTGGCGTTCGTCGCGCAGCTTTATGTATTCGTCGTATTTCACACGATAGTCGTTCACCTGTCCGCAGGTGATCTCTATGGTGCGGTTTGTCACATTATTAATAAAGGCGCGGTCGTGGCTCACCAGCACCACGGCCTTGGCGCTCTGCTGCAGGAATCGCTCCAGCCATCCTATACTTTCGATGTCGAGATGATTGGTAGGCTCGTCGAGCAGCAGTATGTCGGGACGGCGCAACAGAATCTTTGCCAGCTCGATACGCATGCGCCAACCGCCCGAGAACTCGCTCGTGGGACGGTCGAAGTCTGTGCGCAAGAAGCCCAGACCTGTCAGCGTACGCTCTATCTCAGCCTCATAGTTGTCGCCGCCCATCATCATGAAGCGGTCGTGCTCCTGCGCAAACTTCTCCACAAGTGCGGCATACGATTCGCTCTCGTAATCGGTACGCTCTGTCAACTGGCGGTTAAGGTCGTCAATACGTGCCTTCATCTTTGTCACGTCCGAGAAAGCCTTGCGAGCCTCCTCCTTCACGGTGGTGTTGTCCTGCAGAATCATCACCTGTGGCAGGTAGCCTATAGTGGTGTCGTTGGGTATTGCCACCTTGCCGTCTGTAGGTTTCTGCAATCCGCATATTATCTTCAGCATGGTCGACTTGCCTGCTCCGTTCTTGCCCACAAGGGCTATGCGGTCGCGGTCGTTCACTACAAAGCTCACATTTCTGAACAATGGCTTTGCGCTGAACTCAACTGAGAGTCCTTCTATTGATATCATATTTTCGTTTCTTATTCTTCTGTTTTTGTGACGGGGCCGTCGAGGTCTACCTTCCACGTTTCCCCTTCCTTTCTTAGCGTCAGCCGGCACTTGCCTTGCTTGCACATTCTGCCCGGGCGTCCTATTGAGTCGCACAACAGGAAGTTGCGGACCGTCATTTTCACCCGTGCGCTGTCGCCGTCGATGTCGATGTCGTCGATGTCACACAATGCGCTGTCGGTCTGCGCGTTCAGCACGTCCACATCGCCCTGGCTGATGTTCGACGCATGAAATTCAATCCACTTGTACGAGCGGTCGGTACACAGCGCCAAAGCCTGCTGCAGACGCAGATTGAAGTAGTTCTGGCCGAAGCTTTTGGCACAGGATTCCACAGCTGCATCGTCTTTTAGCGAGCATGCGCTTGCAAGGCACAACGCAGCGACAAGGGCGAAGGAGATGAGTATTGTTTGTTTTGCTGACATACCCTATAACTTCTTTGGTTGATTACAACTACAAAATTACTTATTTTCTTTGGCATATTCACCTCTTTTGCTTAATTTTGTATGAAAATCCAAACCGACAAAGGCAAATGCATCTATATTCTGCACTTGCCCTTGCCGGTATTTTAATGTTTATAGAAGAAAAAAATGCTGAATTTCATATCTTTTGGAAGCGGAAGTAGCGGCAACTGCTACTACATATACACACAGAATTCGGGTCTGCTTATTGATGTTGGCGTAGGAACGAGGTCGCTCAAGAAGGCGTTTCATGATTACGGACTGCGGTTTGTGGACGGTTTCGACGGCATTCTCGTCACTCACGACCATGCCGACCACATCAAGTCGGTGGGAAGCCTGAGCAAGAAGTTCAATCTGCCTGTCTACGCTACGGGGACGGTTCATGCCGGCATGGACCGCAACTACTGCATGCGCTGCAAGCTCGCCCAATCCAACCGTATGAAGGTTGTGAAGGGAGAGAGTTTCGACGTGGGCGACTTCCATATCACTCCCTTTGACGTGCCTCACGACAGCTCCGACAATGTGGGTTATCTGATTGAGGCTGACGGTATTGTATTCTGTCTGCTCACGGATGTAGGCGCCATTACCGACGAGATGAAGCAGCTCATAAGCCGTGCCGACTACCTGGTAATAGAGGCCAACTACGACCCGCAGATGCTCGAGGCCGGTCCCTATCCACGCTATCTCAAAGACCGCATCAGGAACGGACATGGCCACCTGAGCAACGTGCAATGTGCACAGGCCCTGGCTGCGAACCTTACCGACCGCCTCAAGCACATATGGCTGTGCCACCTCAGTCAGGAGAACAACAAGCCTGAGCTGGCTCTCGCCACCGTCTGCCGCACGCTCGAGGATGCAGGAATACGTGTGGGCGAAGACGTGAAGGTAGAAGCTCTACGCCGCACGCTGCCCACAGGCATCTTCAGCCTGACTTAAAAAAAAGAACAACATAGTCAATCTCCATAAGAAATCAGCTATGTTGTTCTTTACTGAGCTAACTTTTAAAAGTAAGGCTCTATTCTTTATAGATTATATCATTCTTTTAGCGTAGTGGTATTGATTTTACTCCGCTAATCCGCCCTCAGCTTCTCGCTCAGATAACGTCCTGTAGCACTCTCACGGCATCTTGCCACTTCTTCGGGAGTGCCGCAGCAGACAATATTGCCACCCTTGTTTCCTCCGTCGGGACCGAGGTCAATCACATAGTCGCCACATTTTATCACGTCCATATTGTGCTCGATAACGATTATAGAATGTCCTTTCTCTATGAGCGTATTGAACGCCTTGAGCAGTCGATGGATGTCGTGGAAGTGCAGACCTGTCGTAGGCTCGTCGAATATGAAGAGCGTGGGGTCCTGACGTTCCTGTCCGATGAAGTAGGCAAGCTTGACGCGCTGGTTCTCACCTCCCGAGAGGGTTGACGAGCTTTGTCCCAGCTTGATGTATCCCAGTCCTACGGCATCAAGCGGCCGCAACTTGTCGGCAATCTGCTTTTCGCCATACTTCTCAAAGAACTCGATGGCTTCACGTACAGTCATGTTCAGAACGTCGTAGATGTTCTTGTCGTGGAATCGCACGTCGAGTATTTCCTTCTTGAAGCGTCGGCCGTGGCAGGCGTCACATTCCAGCACGAGATCTGCCATGAACTGCATCTCTACCGTTATCACTCCAGCACCCTTGCACTCCTCACAGCGTCCGCCCTCGGCGTTGAACGAGAAGTACTGTGCCGTATATCCCTCCTGCTTTGCCAGGGGCTGGCTTGCGAAGAGCTGGCGTATGGCGTCATAAGCCTTTATGTAAGTGGCAGGATTGGAACGTGTGCTCTTGCCTATAGGGTTCTGGTCGACAAATTCCACGTGCTTCACCATCTGCCAGTCGCCCTCGAGCGACGAGTATTCGCCCGGAGCATCAGCAGCCTCGTTGAGGTGGCGCTTCAGGGCAGGATACAGAATGCCCTTGATGAGCGACGACTTGCCCGAGCCGCTCACTCCAGTCACAACGGTCAGCACGTTGAGCGGCAGGGTGGCGTCTATTCCGCGCAGATTGTTCATTCGCGCTCCCAGTATCTTGATGGCATGGTTCCACTGGCGTCTTGACTGCGGCACAGGTATCTTGTCGGCTCCCGAGAGGTAGCGCACGGTGTGGCTGCGCGTCTTGTCCGGGTCGGCGTGCAGGATGTCGTCGAGCGTTCCTTCAAACACTATCTCGCCACCGAGTCGGCCTGCATCAGGCCCTACGTCTATTATATAGTCGGCAGCACGCATTATGTCCTCATCGTGCTCCACTACTATCACCGTATTGTGAAGCTGTTGCAGCTCGCGCAGCACGTGTATCAGCCTGTCGGTGTCGCGGCTGTGCAGTCCGATGCTCGGCTCGTCGAGTATGTAGACCGAGCCTACGAGCGAGCTTCCGAGATTGGTGGTGAGATTGATGCGCTGGCTCTCGCCGCCGCTAAGCGAGTCGGAGGGGCGGTTGAGCGTGAGGTAGCCCAGTCCTACGTCGAGCAGAAACTGCAGACGGTTGTTTATCTCCGTGAGCAGTCGCTTTGCTATCTTAGCCTCGTGCTCGCTGAGCTGTAGGTTTCCGAACCACGCCTTCAGGTTCACCACAGGCATTTCTACCAGTTCGGTTATGCTCATGCCGCCTATCTTCACCCATGTTGCCTCCTTCTTGAGTCGGGTGCCATGGCATGCGGGGCAGATTGTCTTGCCACGATAGCGGCTTTGCAGCACGCGGTATTGTATCTTGTATTGGTTCTCCTTGACCATCTGGAAGAACGAGTCGATGCACACACGGTCGCGTACGTCGCGGTTGCGGTCGGACGGCAGTCCGTGCCACAGCATGTCCTTCTGCGCTCTTGTCAGATTGAAGTAAGGCTCGAATATGGGGAATTTGTCGGCTGCTGCCCTGCGGCAGAATTCGGCCTTCCATGTTCCCAGCTTCTCGCCGTGCCAGCATTGCACGCATCCGTCGTACACGCTCAGCGACGTATTGGGCACAACCAGCTTCTCGTCGATGCCTATCACCTTGCCGAAACCCTCGCACTCGGGACACGCTCCTGCGGGCGAGTTGAATGCGAACATGCTGTCGGTAGGCTTCTCAAACGTGATGCCGTCCTCCTCAAACGAGGTGGAGAAATCGTAGCAGATATTGGATGGAGGGAACACGAGGCGGCAGGTGCCGTTGCCTTCGTAAAAGGCAGTTTCAACCGATTCAGTCAGTCGCGAAACGTTTGATTCAGAAGAGCTTACGCTCATTCGGTCAATCAATACATAAAGCTGGTCGGCACTCACATTCTCCTTGTCTTCGGCTATGAAGTCGTCGATGCGTACGAATTCGCCCTTGTACCAGATGCGCGAGTAGCCCTGCTGCAATTCGGCTGTGAGCTGTTCGTGCAGCGTGCGTCCCTGCACCACATTGAGGGGTGCCAGGACGGCAAACTTCGTTCCCTCGGAGTATTGTCGTGTACACTCCAGCACGTCGTCGACGGTGTGCGTCTTCACCTCCTTGCCGCTTACGGGCGAGTAGGTGTGGCCGATACGTGCAAAGAGCAGACGGAGATATTCGTATATTTCGGTGGAAGTGCCCACTGTGCTTCGCGGATTTCGCGATATTACCTTCTGTTCTACGGCAATTGCCGGTGGCAGACCCTTGATATAGTCGCATTCGGGTTTGCTCATTCTGCCAAGATACTGCCTGGCGTACGAAGAAAGCGACTCTACATAACGTCGCTGGCCTTCGGCATACAATGTGTCGAAAGCCAGCGATGATTTGCCGGAACCAGAGATTCCGGTTATAACAATAAGTTTGTCGCGCGGTATCTTCAGGCTGATGTCCTTCAGATTGTTGACCCGCGCTCCTTTTACTTCTATGAATTTTTCCATATTAGTCGTTCATGGATAACAGGAACTCCTCGTTGTCGCGCGTGCGGTGCATACGGTCGTGTATGGTGTTCATCGCCTCGATGGGGTTCATGTCCGAAATGTACTTGCGCAGAATCCACATACGGTCGAGTGTGGTCTTGTCCTGCAGTAGGTCGTCACGACGCGTACTTGAAGCCACGAGGTTGACAGCCGGGAAGATGCGCTTGTTTGAGAGCGAGCGGTCGAGCTGCAACTCCATGTTGCCGGTTCCCTTGAACTCCTCGAATATCACCTCGTCCATCTTCGAGCCTGTGTCGATGAGGGCTGTTGCCACGATGGTGAGCGAGCCTCCGTTTTCGATGTTGCGTGCTGCTCCGAAGAATCGCTTGGGCTTCTGCAGGGCGTTGGCGTCGACACCACCTGTGAGCACCTTGCCCGACGCTGGCGACACGGTGTTGTATGCGCGTGCCAGACGTGTTATCGAGTCGAGGAATATCACTACGTCGTGTCCGCACTCCACCATTCTCTTGGCTTTCTCGAGCACTATTCCGGCTATCTTGACGTGGCGTTCGGCAGGCTCGTCGAATGTAGATGCTATCACTTCGGCGTTGACTGTACGTGCCATGTCGGTAACCTCCTCGGGGCGCTCGTCGATGAGCAGCATCATGAGGTAGGCTTCGGGGTGGTTGGCAGCTATGGCGTTGGCAATGTCCTTCATGAGGATTGTCTTACCTGTCTTGGGCTGTGCCACGATAAGTGCGCGCTGTCCCTTGCCTATGGGCGAGAAGAGGTCGACGATGCGTGTGCTGAGATTGGTTGTGGCACGGTCGCCGCAGAGGTTGAACTTCTCGTCGGGGAAGAGCGGCGTGAGGTGTTCGAAAGCCACACGGTCGCGTATTTCGTTGGGGTTGCGTCCGTTGATCATATCGATGCTTGTGAGCGGGAAGTATTTCTCGCCGTCGTGTGGCGGGCGCACGTGACAGTCTACTACGTCGCCTGTCTTGAGTCCGTAGCTCTTCACCTGCTGTGTCGACACGTATATGTCGTCGGGCGAAGAGAGGTAGTTGTAGTCGCTTGAGCGGAGGAATCCGTATCCGTCGGGCATCACTTCAAGCACTCCGTTTGCCTTTACGAGGTCGGTGAAGTCGTACAGCGGCTCCTCGGGCTGCATGGGCTGTTGCTGCTGCATGTAGGGCTGTGCCGTGTGCTGCACCGTGTGCTGCATGTTGGTGGTGGGATTGTCGAACATGTCGTATGTCGGCACGGCTCCCTGGTCTTCGATGGGCAGGTCGACCACTGTGATGAAGTCGGTGCCGTCGCCCGGGTCGCCAGCCCACACTCCGTCGGGGTTGGCAGCATTGTTGTCGGCCGTCTCGTTGTGTGTCTTTATCTTTGCCTGTAGCTGCGCCAGCATATCCTGATTGACGCTGTCGTCGTCAGCAGGCTCGTGCTGTGCAAAGGATGCTTCGGGAATGTCGTTGTCGTTCATGTCGTTTTCTGCCGTAGCTTCCGGCTGTATGGTTTCGGGCTCCGGCTGCGGCAGTTCGGGCACAAAGTCGGCCTGTGTGGTCTGTGCCTGCTGGGCTGCCAGCTCGTCCTGGCGCTTGCGCTCCTGTATTGCCGAGAGCAGTTCCAGCTCCTTTTTCGACTTGCGTCCTCTGTGTTTTGGTATTGCCGAGAGCATTTCTTCGGGTGTCAAGGTAGCGGTTTCGGCTGTGGTTGGTGCCATCGCGGGTGCTTTGGGCTCGTTTTCGTCGGCCTTATTCTTCTTCACGTCGAAGTTTTCGCCGTCCTTTCCGTTCACGGTGTACACTCGGTCGGTGTCTTTCTTGGTGATTCGGGTGCGACGACGCTTGGTTCCGAGCGGGTTTTTGTTGCCTTCTATCTCGGCCTGTCTGTCGAGTATTGCATACACCAGCTCTTCCGCATTGCCTTCCGTAGAGGGTTCAATGCCCATTTCGTGCGCAATATCTTGCAATTCAGCCATATCCTTGGCTGACAATTCTTCTTTACTATACATGGATTTTTCTAAAAAAATGAAAGATTACGCTTCAGAACAGAAGCCGATGTAATCTTGGGTTGAATTATAATGCAAAGTTACTGTTTTTTTCGCTAAGTAGAAATACTTGTCAAAAAAAACTTCGGAATTTTTAACCAATATTAACCAACAAAATCTCTTGTTTGCTGTGGCATCAACTACTCGCGAACTGTCGGCTCATGACGCCTTAGCCAGAATCGTCTTGTCGTCGTCCTCGTTATTAAGAGGAATGCAACCGCCCGTCTTGCGGATTTGCGGCACACCTCGGAGGTGACCCAACTTGCGGAAGCCCTTGCCGAAGGTTTGCGACTGTCGAGGATAACATCATACAGACCGTCCTCATTCACGAAGTTAGCCATCTGTGTTCCGCCTCTTGTTGAAAGGGGTTGGGTTGAAACCAATCCCTTTGCCAACCGTCGGCATACATCTCCTTGCTTCAGTCCGAGCACCTTGTACACATCTGTCAAGCAGAACAACGGTTCGCCCGCCTTGCCCATCACCGTCCTTATTCTTCCGAACTCAGGACTCTCGAAAATCTTAATCTGCATGCATTTTCAAGAAAAAGCACATATTTCAATAAAATAGAGACAGTTTTTTAAGTCAATCGCTGCTTGAATTTGTCGATTCTGCTGTGCTTCCAGATGTTTTAGGGGTTGAACCCGATGGAAAACTGTCGGAGCAACCCACGCAAACAGACACGAAAAAGGCGGCCATCATCGCTCCTACAAACAATGATAACCGCCCTTTAGTCAGCACATTACGAGTTTTGGCTAATTGAGATTTCTCAAAATTACCCCCCGATTCTATGTATGGAAAGTTTATTATTTAGCATGTTTTTAGTCGTTATTTGTATTACAAGTACCCTACAAAGTTACGCTTTTTCCTTCAAAACGCCCAATTTTTCGCTGTGAAAATCGCCCCGAAATTAGCATTTAAGGTACTGAATCCGTGTTGGACATCAAACACACAGACACTAGGGGTCATTAAGGTCATTAGTCATTAAGGTCATTTTCAAAAAAAAGTGCAAATCGGATTCTATATAATTATATAT
>ERZ1034626.630-NODE-630-length-25286-cov-16.126471_pt1 | contig 25286 bp, 17 predicted proteins | sample MGYA00520652_ERZ1034626 | MGnify/ENA primary metagenome ERZ1034626 (study PRJEB33766, sample SAMN09781765) | gut metagenome | biome: gut microbiome | host: Homo sapiens | place: Madagascar | study: EMG produced TPA metagenomics assembly of the PRJNA485056 data... | reverse complement strand
CATTTTCTAATAAAGTACATCTGGGGCAGTTGTTTCCACTGACAAAAAGAATGATATCTTTTTTATCATTTACAGCTTTAATAAAACAATCAGTATCAATAGATACTCTTCCCACAAGACCTTTTACATTGTAATTTTTCATTGTAATTTTAAGATCCTCGCTGTTTCCATAGCAATCATCAATTCCTCATCAGTAGGAATAACAATCATGGAAACTTTAGATTTATCAGTAGAAATAAGCCCTTTCTTTCCATTCTTCATGATTTCATTAGCTTTGTCGTTCAAATCCAATCCCAATGCTTCTTTAGAAATATCGACTAACCCTTTTCTAAAAGAAACACAGTTTTCAAAGATTCCACCAGAAAATACTAAGGCATCGATTCTGCCTAATTCTACATAATATGATCCTATTTGTTTTGCTATCGAATGTAAGAATAAATTCTTAGCTAGAAGTGCTCTCTTATTATTGTCTTCATCGATAGCTTTCTTAATGTCTCTTACATCGTTGCTAATTCCAGATACACCTAATAATCCAGAATGCTTAGTCAAAATATATTCTATTTGACCCGAAGACATCCCAGAAATATCCTCGATATAAGTGACAATAGACGGATCTAAATCACCACATCTAGTTCCCATCATAACACCACCCAAAGGGGTCAAACCCATGGAAGTAGCGATACAAACTCCATTTTTAAATGCGGATAAAGATGCACCATTTCCTACATGCATAGTAATGATGTTTTTATTAGAAAAATCATTATTAAAATAATCTTTTACGCATTTATCATATAGATATTTGTGTGATATTCCGTGTGCGCCATACCTTCTTATGTGATATTTTTCAGTCAAATCATAATCTATAGGATAATATCTCTCATCATCTGGCAAATGACAAAACAAAGTCGTATCAAAAACAGCGACTTCACCAACATTTGGAATCTTCTTTTTAAATTCTCTATAACAAGCTAAGTTTGCTGGGTTGTGCAATGGAGCCAAAGGAACTAAATCTAATATTCTTTGTTCTACATCAGCATTGAATTCTACAGCATCATCAAAATAATCTCCACCTTGAACCACACGATGCCCGATTCCTTTTATTTCACTTAAATCATTAACAACACCTGTAGTAACCATCAAATCAATTATGCAATCCACAGCATCTATAAGAGTCTTTCCACTCATAGGATACACTTGAGCATCTTTGCCTTCGATAGTCACTTTGCATGTCGAATTAGTGCCTAATCTTTCAACAACAAAATAAGCTAATAGCTTTTTTTCAGGCATTAAAAATAATTTGCATTTAATAGAACTAGATCCAGAGTTAACAGACAATATTTTAAAAGACATGCTGTTTAACCTCCAAAGTCAATATATATTTTAAATCAAACCTTATGCTTTTTATAGCTTTAATTGGGAAAAGTCAAACTATTCCATCTCAATTGTTGCAGGTGGTTTAGATGTGTAATCGAAGAAGACTCTACTCACATGGTCCACTTCATCTACAATTCTATCTGCAATTCTAGTCAAAATCGAATAAGGCAAATCAAAAGGCTTAGCAGTCATAAAATCAATTGTTTTGACTGCTCTTATAACAACAGCATAATCATATGATCTACCATCGCCTTGAACACCTACAGTTTTCATATTAGTCAAAGCAGCATAATACTGACTGATTTGTTTATCATAACCCGCATTCTTAATCTCTTCTCTCAAAATATAATCAGCATCCTGAACTATCTTTACTTTTTCAGCTGTTACTTCTCCTATAATTCTTATTCCTAACCCTGGTCCTGGGAAAGGTTGTCTAAAGACTAAAGATTCAGGCAATCCTAAAGACAAACCGGTTCTTCTAACCTCGTCTTTGAACAAGTATCTCAAAGGTTCTACAAGCCCCTTAAATCCAATTTCTTTCGGTAATCCACCGACGTTATGGTGGGATTTGATTTTAGCTGAGTTTCCACCTAAACCCGATTCAACCACATCAGGATAAATTGTTCCTTGAGCTAAATAATCAATTTTGCCTAACTTATCAGCTTCCTTTCTAAATGTCTCTACGAATAACTTTCCAATTATCTTTCTTTTTTCTTCTGGTTCTGTAACACCAGCTAAAGCTTTATAAAAATCATTAGAAGCATCGACATATTTAAAATCTAAATCAAAGTTTTTAAAAGTATCTATTACTTCTTCAACTTCATTTTTTCTCAGCAATCCATGATTTACAAACACACAGGTAAGTCTCTTACCTATCGCCTTAGAAAGTAATGCAGCTGTAACTGAACTATCGACTCCACCAGATAAGCCCAACAAAACTCTTTCATCTGGTTTTACTTTTTCTTTTATTTCTTTAACCTTATCTTCAATAAAGTTCTCCATTGTCCAATTCTTGTCAGCTTTTACTATTTCAAATAAAAAGTTTCTAATTATTTGTTGTCCAAATTCAGTATCGTTTACTTCCGGATGGAATTGAACACCATATATTTTTCTTGTTTCATCACTAGCTATTGCATTAGGACAGTTATCAGTTTCTGCATTTTTAATAAATCCACTAGGAAGTTTTGTGACTGAGTCATTATGAGACATGAAAGATATAAAAGAAGAAGGGATATTCTTCAAGAGCAATGAATCGCTATTGATAACATTTACTTTGGCATTTCCGAATTCACTCTTGTTTAAGCCTTTAACTTCTCCACCTAAATAATATGAAAGAAGTTGGAATCCATAGCATATTCCTAATACCGGAAGCTTAGATTCCAATACTTCTTTAGGAAGAGAAAAAGAGTCGGATTCATAAACACTATGAGGTCCACCAGTCAAGATGATTCCTATTACATTTCCTTGCTTAAGTTTTTCAGGTGCATCTTTATAAGAACAAATTTCAGAATATACTCCCTCGTCTCTAACTCTTCTACAAACCAACTGATTGTATTGACTTCCATAATCCAAGACTAATATTTCTTTTCTCATAATGTATGACCTCATCCATATAAGATTCTAGCAAATGAATTGAATTATATTTATGAAATGTCTTTCATTTTATCTAAAAAGGCCATGAACACTAATTCATGGCCTTATCTTTTCTTTAAAAAGCAAAATTATTTCTTACTGGTCAAAGGAATCAAAAGCAAAGCAATCACTCCTGATACTATTCCACAGATCCCAGAAATAATGGATCCACTTCCTAGTTTATCAGTAGCTTTGAAACCAATCTTTTCAAGTGTATTTATAGTCTTGTTAACACCGCTCATATCGAGTTGGTCTTTAATCAAAGGCAATAAGCAGAAACACATTATTCCACCAGCTAATAAGCATAAGAATGATAATAGAGGTAAAACATATTTGACCAATCCATTTCTGTTAACCTTAGGAATAAATGAAAGAACTAAATATGTAACCAATAGAACTATTCCTATTACAAATAAGCAAAATATAGCAATCAATCCACCGTTTTGATTTTCTAAATCAACTTCCTTGGAATAATCGTTAACAGCCGGAATACTTCCTTTTAATATAATCGACCCACCCCAAGCTAATGTGAATCCAGATATAGAATATCCAACTGAATAAGTGTTGTTTCCAAATGTATAACTAGATGACCAATCATAGAATGGCATCATCATGCAAACAACAGCACCAACTCCAGCTACAATCGCAAGAAGCACAAATAGAACCATCAATAAAGAAATCTTCTTTTTACTTTTAACCCTTCTTTTACTAGCCATTTTTCTTTCTCCTTTTTAATATCTTTATTATATTAAATCAATGCCAAAAACAATTTCTATACTTATTCAAGATATTAAACATATAGGCACAAACTGGTAATTATCTTCACCGATATATTTAAAAATACAATGAACAAAATTCAGTTTTTTTATAAAAAAGTAGAAAAATAAGAAAAATAAGAGTAAAATACTATGGCTTTCGAGGAGTAGCGTAGCTTGGTTTAACGCGCTTGCTTTGGGAGCAAGAGATCGTGAGTTCAAATCTCTCCTCCTCGACCACTAGAAATTAACAGTTTGATACTCAATAGTATCAAACTTTTTTGTTTACCAAAAATAATTTATTCTCATTTGTCTTATGATATTGAAAGAGGTGATAAATATGCTAAAAATTTACGGAAGTGAGATGTGCCCTGATTGTGTGGCTTGTAAAAAGAATTTTGATTTCTATCATATCGAATACGAATTCATCGACATAAATAAGACTTTGAGAAATCTCAAAGCTTTTCTAAAGCTAAGAGATACTTTACCAGTCTTTGATCGTTGCAAAGAAATAGGCGATATAGGACTCCCAGCTTTAGTCAAAGAAGACGGGACTGTCTTCTTATCGTGGGAGAAATTCTTAGAAGAAAACAATCACAAAGTTCTCGAATTCAAAGAGGAAGATATTAAAGTTTGTTCTTTAGACCACAAAGGTTGCTAATTAGACCAACTAAAATTTTCTCTACCTGCTCCTATTTCAAAATTATATTTAGCTCTCAATCAGTCATCATATACTGAGCTTGAGAAATGACACCATCGATGGCGGAATCTCTATATTCAGGTGGATATCCATATTTCTTAAGGCATTTCTTAATGGCTATCCTCATTTTAGCCCTCGTCGATTCCTTGCTAGACCAATCGGTTGTAGCGTATTGATCAACGATATCTTTCAAATCATGCGCGATAAGTTTAAGAGTTTCATCATCTAATAATTCCTTGGCAGATTTATCCCTAACCAAAGCATCATAAAACGCACGTTCTCTTCCATTAATACCTAATTCCTGAGCTTTTTTCTCGTCTCCAACCAACTCTTGAGCGAACTGAACTAATTTAACAATGGTTTCGTCGGCAATAAATTTCTCATCGCGGTCGTTGTATTCTTCAAGAATCTTCCTTAAGCGCTTTGAATATTCTTGGGATTTCAAATAATTATTCTTTCTACTTTCGGCAATAGCTCTCTCCAAAAGTTCACGGGCAATTTGGACAAAAATCATTGGGGGATTGCTCTTGCGCAGCTCTTCAATTTTCTTTTCACTCAAAAGCTCAATAACATTAACAGAATCATCATGTTGAGTGAGCACTTTAACCTCATCGCCTTGAATGGCATCCGCCAATAAGCCGGCGACATATTTATTCATATCAGCCACGGAAACTATGACTGGGTTAGAGCGAAGTTTAAGAATATAGCTTCTAATTGCTAAATAGTAATAAACGTCATTTTTTTCTTCTTCACTAGCAATGCCTCCACATGCAACAAAGGCATGTTTAATAGAAATCGAAAGGTCATCCATAAAGGAATCCTCTCTCTTTTTCTCTTCCAAAACGAATTGTGCTCCGTCCTGGATAGCTGTAAACCTAGTCAAGGAATCATTTGAAAAGAACTTTGATTTATCAATCTTATAGAACCACTCATTCAAAATATTGAGTTTTTCTATAAGGAGATTGTGAATCTCGTTCTTGACGTCTTGAAGATTGGTTTTTCTATCACGGTCTGTATATTCTGACAATGCAGCTTCCAATGCTTTGCCTAATCCGATGTAATCCACAACCAAGCCAGATGATTTGCCTGGATATACACGATTTACACGAGCAATAGCCTGCATCAAAGCATAAGACTTAAGTCTCTTAATGAAATACATGACATCCAAATCCGGAACGTCGAATCCGGTAAGCCACATATCGACGACGATGGCTATCTTGTATTTGGAATTATCTTTTTTGAATTCTTCACCCAATTCTTTTCTATGAGCCGAATCTCCAAAAGCCATTCTTGCTTCTTCGTCATCTTTGTTCGATTCAGTGACGACCAAAATAGTTTTTTCTTTATATTCTGGCTTAAGTTCAACGATTCTCTTATACAGCTTTAAAGCCCCTTTTCTGGTTTGGCAAACAATCATCGCTTTGCCATGAAGGAAACCCTTCCTTTCCTCATAATGAGCAAGAATATCCCTTGCAAACAAATCGATAACTGAGTCTTGCTCAAGGATGCCAGAAAGCTTAAGCATCTCACGTTTGGATTTTTCAATGGCATCCGGTGTACTTTGCTCCGAATTCTCTATATCATCGTAGTAATGGTCAATTTGAGCCAAAACATCTTCGTTAGTCCATACTTTGGCAAGCCTGGACTCATAATAAAGTTTAACCGTCGAACCATCGATAATAGACTGCGTCATATCATAAACATCGATGATGTCGCCAAAAATGTCAGTCGTTTGTTTTTCTTTGTTTGAAATTGGGGTTCCTGTGAAACCGATAAAGGTGGCGTTTGGCAAGGCATCACGAATATATTTTTCGATTCCGTATTTGAAGACTGGCGAAAGCTCGCCTTCTTCGCTCTTCTCATAATGAATTGTCTCATAGATGCCGTAATGGCTTCTATGGGCCTCGTCTGTCATAACGATAATATTATTTCTATCATTTTCCGGGAGATTTTCCTTATCGAATTTCCCAATTGTAGTGAAAATAATTCCGCCTTGCTTAACCGTTCCTAATTTTCTAACTAAGTCAGCGCGGCTAGTGACAATAACCGGGTCGGTTTTTAAATATTCTCTCGCACTACAAAAAGTCTTATATAGCTGATCATCAAGATCAATACGATCGGTAAGCAAAACAATGGTAGGGACGCCCAAAGAAGTTTCTTGTAGAAGCCTATGAGCCAGCATAACCATGGAGAAGGATTTTCCACTCCCCTGAGTGTGCCAAACAATGCCAGCTTTGCCGTTTCCGACAGGCTTTATGGCTGAATTGATGGATTTGATGGATTTAAGAACGCCAAAATACTGATGGTATTGCGCCATAATTTTGATAGGTTTATCGTTCTTGTCTTCGATGAAGAAGAGGTTGTTTTTTATTACATCCAATAATCTAGCTTTATCAAAAAGGCCTTCGATAAGGACGTCTAATGTCTTAACAAAATTTTTATCATAACCTTTTTCACCTGCGACAGACTTCCACTCAGAAAAACGGTCTTCCTTGGACGTAAGTGTTCCAACTTTTGTATTGACGCCATCGGAGATTACCAAGAATGCGTTATAGTTAAACAAAGTCGGAATATCAAAACGGTAACCACTCTTTTCTGAATCTCCCCCAAGTTGCATATAGGCATGGTGTAATGTTGCATTGGTTCCATTCTCGTCGAATGTCTTCAATTCCATAACGATTAAAGGGATTCCGTTGATATAGACAATTACATCTGGAATGCGGGTGTCATGTCCCTCTCTGAACTTTATTTGATGGGTGACTTGGAAAACATTGTTTTCAGGATGCTCGAAATCAACAAGTTTTATCAAGGGATTTACGGCATAATCCTTATCTTCAATCGTTATGCCTTCAACAAGCATCCTATGGAATTGATAATTCCTTTCAAACAAAGAGGGATTATCGATTCGCTGTATGGTTTTGACGGCTTCTTCAATGATTCTGCGTTCTTTTACTGAATTAATCTTTAACAAGCAGCTTTCCAAAAGCTCCACATTGATGAAATCATCAAGGTTTCTTGTAGAAAACCATTCCGAAGAATCTGGCTCAGCTAGTTCATATCCTTGTTTTTGAAGCAAAGCGATTATGCTTTCTTCCACCACGCTTTCGTAAACCATGCTTATTCCCTCCCTTCTATTTCAAAATCCAATATCCGTATCGCTTCGACCCAGCTCTCTTAATCAAACCCATTTCCTGTAATTTGACCATGCTCTTCTTGATCATCGAGACGCTGAAGCTGGTTGCTTTTGCAAGTTCATCACCTGTCATTCTTGGATTACGTTTCAAAGCCTCCAGAATCGCCTTTTGGCCATCGCTCAATACAAGCGATTCGCTTTGTTTTTCACCGACAAATGCCCATGTGGGCTTAAAAGCGAATGGAATGGTAACCGTTAGATAATTGTCCGATATTTTGAAAGCCCCTTTCCCGTATTTGCTCAAAATGGTCGGAACGCCATGCCCGGTTTGCTCTGCGTATTCGGCCGAATTGAAAATCATCCACAAAGCTTTATTGATTGGATGCGATGTGCCCTCGTAGAACTCATCCAAAGTTAAGCCATAAGGAAGGCCGCCATAAGAAACGATTTCCAATCTATCACTATAGATATAAATAGCAGGTGGAATCATGTCCATCCACAAATTGTGAACGCATGCATTCTTCCATGCTTCTTGAAATGATTCGGTATCAAAAAGGTACAGGTCTCTTTTCCCACTTTTCTTTTCTAGGTCAACGTTTGTCTCATTAAGAGTCTCGACATAGTCCATAGCCTGTTGCAAAGCGAGCAATAAGCACTGGTTCCCAAACTCGGTGCGCTGAGCCATCGAGGTTTTGTCTACTCCAGCAAAGCGCACCACTTTTATCGAGATGTTGGACTGATCGGACAGGATGAACGCCATGATGTTGTATTTGCCTTCGGTGTTCTTAAGTCCCTTTGCTTTCACCAAGCTAGAAGTTGATAGTACGTGATATCCTTTCGAAACTAGTATGGATGCGAATTTCTCGAAAGTAAGGTCCTGCCTAGTCGATTCAATCTCGCTGATGAAATCAAAGCCCGCTCCGGTGAACATCTTTCTCAATGCTTCCCTGGTTATTTTCTTATCCTCGTCAGCGGAGCGAATCAGGTATTGCCCATACGCAGAATAAGGAATGTCACTTCCGGTAGCTTCTACTTTGATGACTTTTAAATTTTCACTTGGGCCATCTAACGCCGTAATTGTTGGAATGATGGCCGGTTCAATATTGAAGGATATCGCTTGAGAGATATCCCTAAGAGTTTTGTCGTTCGCCTCTTGCCCAATGACCTTGCCTTTGTTTGTGATACCAAAATAAAGGATGGCACGTTTGTTCTTATTGAGCATGGAAGCAATCGATTTGATTCCTTCCTTTAATTCTCCCGTCGATTCCTTAAACTCCACCGTTTCGCTTTCTTTACCAAAATCCAACATCATTTGTCACCTCTATAATTCAGAATTAGTATACAAAAGTTCAGCCTAAAGTTCAATCCAAAGTTCAATTTATAGTTCAGTCCTTAGTTCATTCTAAAGAGCATAAAAAGGCATAATTTTCAATTCATAGTTGACACTATAGGAACTATAGACGATCTAATAGAAAAAAATGAGGAAATTATTACGAATGCTCGAAGCCTAATTAACGCTTTTTACGATACGATTATTGTTGAAACGGGCAACTCTATTTTAAAAGATTTCTTTGTCATAACAATCGGAAGAACTCCGCCCACAAAAGAAAGCAAATGGTTTAGTAGCTCATCAAGAGGAAACGTGAAATGGTTATCAATCAAGGACATGGCTCAATATTCGATTTATATATTTGAGACATCTCAGTTTCTCACAAATGATGCTTTAAAAAAATTCAACATTCCAATTGTGAAAGAAGGTGATGTGTTGCTTAGCTTTAAGTTAACGGTTGGAAGAACAGCTATAGCGGGCGCAAATATGGTTACCAATGAGGCAATTGCGTGTTTTAAAGCAAATTCCAAATATAGAAATTATTTATTTTGTTATCTGCAAAGATGCAATTTTTTATCTGACGGGGATAATACCAGTTCTATAGGTAAGGCAGTAAATTCGACAATTATAAAAAACTTTCCATTCGCGATTCCGAGCAAGGAGTCGTTGGACACGTTTAATAAGAAAACGCACTCACTTTTTGAACTAATTAAACTCAAGCAGAAAGAAAACATATCCTTAAAAACACAGAAAGCGACACTACTTTGCAAGTATTTTCCTTCTAACTAGTTGACACTATAGGAACTATAGATGATTTGATCGAAATAAAACTACAAACAATAGCGAAACTCGATGAGTTGGCTCAAAAAACTTTTGATGCATATTTTGGTTCTATCAATGAAAAAACATACGCATTGCAAGAAATATGCGAGTTTATTCCAGGATATTCATATAAAAGCGAAGAACTAAAAGATTCTTCAATGGGAATGGTATCTATCAAATGCATTGGAACAGGAAACGATTTTAGAAAAGAAGGAATAAAATCGCTGTATCCGTTGAAAGAAATCCCTAAGAAAAAAAGATGCAATACAAATGATGTTTTGGTTTGTCATACAGACCTTACTAAGAATCAAGATATTATTGGACGTCCTATTTTGATACCTGCTAAAGGAAAGTTTGCTTCTCTGACTTTTTCAATGGATCTCGTAAAGGTTTCTCCCAAAGATGATAGGTTTAGCAAAGTGCTAATTTTTAGAGTGCTAAACAGCAATTCTTTTAAAAAACATGCATTAAGCTTTTGTAGCGGTACTACTGTCGTTCATTTGAGCAAAAAAGCTTTGCAAACGTATCGTTTCAACGGCCCAATGCAAGGTTTTGAGAAGCTGTCTGAGCACTTACAAACCTATCAAAATCAAATTAATCTTTTAACTTCTGAAATTGACATTTTAGAAACACAAAAGGTATTTCTATTAAATAAACATTTTTCTTGATAGTTGACACTATAGGAAGTGTGGACAGCCTTATTGAATTTAACCAAGAAAAAATAAGCAAAATCAAAAGCTTAGCAACTCAAAAATATGAGTTCCTTTATAAGGCTTACCCCAAATCAGCAATTGGAAAAAAGTTAAAATTTATCAAAGGAAAGCAGCCAAAATTTGCGTCAAAAGAAGATGGTTTACCATATTTGGTAATTGATGATTTAGCATCGAATATTTATACACATTTTTCTTCTGAAGGACTAGCTTGCGATGAAAATGATGTCTTGATGGTAATGGATGGAGCTTCTAGCGGAAAGGTTTTCACGGGGAATAAAGGTTATGTGGGTTCTACACTTGCTAAACTATCCTCATCGCAAATAAAATCGTCGATTTTGTATTTTGGCTTATCAAAATTCGAAGAAGAGATAATGAAAAATACCACAGGATCTGCTATTCCTCATACTGACAAATCTTTCGTATGCGAACTTCAAATAATCGATGATTTAGATGGCAAAACAATTGATTTTTTCGATTTTTGTCTAAATCAAATCTGTAATTTAAGAACGCAAAATTCCCTTTTAAACATCCAAAAAGAAATCCTGCTTCAGAAGTTTTTCCATTGATTACCAAGTGACGATTTTATCGACAACCTCTTTTTGCTCTTCGCTTGTTTTTCTTAGGTAGATTCTAGTTGTTTCAATGGATTCGTGCCCCATCAAATCAGCCAATAGGGCGATATCTTTGTTCTTCTCCAAAAAATTCTTCGCAAAACGATGCCTAAAGGAATGAGGGTATATTACAGAAAGATTCATTTTGTATTTCTTTGCCAATTGCTTTAATTGATGAGAAAGACCACGAGTAGTTATTTGTTGCCCCTGAGCATTTAAGAAAAGATAACCTGATGTTCTATTTATAGACGTGTAATAAGCAATTGCTTTCTTTTGTAATGAGGAAGGAATAAAGATTCTTCTTATCTTTCCTGCCTTCGTATATAGATCAATATATCCTCTTGTAACGTTCTCATATTTGAATTGAACCAATTCAGAGACTCTTGCTCCAGTCGCTCCTAAAAACCTAACTACAAAATACCAATCGTAGTTTTTATCTTTCCAAAGTTTGTTTTTAAGGAATTCGTAATCTGCATCACTAATGACATTCTCAAGAAATGTCTTTTGCTGGAGTTTAATAAATTTCAACTTCAAGCTTGGCTTTTTAATGAAATCGAGGTATTTGTTTATACCTTGTAGCCTTAGGTTTATGGTCTTTCCTTTATATGAATCGACCAGAAATGCCTTGAAGGAAAGTAAGTTATCCTTCGTGACATTTTCATGTCTGGAAAAGAATAGATCGACGGAAGATTGATAAGAATCTATTGTGTTTTTAGATAGATTCTCATGCTTAAGAAAATCTTTGAAATCTTGCATATTTATATGCCTCCTAAGATATTAGGAGATATTAAAAATGGTGTGGATTTCAAAAAACTAGAAATATTTCGTGAGCAAATCAGCCTTTGCTTGTTTTAAATGAACTATTTTCCTTCTCAGCAAGCATAACGTTTGAACTGAATATTTATATTTTGATTCGAATAAATCAATTTCTTTGTTGTTGAGGTATGGAACTGTAATTCTTAAGAAAGAATCATTATTGATGCTGGCCATAGTTGTTCCGACTGAGCACATATCTCTTTTTGCATGAAAGCTGTCAGAAATCAAGAATGCAGTCAATAACGACAAGGGAAGTTTTTTAGTAGCTTCAATTCCCAAAAATCCTGTTGAAAATATAGTTCCAGTTATAAGGTCAGTATCCTTTTCCGAGACAACAATGATTTTGTTTGAAGCCTTCATTTTAGCAAACCAAACGCTGTTAGCTATTGGTTGCATATTTGCCCTTGATGGTCTTCTACCAAAAGTTATTGTTTCTCCTTCAAAAATCTCATTTATGCCTTCTACTGAAGAGGTATCCAAATAATTCTTGGTTGTATCAAATGCTTTTATTCCAGATTTGATTATTCTCGGACTATAAAAAGAAAACGGAATTACTGTAGAAAACTTTTTTAATTCAGCCTTTAATAAGGAGCAAATTATATGTGCCTGATTTTCATAATTTTCAATCAAATCGTCAATGGTTCCTATAGTGTCAACTATGTGTTGTTGAAAAGATATGGAATAAGCAGGTATCTCAATTTCGTTTAAAGAAATTTGTTGTACTCTTTCTCTTCCCGAAGAGCCAGTCATAGAGCCAATTGCAATCTCTCTTATTCTATTTGAACAAAGCAAATAATAAATAAAGAGAGGAAGCGAAACATTCGTTTTAGCTCTAGCAACAATAAATTCTGTTGAACCAAACGCAACTTCATTTTGCTGCAGAAAATTAATATATGAAGTTTTGCCATTTTCCAAACAAGGTGTAATTCGAGCCATGATTGTATCGCCGTTTCTGAATTTACTACCGTTTTTGTAGATAGATATAAAATGATCCGGCTTCCTTGTAAAAGGCTTTAGTGAAGCCATATCAACACATTTAAAGCATTTGCCCTTAGAAAGTGATTCTTTAGGGTTAAATTTAATAAATTCGTCCAGTTTCATAAGCACCTCCAAAATATTAGAAAGGAGAAACAAAATGTTATTAAAAGACTTGTGCGACCATAATATAGGAACCTATGGTATCGGAGCATCCGCCTGCGCATATAATGAAGAGTATCCAGTATATTTACGAATAACAGATATATCCGATGATGGAAAATTACTCAAACCTTTTCGAGCATCAATTAATCCAAAGGACTATCCAAATTGGAAAGACTATATTTTGAAAATGAATGATTTGGTCTTTGCAAGGACTGGGAATAGCACGGGTAGAAACTACTTCCACAATACAAACGAGCAATTAGTTTATGCAGGATTTTTAATTCGCTTTTCTATAAATCCATCAAAAGTGCTTCCGAGATATGTAGGATATTATTGTCAAAGCGAGTCGTATTGGAATCAAATAAAAACCTTTTTGGAAGGAAGCACAAGACCGACAATGAATGCCGAACTCTACAAAAGTCTGGATATCCCAATAGCTGCCCGAGAACTACAACAACACATAGTTGACACTATAGGAACTATAGATGATTTGATCGAAATAAAACTACAAACAATAGCGAAACTCGATGAGTTGGCTCAAAAAACTTTTGATGCATATTTTGGTTCTATCAATGAAAAAACATACGCATTGCAAGAAATATGCGAGTTTATTCCAGGATATTCATATAAAAGCGAAGAACTAAAAGATTCTTCAATGGGAATGGTATCTATCAAATGCATTGGAACAGGAAACGATTTTAGAAAAGAAGGAATAAAATCGCTGTATCCGTTGAAAGAAATCCCTAAGAAAAAAAGATGCAATACAAATGATGTTTTGGTTTGTCATACAGACCTTACTAAGAATCAAGATATTATTGGACGTCCTATTTTGATACCTGCTAAAGGAAAGTTTGCTTCTCTGACTTTTTCAATGGATCTCGTAAAGGTTTCTCCCAAAGATGATAGGTTTAGCAAAGTGCTAATTTTTAGAGTGCTAAACAGCAATTCTTTTAAAAAACATGCATTAAGCTTTTGTAGCGGTACTACTGTCGTTCATTTGAGCAAAAAAGCTTTGCAAACGTATCGTTTCAACGGCCCAATGCAAGGTTTTGAGAAGCTGTCTGAGCACTTACAAACCTATCAAAATCAAATTAATCTTTTAACTTCTGAAATTGACATTTTAGAAACACAAAAGGTATTTCTATTAAATAAACATTTTTCTTGATAGTTGACACTATAGGAAGTGTGGACAGCCTTATTGAATTTAACCAAGAAAAAATAAGCAAAATCAAAAGCTTAGCAACTCAAAAATATGAGTTCCTTTATAAGGCTTACCCCAAATCAGCAATTGGAAAAAAGTTAAAATTTATCAAAGGAAAGCAGCCAAAATTTGCGTCAAAAGAAGATGGTTTACCATATTTGGTAATTGATGATTTAGCATCGAATATTTATACACATTTTTCTTCTGAAGGACTAGCTTGCGATGAAAATGATGTCTTGATGGTAATGGATGGAGCTTCTAGCGGAAAGGTTTTCACGGGGAATAAAGGTTATGTGGGTTCTACACTTGCTAAACTATCCTCATCGCAAATAAAATCGTCGATTTTGTATTTTGGCTTATCAAAATTCGAAGAAGAGATAATGAAAAATACCACAGGATCTGCTATTCCTCATACTGACAAATCTTTCGTATGCGAACTTCAAATAATCGATGATTTAGATGGCAAAACAATTGATTTTTTCGATTTTTGTCTAAATCAAATCTGTAATTTAAGAACGCAAAATTCCCTTTTAAACATCCAAAAAGAAATCCTGCTTCAGAAGTTTTTCCATTGATTACCAAGTGACGATTTTATCGACAACCTCTTTTTGCTCTTCGCTTGTTTTTCTTAGGTAGATTCTAGTTGTTTCAATGGATTCGTGCCCCATCAAATCAGCCAATAGGGCGATATCTTTGTTCTTCTCCAAAAAATTCTTCGCAAAACGATGCCTAAAGGAATGAGGGTATATTACAGAAAGATTCATTTTGTATTTCTTTGCCAATTGCTTTAATTGATGAGAAAGACCACGAGTAGTTATTTGTTGCCCCTGAGCATTTAAGAAAAGATAACCTGATGTTCTATTTATAGACGTGTAATAAGCAATTGCTTTCTTTTGTAATGAGGAAGGAATAAAGATTCTTCTTATCTTTCCTGCCTTCGTATATAGATCAATATATCCTCTTGTAACGTTCTCATATTTGAATTGAACCAATTCAGAGACTCTTGCTCCAGTCGCTCCTAAAAACCTAACTACAAAATACCAATCGTAGTTTTTATCTTTCCAAAGTTTGTTTTTAAGGAATTCGTAATCTGCATCACTAATGACATTCTCAAGAAATGTCTTTTGCTGGAGTTTAATAAATTTCAACTTCAAGCTTGGCTTTTTAATGAAATCGAGGTATTTGTTTATACCTTGTAGCCTTAGGTTTATGGTCTTTCCTTTATATGAATCGACCAGAAATGCCTTGAAGGAAAGTAAGTTATCCTTCGTGACATTTTCATGTCTGGAAAAGAATAGATCGACGGAAGATTGATAAGAATCTATTGTGTTTTTAGATAGATTCTCATGCTTAAGAAAATCTTTGAAATCTTGCATATTTATATGCCTCCTAAGATATTAGGAGATATTAAAAATGGTGTGGATTTCAAAAAACTAGAAATATTTCGTGAGCAAATCAGCCTTTGCTTGTTTTAAATGAACTATTTTCCTTCTCAGCAAGCATAACGTTTGAACTGAATATTTATATTTTGATTCGAATAAATCAATTTCTTTGTTGTTGAGGTATGGAACTGTAATTCTTAAGAAAGAATCATTATTGATGCTGGCCATAGTTGTTCCGACTGAGCACATATCTCTTTTTGCATGAAAGCTGTCAGAAATCAAGAATGCAGTCAATAACGACAAGGGAAGTTTTTTAGTAGCTTCAATTCCCAAAAATCCTGTTGAAAATATAGTTCCAGTTATAAGGTCAGTATCCTTTTCCGAGACAACAATGATTTTGTTTGAAGCCTTCATTTTAGCAAACCAAACGCTGTTAGCTATTGGTTGCATATTTGCCCTTGATGGTCTTCTACCAAAAGTTATTGTTTCTCCTTCAAAAATCTCATTTATGCCTTCTACTGAAGAGGTATCCAAATAATTCTTGGTTGTATCAAATGCTTTTATTCCAGATTTGATTATTCTCGGACTATAAAAAGAAAACGGAATTACTGTAGAAAACTTTTTTAATTCAGCCTTTAATAAGGAGCAAATTATATGTGCCTGATTTTCATAATTTTCAATCAAATCGTCAATGGTTCCTATAGTGTCAACTATGTGTTGTTGAAAAGATATGGAATAAGCAGGTATCTCAATTTCGTTTAAAGAAATTTGTTGTACTCTTTCTCTTCCCGAAGAGCCAGTCATAGAGCCAATTGCAATCTCTCTTATTCTATTTGAACAAAGCAAATAATAAATAAAGAGAGGAAGCGAAACATTCGTTTTAGCTCTAGCAACAATAAATTCTGTTGAACCAAACGCAACTTCATTTTGCTGCAGAAAATTAATATATGAAGTTTTGCCATTTTCCAAACAAGGTGTAATTCGAGCCATGATTGTATCGCCGTTTCTGAATTTACTACCGTTTTTGTAGATAGATATAAAATGATCCGGCTTCCTTGTAAAAGGCTTTAGTGAAGCCATATCAACACATTTAAAGCATTTGCCCTTAGAAAGTGATTCTTTAGGGTTAAATTTAATAAATTCGTCCAGTTTCATAAGCACCTCCAAAATATTAGAAAGGAGAAACAAAATGTTATTAAAAGACTTGTGCGACCATAATATAGGAACCTATGGTATCGGAGCATCCGCCTGCGCATATAATGAAGAGTATCCAGTATATTTACGAATAACAGATATATCCGATGATGGAAAATTACTCAAACCTTTTCGAGCATCAATTAATCCAAAGGACTATCCAAATTGGAAAGACTATATTTTGAAAATGAATGATTTGGTCTTTGCAAGGACTGGGAATAGCACGGGTAGAAACTACTTCCACAATACAAACGAGCAATTAGTTTATGCAGGATTTTTAATTCGCTTTTCTATAAATCCATCAAAAGTGCTTCCGAGATATGTAGGATATTATTGTCAAAGCGAGTCGTATTGGAATCAAATAAAAACCTTTTTGGAAGGAAGCACAAGACCGACAATGAATGCCGAACTCTACAAAAGTCTGGATATCCCAATAGCTGCCCGAGAACTACAACAACACATAGTTGACACTACTTCATCTCTTCAATAATAATTTGTTTCACTTTTTCTTCTAATTCTTTTCCCTCCTCCATTAATTTGAATAATTCGGCAGATGTCTTCTTAAGCTCTTCCTGAATCTCTTCGGGTGTCATCTTATTAGAATCATCTACGCCAACGTATCTTCCAGGGTTCAAAGAAAAATCTTTTTCCTTGATTTCCTCAATAGAAGCCTTTTTGCAGAAGCCAAGTACATCCTCATAGCCTTCATTATTCTTATAAGCATGGTATGTCTTAGCTACTTTATCAATGTCTTCAGAATCTAACACTCTAAGTTTTCTAGAGATCATTCGACCCATCGAAGAAGCATTAATAAACAAAATATCCGTATCAGTTTTGCCACGATTCAAAACCCAACATTGAACGCTAATACCAGTGTTGGCAAATAATTTATCGGGCAAATCAAGAATGGCATCGACCTTACCAGCTTCCACCATGGCTTTGCGAACGTTTAAATCAACACCGCCACTAGTAGTAGCGCCATTTGGCATAAGAATGGCCGCCAATCCTTTTGGAGCCAGCTTTGCATACATCAATTCAAGCCAAGCATAGTTTGCGTTCTTTTCATCAGGTTTACCAAATATCCACCTTGGATCACCTTCTAATTCTGCTTTCCAATAATCTTTGGAATTATAAGGTGGATTTGCAAGAATATAATCAGCACGTAAATCCTTATGCTTATCATCAGTAAAAGAATCGCCATTGCTTTCGCCCAAATCGCCTTCTATGCCGCGAATAGCAAGATTCATTTTTGCCATCTTCCAGGTACCAGGATTTGATTCCTGACCATAGATAGAGAGGTCATCAACCAGTCCTTGATGTTCTTTTACGAATTTTTCACATTGAACAAACATACCGCCGGACCCACAGCAAGGATCATAAACACGGCCTTTATGAGGTTCAATGATATCAACCATCAATTCAACGATAGACTTTGGAGTAAAGAATTCACCACCCTTTTGCGGCATATATGTAGCGAAAGCTCCAATATAATATTCGTAGACTTGACCGAAAAAATCTCCATCAGCATCTTCCATATGAAGATTTGTGGTAAAGAAATCAACCAATTCGCCTAAAGCCTTTTTGTCTAAGTCGCTCTTTGAATACGTCTTAGGAAGAATGCCTTTTAATTGATTATTATGCTTTTCGAGCAAGATAAATGCTTCATCTATTTTTTGCCCTAATCCAGGGCTTTTAGAATACTTAGCTACGTTATCCCATAAAGCTTCTTTTGGAACAATAAATACGTGATCAGCGATATATTCGTCTTCATCGTTTTCCGACCCTTCCCCTTCTTTAACCAGAGCATTGTATTTGGCCATATATCGATCACTGACATATTTCAGGAAGACCAAGCCCAGAACAACGTTCTTATAATCAGCAGGGTCACATTTATCGCGGAGTTTTTCGGCGGCACCCCACAACACTTTTTCATCAATAGTTGCCATATGCTAATCCTCTACTTTGATTTTATGTTTCTTGCAAAGGCACATAATTTCTCTTTTTGCTTTATAGGCAGGCTGATGATGCCCATTCTCCCAACGATTCACGGGCCGCAAAAAAAACATCAAGCAACACAGCCATCTTCACCTGCGATAAGAGAAACTCTTCTCTCAGAGTCTTTATTGCCTTTGAAAAATTCATCACAAATATTATAACAAGTTTATAGAAAGATTTTCTATTTCAAAACAGTTAATTCCATATTTCTACTGCATGCGCGCCATTCAAAAAATTCTAAAATCTGGTTGCATCATCGTCACTCATCTAAAAGCAAGACTCGATTTCGAGCTAATTAAACTATTTCCGACCTTTTCAATTAAAATATACCCTGCTTTTGTCTCTTTTAGGCCGAAAAATGATTTTTCGGGTTGGGTGTATAGTTGCATTGTATCCTGAAAACGCAAAAAATCAGAAACAGTAACTTCACGGAAAAACGGTGATACAATAAAAACGCAGAAAGGAAGGTAGATGAAAAATGGACGACGATTTTTATGAATGGTGGGGATGGTATCTCACGGACGAAGAGATAAGACGCGAGGAGGAAGCAAGAAAAAAGCAACTCGATGCTCTTCTCTCCCCTACCCCAATGGACGATTACGAGGCGGCGAAGAAGAAATGGGAAGATAATTCAAACGTTGACCGATTCATCAAAGAAACAAGAGAATTCCTTGATAAATTGGACAAAGAAAAATAAGCCGAATGCCTTCGTGGCGGAACAGGTAGACACGCATGGCTCAGAATCCTGTGGGCAACATCATTACAGAAGGCCAATATCGCTTCATCATACTTGCCATTGATTATCACACTATTATTCTTTTCACCCAGCATATCGTATAGGGTGATCAGGAAATAATCGTTAATTTCTCTATCAATAGCAAGATTCTCGTAAACATAGAACTCGTTCGGCTTATCCAAAGCAAAGCCGTCGCCGACTATATAGTTTACGGACGCAGAAGAGCGATTTCGACGGAAGGCCCGTCTTCTAGAGCAGTGAAGACAGGATAAGGGCCCATTTTCTTACCTGCTACCTTGCATTCATGATATTCAGAATCGTTGAGTAGAAGCTGAACAAGGGAGAAGTGAGGTACACGGATGCGGAAATCCTGAGAACTAAAAAGAAATTAAGTATCTCAAAAATTAAAGAGTTGTAATGACAAAATTATAACTTTAGTTGCTCATACATATAAAAATGGAAATTTGAAATTGCCAAATGAATAGCAAAAAATAAATTTGATTATCTTTTAACAAACGCAAAGATGGAAACTGTTAATGATGTTGCACAAACAATGATTGATCTGACCTATGGCTATCATGGTTTTAATAGATTTAGGTAAAGATTCTTGCTCATGAGATGACACAAAAAGACATAAAAAACGGACACCAATTAGTGCCCGTTTGTTTACCTCCATTACATGTTACATAACAGTACTTTTACGCTATCAGTGTTCATCCATATTGGATGTTACAGAAGACCTTTCCTCGTTTATGATTTGAGATTCTATTACGATTAGCTCTAAGTAATTTATAACAATGTCTTTTAATAAGGAGCTTGGCTTACGTTTGAAAATAAAGATTATTTTATTCTACAAAGAAAGTGTGTTTTACGACCCATTTTTTCATTTTGATTGGTACCCAAAAAGAGAAAATGCCTATTGTAATAATGCAGAGCAACAACCATTTGATCCAATTTCCAAATAATTGTATGCCATGTCCATCAAAACTAAGTCTTTTGCCTTCAATTACTGTGTGCTTAGTTTCCCAGTTGACTATCATACATTTTGCCCAAGGATAGCAAATTCCAAGAGTGATAAGTGTAATAAGCACTCCAAGAATATTCCAACCGATAAGTTGTAAAAGGCCACCATCAAAATAAGATTCTTTTTCCATAATTTCCACCTCTCTATTTTTAAATGGTGACACAATTATAATCCAACATTATATTTAATTACAACTTTTAATTTAATCACTCACATAATTGGCATTTATGAACATTGTAATTATTCAAATATCCGAGGCCTTTGTTTTGATAGTGATCAGTGGCCCAAATGATATTCTTTTTTGTTGTGTTATCACGCAAAAGAATACCAAGGATATTAGGATGCGAGGAATAGAGGCCTTTAATGTTGATTTCGTTTTCGGATGTCATTCGTCCACCTCAATTCCGTATTTTTCAAAATAAGGAGCAGTCTACTCTGAAAACACAGAAAACAAGGAAATGGTCGATTTCGATAAAAGCCCATGAATACGGGCTTTTTCACCTATTCCTACCATCGTGTAAACATACAATCCACCTATCCCCATTTCGATACTAGGTAGGATGGGTGTTCATTTTTGAAGTTGACCTATTTTCCCATACGAGCAAAGCCCTGTTTTTTACCGGTTTACCGCCAATTAGCCCATTTTTGCAATAAAAAGAGGATTTCCCTCATTTTTAGAAAGAAGGAAATCCTTCAATTTTTATCGATTTTCGTCTGCTTTCACCCGTTTTTTTACTCAGCAACACTACCGTCTCGACATGCATAGATTGGATGCGAGGAACATGTCTACCAATACAGGGTAGGTTATGGAAGAAACAGATCTACTGAATGCATTTTTCAACAGGTCTACTGAAAATTAAAGACAACATCCCTAGTAGTTGGGAACTAATGGGATTGAGTCGCAAAAAAACTGTTTAATTTCCTGATGCCCGAATTTTCCATTTCCGACATAGTGGACGGACTTGACCTGATTCATGTACCTCTGAATCGTTCTTGACGATACACCGAAGTACTCGGCAATTTTCTTTCCTTGTGATTCCTTAGTTGCTCTTTATGAGTTTTTTGAGCTCTTCTTCGCCGAAGGAAGGATGAGTGCCAAACGACTCTCACGCCAACAAGGATTTATCAAAAAGGCCTATTTGACGATTCTCCAGCTCCCCTCCTTTTTGGATTTCTTTCTCTCAACGATACCTTTATCCTGAAGCGATGCGACGATTCTCGAAACGGTCCTTCTAGATATTCCCATCCTGTCACTGACGTCAGATAGGGATATGCTCGGATTAGAGCTATTCCTAAATCTATCTTTGTATAAAAGCCAAATCCTGGTTTGGCTTTTATTTTGCCTTCTTTTAATTCAAAATAGAATTTTTGTTGATTCATAGCAGTAGGTGCATGGTAAAGAAAATCAATACAAATAAAATGCACCGCATTTAGCGGTGCATCTCATCAAATCAAATCATCATTAATTATCAGATCTTGAATATCCATTCTTCATAAGGCAACTAGCATTATAAAGAACATTGCCCAACACTTTATCAGTCTCTTTTTGATAAACATCCGATATTTCTTGATTAGCCTTGACAATTAATTCTTTGATAGCATCTTTATTTTCGATTGCTAACTTATCATATTTGTTAATCAATTGATGACCTAAAGACATAGTCTTCTCTTGATACCTTTCAACATGAACTATAGCAGTGTTGAAATGTGCATCGGCCAAAGCAGCAACAAGTCTAGAAGACCAATATAAGTTGTTAGTATCGACTTTCAAGGTAGTATTACCTAAATAAGATGGAACAACATCAGTGTTGGTAAAGAAAGGAATCAATGTGTTGAACACATTTGATGCAAAGCCAATCCATTCAATAGATTTCATTCCTTCAGGAGCATATCCACGAACTTGAAGGACTGCCATAAAACAAGTTCTTGAAATTCCTATAGGTCTATACTTTCCTTTTTCAGCAGAATCGTTGAATCTTGCGTAGCAGTCGTATTTAGTTCCTTGATAATGAGAAGCCTGAAGATACTTAACATCTTCAACAGAAACTTTATGAGCTGGTTTAAAAGCCCAAGGAATATCATCGGATTCAGGTTGATAATTTCCTTCAATCAACAAATTCTTATTCAACTTGGATAACAAATACCATGCACGAGGAGTGTTGTATACATGATCAGAATCAGTATAACTACCAAACACAAGACGAGGATTGAATTGACCATCTAAGTTTAAATCTAAATGATTCTCTTTTATGAATTCTTTTAAATCCTTTGAGCAAAGATTGTTCTTTCCTTCACCATAGGCATCATCGAAATCAAATCTATCGAGACCGAATTGGTTAGGCATAATAACGACTTCATCATCATCGACACGTCTTGCAATCCAATGATGTCCACCGATTGATTCCAACCACCAAATAGAGTCTTTATCAGAAAAGGCAATTCCGTTAGATTCATAAGTTCCATACTTTTCTAACAAAGCACCTAATCTCAAAACACCTTCCTTTGCAGAATGAATATAAGGAAGTACAATAGCGACCAAATCCTCTTCACCTATTCCACCGGCAACTTCAGGCTTATCGCCTTCAGCGGGTTTATAATCGACCATAGGATCAGCTCCTAAAACCAAAGGATTAGATGTGATTGTCTCTGTAGCTGTCATTGCAACATCTTCGCTGTTGATTCCGCTAGCAGCCCAAATTCCTTTTCTGTCATCGACAGAAGGCATAGCTGTATAAGACAAGGGATTATCAGGTAATTCAATAGTTAAATGAGCAATCTTAGATTTATAAATTCTAGGTTGCTTGCTAGGAGATACAACCTCCAATCTCTTTGCCTCAAATACTCCTGTAGGAGCATCATCATTACGTGAAATCAATGTGGATCCATCATAACTAACGCCTTTACCGACCAATATAGTTGTACAAGCCATAATAAATAATTTATTCCTCCAAACATTTAATAAATATAATAGTAAAAAGAAAAAAATTAAAGAGATATGAGCTTTGTTGTTGCTAAGCATTACTATTTGTTGTACAAAATTAGAAATAAATGAGTATTTACTATAAAAATAAAAACATTTCTTTTGTTGTTACCACTGATCTTATTAGGATGTGGTAAAAAGTCTATCAGTACCACAAGCAAGACAAGTCCAAATACATTTCAAACAAATAATTCCAGTCAATCAACAACAAATAAGATTGAAATCGACAACTATCAAAACAAATATGATGGTGTCAATTATTATGTGACTGATGAAATAGAGTATTATTCGACTGTCACATCTAACACCAAGCATGCCTATCTAACACTTCCCTACAATTATGATTCAAATAAAAAGTATCCAGTCTTGTATTTGCTTCATGGGTTGATGCAAACACATAAGAGCTGGGTTCAATCGTGCAAAGCAGACATAATCCTATCTAATTTAGTCTATAGTGGATCAGCAAAAGAAATGATCATCGTAAGTGCTAATTCTTTATGCACCAATAATGAGTCAAATCCAAGTTTAGCTGATGCAGCTATCATCTATGACAAAACAAAAGAAGATTTTATTTCATCATTGATTCCTTATATAGAATCAAATTATTCAGTCGAAGCGAATAAAGAAAATAGAGCGATATCAGGATATTCTATGGGTGGAAGAGAAGCTTTATTAACAGCTTTCACTTATCAAGAATATTTCGATTATATCGGAGTGTTCTCTTCTGCTTCCATGTATATGAATATCATTTCTAATTCAGGTGAAAAAGCAATGGATGATTTTATAGTCGATAAAACAAAAGATGGATTCAAAAAGATACTGCTGACTAAAGGAAAATTTGATTTCATGACTAGTGATAATACGGATACTTACGATAAAATGATGACTAAAAACAATATCGATCATGAATTCATCAAGATGAATGGTGGTCATGATTACAGCGTATGGAGCAATAGCATAGGGATGTTTATGAAAGATATATTCTAAAGTTTAATTGCTGATAAAAATTAGTTTTCCTTTCTCCTTCTCCATCTATATCTACCTAACTTATATTTTTGAAGAAGTTCATCTGGAATTTCTTTTACATCTTTTAAGTTTCTAGTGACCACTAGATCTTTTCCATTTTGATCACCATCAAACAAATAAACTGGAAAACTAATAACCATCACATGATTTTCAGGCTTGTATATATCATCAAGTTTATATTGGTAAATTTCTGATGAATCGATAATTATATTACCTTCTTCATCAAGTTTATGGTGAGTATATTTAAATATCGTCGATTGCAATTCATATACTTCCCATGTGTTGCTTGAATAATCGACATCATACTCTACAATTGATCCCAATCTATTATCATTAAACAATTGGCATTTTAAATACTTAGCCTTATCACCTTCAATTTCATAGCAATTAAGCTGCATGTAACATTTACCATAAGAAGGAGAATTATCGACTAAGATACATACATTATCAAATAGGAAACAAGTAGAAAGACGGATTTCACCCATATAATATTGTTCAACCATCACTGGAGTTCTACCTTTGTAATAATAAATCCAATATGAATCAACATCCGGTTTTTCTTTTAAAAGTTTTCCCTTCTTATAATGAGATGTTCTATTAAACATCTTATTTCTTTCATCATAATATTTATCGTATCTTCCATATTCTGAACATACTTGGTTTGTTTTTTTATTCACTTCATATAAAACTTTGTCATATACTAAATTATCGTATTCTTTTTT
>ERZ1034626.624-NODE-624-length-25369-cov-41.675950_pt1 | contig 25369 bp, 23 predicted proteins | sample MGYA00520652_ERZ1034626 | MGnify/ENA primary metagenome ERZ1034626 (study PRJEB33766, sample SAMN09781765) | gut metagenome | biome: gut microbiome | host: Homo sapiens | place: Madagascar | study: EMG produced TPA metagenomics assembly of the PRJNA485056 data... | reverse complement strand
GTGCAAGCTGGGGCATGTTCCCGAACTATGAAGTCAGAGGACAGCTTTTCAAGGAGTATGTGCATGGTCTGGCAGAATAAATAGTAATAAAAAGTAATAATGTATAGAAATAAAGGAGTAAAAGCAGGCATGGCAGAAGCTCGCAGAAAACGTAAAAGGAAACAACAATCTGAATACTTTTTTGATTACAGTCTGCTTTTCATTGTACTGTTTTTGTTGGGATTTGGTCTGATCATGATCTATTCCGCCAGCTCCTATGAGGCATATGACACTTATGGGGATGCAGCTTATTATATGAAAAAACAGCTGATCGCCAATATCATCGGACTGGTATTCATGATCGTCATTGCCAATATCCCGTATACGTTTTGGGAGAGGTTCGCAACACTGGGCTATGTGGTCTCCATGGTGCTGATCTTCCTGGTGCTGACACCGTTAGGTATCAGTTCCCACGGTGCAAGACGATGGATCGGTATTCCACATACCGGCTTTAACTTACAGCCGGCAGAGGTGGCAAAGCTGTGTATGATCCTGTTCCTGGCAAGTCTGGTATGCAAGATGGGAAAAAGTGTCCGCACCATGAGGGGATTTATCATTATGATGGCAGCACCTCTGCCGATCGCGGCATGCGTATATCTCATTACGGATAACTTAAGCTCTGCAATCATTATTATGGGTATTGCCATCCTGATGGTATTTGTGGCAAGCCCGGATTACAAGAAATTTATCATTATGGGATTAAGTGTGATAGCTGCTGCCGCGCTGCTGGTATTTTTAGTAGTACAGATGGGTGATAAAATAGAAGGCTTCCGTCTGGCGAGAATCCAGGCATGGCTGAATCCGGAGAGTCAGGCGCAGGACAAAGGATTCCAGACATTACAGGCACTGTATGCCATCGGTAGCGGCGGCATCTGGGGCAAGGGACTGGGACAAAGCATGCAGAAGTTAAGCTTTCTGCCCGAGGCACAGAACGATATGATCTTCTCCATTATCTGTGAGGAACTGGGATTGTTCGGAGCGGTTGCCATTATTCTGATGTTCATTATGCTGCTGTGGCGGATGATGGTCATTGCCAACAATGCACCGGATCTGTTTGGCGCCATGCTGGTAGTAGGTGTTATGGGCCACATCGCGATTCAGGCGATCCTGAACATTGCGGTTGTGACCAACTCCATTCCGAACACCGGAATCTCCCTGCCGTTTATCAGTTACGGCGGCTCTTCGGCGCTGTTCCTTTTGTCGGAGATCGGCCTGGTCTTAAGTGTGGCGCGGAGGATCCAGCTAAAAGAGTTGTAGAAATGCATATTTAGAAGACATGGTACGAAACAGTGCCTTCCTACATAAAATAAGATTATCATAAAAATGGGGATGGTGCTGTATGAAGGGAATCCGCATACAGGGCGGCATGCCGCTGCAGGGAAAGGTACGCATACAAGGGTCTAAAAATGCGACACTTCCGATCCTGGCGGCAACGCTTCTTACCAATGAAGTATCCTATATTCAGAACTGCCCGAGGATCGAGGATGTGCATCGGTTCGTACATCTGCTGCGGGAACTGGGATGTATGGTACACTGGCAGGAGAATGGGATCCGGGTACAGCCGGGAGGCAGAGATGACCTGCCCTGTGAGAGAGCAGAGGCAAGAAGAATGCGCGGAGAAGCCATTACCGGTATGCGCTCATCGCTGTGTCTGCTGGGAGCATTGCTCGGCAGGTGCGGTTATTTGACCATGGAACATCCGGGAGGATGTGTCATCGGCGACAGACCCATTGATCTGCATATTCATGCACTGGAACAGATGGGTGTTGAATTCCTCGAAGAGGATGGACTTTTGTCCGCACGGGCAAAAAATCTGCACGGTGCCCGGATCACACTGAAGTTCCCAAGCGTTGGCGCCACGGAGAATATTTTGCTGGCAGCGGTAAAAGCCACCGGAGACACTGTGATCACCGGTGCAGCTTTAGAGCCGGAAGTGATTGCACTTTGTGAATTCCTGACGGCATGCGGGGCTTCGATCGAAGGAATCGGAAGTCCGGAACTTATCATCCATGGTGGCGAAGATCTTCACGGAACCCGGTATACGGTTCCGACGGACCGGATCGTAGCAGGAACGTATCTGTTTGGCTGTATCGGCTGCGGCGGGAGTGTACTGTTACATCAGGCACCCTGGAGACAGATGGAAGCAGTGACTGTGGCTGCGGAGAGAATGGGAGCACAATGTACCGTCTCCGAAGAGGGATTGTTCGTACAGGCAACGGGAAGACCAAAGAGTATCGGGCATCTGCAGACCGGACCGTACCCGGGATTCCCTACGGATCTGCAGTCGGCGGCGATGGCGGTACTGACCATGGCAGAGGGAATCAGTTGTATTGAAGAGAATATTTTCGAGAACCGTTTTCGAATTGCAGAACCCTTAAAACGTATGGGGGCACAGATCGTCTTAAAAGACGGACAGCACGCGGTGATCACCGGAGTGGAACACCTTCATGGAGAGCAGTTGGACGCCTGTGAACTCCGCGGTGGGGCAGCACTGGTCTTAGCCGGCCTTGCGGCGGAGGGTGAGAGTTTCGTGACGGGACAGCACTTTATAGAACGCGGATATGAGAATATCTGCAGAGATTTCAGAGAATTAGGAGCACGGATCATCAGTGTATAGAGACCGAAGCAGAATTATCAGAAAAATAGTGATCATAGGCATCCTGCTGCTTGCACTGGGCGGGGGAGCCGTTGCATTGCACTCCGTGTATACGGTCCGTACCGTGTATGTGGAGGGCAATGTACATTATACGGAAGACGAGATCAAAGAGATCGTAATGGCGGGACCGTTAGGGGACAATTCCCTGTATCTTTCGTTAAAATACAGAGACAGAGGTATTCAGGACATTCCCTTTGTGGATGTGATGAACGTATCCATTCTGGCTCCCGACACCATCAAGATCACCGTATACGAAAAAGCACTGGCAGGATATGTGAAATATCTGGATACCTATATGTATTTTGACAAGGACGGCTATGTGGTGGAAAGCTCCGGGATCCGTACCCAGGGAATTCCCCAGATCACGGGACTGTCCTTCGACCATATCGTGCTGGGGGAGCAGCTGCCGGTGGAAGATCCGCAGGTATTTGCCAGAATCATGGATCTGACCAAGCTGTTAAATAAGTATTCACTGGCTGCGGACAAGATCTACCTTCACTCTTCTGGAGAGATTACAATCTACTTTGGACAGATCAAGGTAGCCATGGGCAGTGACAGCAGTCATCTGGAGGACAAGCTGCAGCTTTTGCCGGGATTTTTGGAGAAACTGGAAGGAAAAAGCGGGACCCTGCAGATGGAAAATTATGAGGAAGGAAAGGGGAAATTTACATTCAAGCCGGATGCGTGAAACATTTGTGAAACATTTTGAAAAAATAGGTTGCTAAATTTGTAAAATGATTATATGATAGTCTATGTGAAGTTGAAAAAGGTTAAAAGGAGGAACTAACCTTGCTGGAAATTAAGACGAATGACGCGGATGTAGCTGCCAAGATCATCGTAGTCGGTGTAGGTGGCGCGGGTAACAACGCTGTAAATAGAATGGTAGATGAGAAAATTGACGGAGTGGATTTTATCGGTGTGAATACCGATAAGCAGGCATTACAGCTCTGCAAGGCTCCGAAGCTGCTGCAGATCGGTGAGAAGCTTACCAAGGGTCTTGGCGCGGGAGCCAAGCCTGAGATCGGTGAGAAGGCTGCCGAGGAGAGTGCGGAAGAGATTTCCGCAGCACTGAAGGGTGCAGACATGGTATTTGTTACCTGCGGTATGGGTGGCGGTACCGGAACCGGAGCTGCTCCGGTAGTGGCAAAGCTTGCAAAGGATATGGGCATCTTAACCGTTGGTGTAGTGACGAAGCCTTTCCGCTTTGAAGCAAAAGCCCGTATGGTGAATGCATTAAACGGTATCGAGCGTATCAAGGAACACGTGGATACCCTGATCGTAATACCCAATGATAAGCTGTTGGAGATCGTGGACAGACGTACCACCATGCCCGAAGCACTGAAGAAGGCGGATGAAGTACTTCAGCAGGCAGTACAGGGAATCACTGATCTGATCAACGTTCCCGCAGTCATCAATCTGGACTTCGCAGATGTACAGACTGTTATGAAGGACAAGGGTATCGCCCACATCGGTATCGGTGAAGGCAAGGGTGATGACAAGGCTATGGAAGCTGTCAAGATGGCAGTAGAGAGCCCTCTGTTAGAGACCACCATTTCCGGTGCTTCTCATGTCATTATCAATATCTCCGGAGACATTACTCTGGCAGACGCATCCGATGCGGCAAGCTATGTACAGGAGCTGGCAGGTGACGATGTGAATATTATCTTTGGTGCCATGTATGATGAGTCCAAGTCCGATAGCTGTACGATCACCGTGATCGCTACCGGTCTGGAAGATAAGGCAAACAGTGCGGTACAGAGCCGCTTAGGTGGAGGCGCTGCATTCAGACAGCCCGCTTCCCATATGACTCCGACTTCTCTGAAGGGACTGCAGCCCACCGCGCCTGCTACCCCCGCAACACAGGGAGGACAGGCTACAAGACCCGTACAGCCCGTACCCGGCATTCATAAGCCTGCAGATATTAGAAGCTCCGTAGAAGAGAAATCTCTGAAGATTCCTGATTTCTTACAGAGAAAGTAATACTTAGTATTTGTTTTTATCATAACGGAACATAATAAGAGCCACGACACAGAATACTGTGTTGTGGCTTGTTTTGCGTGGAGATTTTAGGAAAGCATATTAGTCTGCCGTTCTCTTTTTCCTGTGCAGGGAAATAAATCTCTCACACAGTACGAAGAAAGCGCCGATGGCACAGGGTAAAAGCATGGTGTCGAAACGGTATAACACCACAGCGGACAAGGCTTTTCCCTCGGGCAGGAGCCGGCGGAACAATAGGACGAAGACAGCTTCCACGGAGCCGATGCCGGCAGGTGTGGGAATGATGCCGGCGAGGGACTGGCTTAAGGCGGTCAGTGAAAAACATTGCAAAGCCGTGAAAGGCAGAGACTCTGTGGTGGAGGTGCGAAAGACCATCCAGGGGATGACGTACCAGGTAGTGAATTTTAACAGATTGCACAGGAATAGGCGAAGGAGTAGCAGAGGATCCTTTAACAGAGACCGGCTTTCCGCCTGCAGCTGGGCAAGCTTATGTCCGGCACCGGTGAGTTTTTCCTCCCAGGAGGGATGTTTTGCGCGGAGGTGATTGGCCAGCAGATTACAGGCAGTCTGCATCCAGGGAACGGTAGCCACTGCTAACAGAACTCCGGCAATCACACAGACGCCTGCAAATCCCAGCAGAATATAACCTTGATAATCGGCAAATGAAGCATGAATAAATCCGTAGGTTACCAAAAACAATAGCATACTAAAGAATGCCATAGAGACCTTGTGGACGATATATTGGAAAAAGTACATGCCGGTGGCATTGGGGACCGGGATGCCGGCTTTGTTCAGGTAATAGATTCCTGCGATGCCGGAGCCGCTGCCCAGAGTGGCTGTCTTATAGAAAGAGCAGTAGAAAGCATTACAGAATCCCTTCCAGCGGGGATATTCCGGGTGTGTTTTATGCACGATCAGCCAGGTGATGTGCCCTTCACAGATATGGTAGAGGATCACGGTCACAAACAGAGACAAGACCACCTGTGGGGAGACACCGGCAAGCTCCGTCAGCATATCCCCTATGGAATCCCGGAAGCTGTAATACAGGATGCCTAATAACAGACAGACAAACAGAAGCTTTCCTGCGAATTTTAATCTCTTTTTGGTAGTATCCGACACGGATGTTTCCTCCTTTTTGAATCTTTTGGCAAGTAAAAATCTATTTTGATTGTCTCTCTTTTGCCTGAAAATGGAAAGAAACAGATTTTGAAAAACGTAGTCTTTTCACCGCATAAGTTTATTCTTTTTTTAGAATAAGGTAAGAGAATATCCATTGATTGTGTGGCAAAAAGTGGCTATGATTGATTTATTACAACAGATTTGGACAATAATACAAGAATGAGAAAGGGAAAATGTATGCAGGAAGTCAAACAACCAAACAAAAAACCGTTCATATTCTATTATATGATTGCATTGATCGTAATTATCCTGATCAACAGCCTTCTGGTACCGCAGATCGTACAGCGGGCAGTGAAGGAAGTGGATTACAACACTTTTATGCAGATGACTTATGATAAACAGATCGACGAGGTACAGGTCCAGGATAATCAGATCGTGTTTACCGCAAAAGATGACAAGACCATCTACAAGACCGGTCTGATGGATGATCCGGACAGAACGCAGAGACTGTATGACAGCGGGGCAAAATTCTCCAGTGAGATCGTGGAGGAAGCTTCACCACTCTTGAGTTTTCTGATCAGCTGGCTGCTGCCTTTGATCATCATTATTGGCTTCGGACAATTGATGTACCGTCAGATGACGAAAAAAGCCGGCGGTGACTCCATGATGTTTGGCATGGGCGGTATGGGCAAGAGCAATGCGAAGGTCTATGTGAAGTCTTCCAACGGTATCAAGTTCACCGATGTGGCAGGAGAGGACGAGGCGAAAGAAAATCTGACAGAGATCGTGGAATACCTGCATGATCCCGACAAATACAAAGAGATCGGTGCTTCCATGCCGAAGGGTATCCTCTTGGTAGGCCCTCCCGGAACCGGTAAGACAATGTTAGCCAAGGCGGTAGCCGGAGAAGCCAATGTTCCCTTTTTTTCCATGTCGGGTTCGGAATTCGTGGAGATGTTCGTAGGTATGGGTGCCTCCAAGGTCAGAGACTTGTTCAGACAGGCGAAGGAAAAGGCTCCCTGTATCGTATTTATCGATGAAATCGACGCCATCGGTAAAAAGCGTGACGGACAGGTGGGCGGTAACGATGAGAGAGAACAGACCCTGAACCAGTTGTTAACGGAGATGGATGGTTTTGAAGGCAACAACGGCGTTATCATCCTGGCAGCCACCAACCGTCCGGAGAGTCTGGATCCCGCACTGCTACGTCCCGGTCGTTTTGACAGACGTGTGCCGGTAGAACTTCCCGACCTGAAAGGAAGAGAAGAAATCCTGAAAGTGCATGCCCGTAAGATCAAAGTCGCAGATAATGTAGACTTCAATAAGATCGCACGTATGGCTTCCGGAGCCTCCGGTGCGGAGCTTGCCAATATCGTCAATGAGGCAGCTCTTCGTGCAGTCAGAGATGGACGTAAGTTCGCAACCCAGGCAGACTTAGAAGAGAGTATTGAAGTAGTCATTGCCGGTTATCAGAAAAAGAATGCCATCCTTACAGATAAGGAAAAGCGGATCGTGGCATACCATGAGATCGGACACGCACTGGTGGCAGCAAAGCAGACCAATTCCGCACCGGTGCAGAAGATCACCATTGTTCCCCGTACCTCCGGTGCACTGGGTTATACCATGCAGGTGGAAGAGGAAGGCAATCATTATCTGATGAGCAAGGAAGAGATGGAGAATAAGATCGCTACACTGACCGGCGGACGTGCTGCGGAAGAGATCGCCTTCGGGTCTGTGACCACCGGAGCTTCCAACGATATCGAACAGGCTACCAAGCTTGCCAGAGGCATGATCACCCGCTACGGTATGAGCAAAGATTTTGATATGGTAGCCATGGAGACCGTGACGAACCAGTATCTGGGTGGAGATTCCTCCCTGACCTGTTCCATGGAGACCCAGACTGCCATCGACAGAGAAGTCGTGGAGCTGGTGAAAAAACAGCATGAGAAGGCAGGACAGATCCTGTTGGAAAATCGTGCGAAACTGGATGAACTGTCCCAGTATTTATATGAAAAAGAGACCATTACCGGAGAAGAATTTATGAAGATATTGAATTCCTGAAAGGGTTCCCGGAGAAGACGGAATCGGCGTTTGTGCCGGTTCCGTTTTGCGTTAAGAAAATCTTAATCATATGGTAAAGGCATCTTAACCCGTGCCTGCTGTTATCTTAAGAAAGAAACCGCTATACTTTTCCTGTAAGAAAAAGCTGTGGAAGTGCAAATTTGTAGATTACGGGAAAGGACTGGATATTAAGATGCGAAACAGAAACTACTTTAATAACAATAACATGCAAAAAGGAATCGCACTGGCGACCTGTATGGCAATCGTCATGGGACTGCTCACCGGCTGCGGGAACAAGAATGATCTGCAGATCCAAACATCTCCGGAAGAAGCGCAGAAGGGACGTTATGTGGAGACGGAACTTTCGCTGCCGGAGGAATGGAAGGACAAGAGTATCAGTCAGATTTTCCGTTCGGATGACGAACTCCATTTTCTTGTGGCAGGAGGCGCAGAAGGTCAGGTCTCTTTAGAGGAATGGAAGCTGGGAGAAGGAGATACTCTGACGGAAGTGACGAAGGACTGGCTGAAGGCGCTTCCCGAGGGAGAGAGTCTGGAGAGCAGTGACAGTTTTACACTGTTGCAGGATGCGGAGGGGAATCAGTACCTGTACGGTAACTGTTACCGGGACGAGGAGAACTCTTCCGCACATCTGTGGAAGGAAGCGGACGGCAGTGCGCTGGATATTACACCACAGAAGTGGTTGGAGACTATGGATATGGATGGCTATCGGTTCTATGATACGCCGCAGTATGTGACACTGACAGAGGACGGATTGTTAGTGGGACTGTCTTATTTTTCCCTGGATGTTGTATTGGCACAGGACGGAAGCCTGGTGAGCAGCCAGGAGAGCGACAGCCTGACAGACAGTGGCAGTCTGTCGGATAATAAGTGGGTCAGTGCTGTGGGAGATACGTTGTATCTGGCACAGGCGGATGAACAGGGGAACGTGAACGGTCTGTTGCAGATGCAGCTGGACGGAAGCAATGGGGCAAAATCTAAGGGAGAGATTCCCTTTTCCCAGGACAGTTACAGCTCTGCTTATTTCAGTGTGCTGGAAGACGGTACAGTCTATGCGGCGGATGCAGACGGATTCTTCCGCTGTGACGTGGGCGATACCAACTGGCAGAAGCTGCTTCAGGGAGTCGATACCGGTTTTTCTCTGTCGGATCAGTGGTGCAGGGATATTGTGGCACTGTCGGATGGCAGTGTATACGCGTGGTTTGGAAGTGAGAGCGGGGATAAAATAATGATTTATCGATATGATCCCGATGCGGTGATAGAGGTGACCGAAGAACTGACGCTGTATACCGTGGAGGAGAGCTTCTTTTTACAGCAGGCTGCGGTGCAGTATCATAAGCAGCATCCGGAGGTACTGATCCATGTGGATGCGGCAATCTCCATGACGGATAAATACAGCGGAAATGCGGATTATCAGCAGATCTATCAGGATCTGAACACTTCCCTGACCTCCGGCAACGGACCGGATCTCATGGTGATGGATCATCTGAAACTGGATACTTATGCTTCTAAGGGCTTGTTGTTTAATCTGCAGGAGATATTGCAGCCCATGGAAGAGGACGGAACCCTGCTTTCCAACATTACAACAGCCTATGAGGAGACGGATGGAGCCCGGTATGCGGTGCCGCTGCAATTCGGATTATTGTTAGCTGTCGGCAGGGATGTGCAGCCGGAGGAAATGAGCAGCATGGACGCTATTGCAAAGACGGTATCCGGAAAGACGGAGAGCTATCTGGGAGACCGTACCTGCGGCGAACTGGTGGAAGAGTTCTGTCCGTTGATCGTGGATGATATTTTACAGAACCGTCAGGTGAATCGTGATATCTTACGTCCCTGGCTGGAAGATTTGAAGAAGATTGCAGATAACTGCGGCATCCTGCCTTCCAGAAAAGAAGGTCGTGCAGCGAATATCTGGGATCTGGGATCTGATGTGAAGCTGGTACTTCAGGAGACCGACGGCTTTAATGAGGCAATGATGCCATATGCTGTGGCGGAGCTTTTGAATGCCAATGTGGTCTCCATGGAAAACGCATTTTATCCGAAGATGGTCATTGGAATCAACAGCCGGAGTGAGCATATGGAGACCGCAAAAGAGTTCCTGCGTTTTGCTCTGTCCGAAGAATTACAGAGCGTGGATACCTATGAGGGATTCCCTGTCAATGCAAAAGCGTTGGAGGCACAGGCTGCAGCAGACCGCAGCATGGCAGAAGCCTATACCACCTATGATATCGACGGCAGCACCGTAGAGTTCGACATTAAATCCTACTCTGAGGAGACAGCGAACCATCTGATGGAGCTGTGCCGTGCAGCCACACTGTGCCTCAAGGAAGACGCTCAGATCGAGACCTCCCTGACAGAGAGTTTACAGGCATACCTGAACGGGCAGGCGAGTGTGGAGGAAGCTATGGATGCTGTGGAAGGAAGCCTGAAGATGTATCTGGCGGAGTAGTGCTCCGCCTGGCATCCAATAGTCGATTTCCACAGGAAAGTAACTTGTAAACATAGGATAAAGCCGCTATAATTTTAAGTATAAGAAAGGTGGTGGAGAATTTTCTTATGCAGATTTATGTGGATGCAGATGCCTGTCCGGTGGTGGACATAGTGGAAAAAACAGCACGGAAGTATCAGATTCCGGTGACACTTCTGTGCGATACCAATCATATACTGACTTCCGGTTACAGCGAGGTAGTGGTCGTAGGAGCAGGGGCAGATGCAGTGGATTATAAGCTGATCAGTCTCTGTCGCAGGGGTGATATCGTGGTAACTCAGGACTATGGTGTGGCAGCCATGGCGCTGGGCAAGAGTGCCTACGCCATCCACCAGTCCGGTAAATGGTACACGGATGAGAACATCGACCAGATGCTTATGGAACGACATCTGAATAAAAAGGCAAGAAGAGCTTCTCATAAAAATCATTTAAAAGGTCCGAAGAAGCGGACAGAAGAGGATGACGAGAGGTTTGCACAGTCCTTCGAGCAGTTGATAAAAGCGGCTCTAAAGGAAACCGTAAAGACTTATATTCCATAGGAAAGCAGTTTGTATAAATATAAAGGATCTGAAGAGACGGACAAGGGAGTATAAGAGAGGGTCGTGTAATGGGATTATTTTCTAAGAGAACCGAAAAGAAGACTTACGACAGAAGCAATCAAAAACCTGTCATCAAAGCCAGCATCTGCAACGGTGAACAGGTGGCGGGATTCAAGGATATCCACACGGGAAAATTTGAAGAAGTCATGCTGATAAGCAGGGCAGAGGATATTGAGACATTTAAGACGATGTATGGGATTGAGGGAGAGATTACGAAGGAATACTGAGGGACCTCGCTTCAAATAGATAGCTACGAATGGAGATCTGCTATGGGAAACGATACAAATGTTAATATTGGAATTTGAATTATACGGAAAAACAGAATATCATTCTACGGATATTAAAAATGTATTTTCGCATGATGACTTGAAGGACTCCGGAGCATACAGCTACTTCTTAAAACTCGATTCAACAAAAACGTATTTTTATGCATTTAGATTTAGAGTAGATCAAAATAATAATATAATTGCAGTTGTAATAGAACCTATTCCAATGAAGTATTGGTCAGAAGATTGAAGTTCAGTTTATTTACACAGGAGAGGTAAGTCCAGGCGGAGCCTGGTACACTGACCCAAATTCATTAGATGTTTTAGATGCTGCATTCAATTATGAAAAGAGCCTCCTAGATATCACACATGAACAGAAGATCCCAATCCTTGGAGAACCAACCATGACAGCAGAAGAAGTCATTGCAGCATTACAATAATATAGATAAGTAAAGTTTATCAAAAAATAGTAAAAATTAAGAACAATATGATACCATATGCCGCCACTGTGCGGACAGACGCAGGCGTTCTGGAGCGCATACAAGCGTAACGGAGGTGGAGCGGTCGAGAACAGGACGGCGTAGCGTACTCGATTCTTAGGCAGTAAAAAGTTGTAACCCAACTGTAACCCAAAACTGGCTACAAGCAAAAAAACAGGAAGCCTTGAATTATCAGGCTTCCCGCTTTATTAATGAATGCGGAAGATGGGACTTGAACCCACACGGTATTGCTACCACAAGATCCTTAGTCTTGCTCGTCTGCCAATTCCGACACTTCCGCATAGCGATACAAAATAATAATCATCTCGCATCACGCAAGAATGATAATAACATCTTCCCACGGCAATGTCAACATGATTTTAAAATTTGTAGGAATTTTTTATACACTTAAAACAGTTTGGAATAATGAGTATTATTTTCCTTTTACCATTTTTTAATTTCTGCTATAATAATCAATAAGAAATATGTCATAGACGGCTATCGGAAAATACAAACGAAAAGGAACAACAATTATGGAATCAAGAGTGGAACAGGCAGCAGAGAGAAAAATGTGCGGTTACAACTGTGCGCAGGCAGTGGCGTGCACGTACTGTGATCTGGCGGGAATTGACGAGGAGACAGTGAGGAATCTTACCCAGGGCTTCGCGGCAGGTATCGGTGGCAGCATGGAAGCCACCTGTGGAGCCGTCATCGGAGCGGTAAATATCCTGGGACTGATCAACAAGAATCCCCAGCGGACAATGCAAGGATCACGGAAGATCATCAACCGCTTCAAGGGACAGAACGGGACAGTGATCTGTAAGGAGTTAAAGGGCATTACCGACGGTGTCGTGAAGAGAGAATGCGTGGACTGCGTCAGGGATGCTGCGGCTTTTCTGGAAGCGGAATTAGCGGATATGTAATCAGCCCTATCGCGGCTATCCGGCAACGGAATCGAAGAATTTATCTTTGAAAATTCCGGTGAAGAACAGACCGTCCATATTCCAGTTCTGGAGAAAGGCAACCAGTTCTTTGATGGCATCGTTGATGCTTTGAATCGTTTCGGCAGAGACACGTTTGTTCCTGCCGTAGATTACATTAGATACTGTTGTTGCACTGACACCGGTGGCTTGTGCAATATCTCGAATAGTAACCATAATATCTCCTTTGCACGGTAGGTTTAACCTTAAACCATTAACTGAATTCAGTGTAACACGAAAAAGAAACGGGGGGCAAGAACTATGATAAAAGGAATTATATTTGATCTGGATGGTGTGCTGGTATCCACCGATGAGATGCACTATCTGGCATGGAAACGTCTGGCGGGCGAATTGCAGATCACAGGATTTACGAGAGAGGACAATAGAAGACAGAGGGGAGTCAGCCGGATGGCATCGCTGGAGATCGTGCTGGAAAAAGCGGATCGTGTGTATACAGAGGAAGAAAAAGCAGAACTGGCGGAGCGGAAGAATAATTATTATCTGGAACTACTGGAGCATATGGATGAATCGGCGGTACTTAAGAACGTGAAAGAGGTACTGGCAGGATTAAAAGAAAGAGGGCTTCTGCTGGCAGTGGGCTCTGCCAGCAAAAATGCACCGGTCATATTGGAGAAGACCGGATTACTGCCATATCTGGATAAGATCAGCTGCGGACTGGATACGACAAAGTCCAAGCCGGATCCGGAGGTGTTTCTTGTCGCAGCACGTAAACTGGAACTTTCTCCCGGACAATGCCTGGTGGTGGAAGACTCAGCAGCGGGAATTGAGGCAGCTGCAGCCGGCGGCATGAAGTCTCTGGGGGTAGGACCTTTTTACCGGTTACTTCATGCAGACTATGAAGCACCTATGCTGTGCGAAGTGCAGAACTGGGACGAGATTCTAAAGTAAAAATGATTTGTGAAAGCTCCCTTTTTTCAGGGGAGCTTTTGTGCTATAATAAGTTCAATTACAGAAAGCCCCAAAAGGAATAAGAGACGAAATGAATACAAAAGAAACTTCAGCGGATAAAACAAAATACCGCCTGGCGGAAGCAGCGAAAAAGTGTATGGTGGCTTCCGGCACCGATGCCATGACCGTGACACAGATCGTGCAGACCTGCGGCGTGACGAGACAGACTTTTTATCGGAACTTCCAGGACAAATATGACCTGATCAACTGGTATTTTGATAAGCTCTTACTGGAATCTTTTGCACAGATGGGGGATGGGCTTACCGTATACGAAGGTTTAACCAGGAAGTTTGAATTTATTCAGAAGGAGAGGGTCTTTTTCGCGGGAGCATTCCGCTCGGACGACCACAATTCCCTGAGGGAACATGACTACGAACTGATTCTGGAGTTCTATACACAACTGATCAGGCGTAAGACCGGCAGACAGCCCGAAGAGAATATTTTATTCCCTCTGCGGCTCTATTGCAGAGGTTCTATTGATATGACCGTGGAATGGATCTTTGCTCCGAAGGAGAGAACCCCTGAGCAGATGGCGGCGCTGTTAGTAAGTGCATTTCCGGCACCGGTGACAGAATTATTCCAACAGTTAGGCGTATTGCGTTAAGAAAAAATGACCAAAAACATTTGTAAAAAATAAACAAAAGTAACGGACAAAATATGAAATTTCTGTAAAAAGTGACAGTTGGGGCAAACTGTCACTTTCTTTATGCGATGTTTACAGTTAGAATAAAATTATCAATAAGATCGTTTTTATGTCGAAAGGAGATTATGTATCATGGCAAACAGAATTATGCTCAACCAGACATCTTATCACGGTGCAGGAGCAATCGCAGAAATCGTAACCGAAGCAAAGGCTCATGCTTTCCGGAAAGCATTCGTATGTTCCGATCCGGATCTGATCAAGTTCGGTGTGACCGGAAAGGTAACCGATCTGCTGGACAAGGAAGGTCTTGCTTATGAAATTTATTCCGATATTAAGGCGAACCCCACCATTGACAATGTGAAAAACGGTGTGGCTGCTTTCAAGGCATCCGGCGCAGATTATATCATCGCCATCGGCGGCGGTTCCTCCATGGATACCTCCAAAGCCATCGGCATCATCATTGCCAACCCTGAATTCGAAGATGTACGCAGCCTGGAAGGCGTAGCACCTACCAAGAAGCCCTGTGTACCCATCATCGCAGTGCCCACCACAGCAGGTACCGCAGCAGAGGTTACCATCAACTATGTTATCACCGATGTAGAGCGCAAGCGTAAGTTCGTATGCGTAGACCCTCATGATATGCCTATCATTGCGGTGGTAGATCCCGAGATGATGTCTTCTATGCCGAAGGGTCTGACCGCTTCCACCGGTATGGATGCACTGACCCATGCAATCGAAGGTTATACCACCAAGGCAGCCTGGGAGATGACCGATATGTTCCATCTGAAAGCCATCGAGATCATTTCCAAGTCCCTGCGCGGCGCGGTAGCTAATACTAAGGAAGGGCGTGAAGGCATGGCTCTGGGTCAGTACATTGCCGGTATGGGCTTCTCCAACGTAGGTCTTGGTATCGCTCATTCCATGGCGCATACCCTGGGTGCCGTCTATGATACCCCTCATGGTGTTGCCTGCGCAATGATGCTTCCTATCGTTATGGAATACAATGCTGACTGCACCGGTGAAAAGTATCGTGAGATCGCCCGTGCTATGGGTGTGGAAGGTGTAGATCAGATGGACCAGGCTACCTACCGTAAGGCTGCTGTTGACGCAGTTCGCAAGCTGTCCGAGGATGTAGGTATTCCTTCCAAGCTGGAAGCACTGAAGGAAGAGGATCTTCCTTTCCTGGCAGAGTCCGCACATGCAGATGCCTGCGCACCCGGTAACCCCAAGGATGCAAGTGTAGAGGATCTGACCGCATTATTCCGCAAGTTAATGTAATCATTAAATTTGCTACTGTTTTTCTGAAAAATAATATGGTATGCTGTAACTATTCTGAATAGTTACGGCATGCTGGATAACGAGCAGGCTTGCGAGAGCAGACCTGCTCGTTTTTAAAAGAAAAATGGATGAAAGCAACAGGACAAAGGAAACAATAATGGGCAATACAAAACATACCAAAGAGCAGATCCGTGAAAGGATCCAACAGAAAAAGCTCCTCTTTGACGGAGCCTTCGGGACCTATTATGGAGGAAAATATGACACGAAACAACTGCCGGAGCTGGCGAATCTGGAAGCCCCGGAACGGGTAAAGGAGATCCACAGAGAGTATCTGGAAGCGGGAGCGCAGATCCTGCGTACCAACACCTTCGCAGCCAACAGCTTCTGCATGGATAGGTCCAAAGAACAGATCGAGGAGACTCTGCGAAGCGGCGTACGCCTGGCGAGGGAGGCGTACGCTGCGTGGAGAGAACGCACCGGTGAGACGAAAGAAGTCTATATCGCTGGAGATATCGGACAGATCCCTTGTGATGCGCTGGCACAGAAGGATACTTTATGCCGCGAATACGAAGAGATCTGTCGTATTTTTCTGGAAGAGGGTGTGGACTTTTTTGTCTTTGAAACATTTTCCGAGATGGAAGAGATCCTGCCTGCGATCAAAATGATCGGTGAACAGGCATTTATTACGGTACAATTCTCTGTGAACCAGTTCGGTTACAGCAATGCAGGCTTAAGTGCCAGAAAGCTGTTGCAGAGAGCGGGAGCGATCAAAGAGATCGATGCCGTGGGCTTTAACTGCGGTGTGGGACCTTCACATATGTACCGGATCCTGCAGACACTTTATAAGCCCGCAGATAAATTTCTCACAGCCCTTCCGAATGCCGGTTACCCGCAGATGGTCACCGGACGCATGATCTTCACCGGGGATAACAGAGAATATTTTGTGGACAGAATGCAGCAGATGATAGCTCTTGGTGTGGATATGGCAGGAGGGTGCTGCGGTACGACACCGGAATATATCGCAGATCTTGCCGGAAAGCTGGACTTTACCCAGTATCCGCAGGCACAGGAAAAGGCAGAACCGGAGAAAAAACAAGTTGGCACAGAGGATCATTCTTTTTACCATAAGAAGGAAGCAGAAGGCGGGAAGAAACTGATCGCCGTTGAATTGGCACCTCCTATGGGTATTGACGATGAAAAGCTGATGGATGCCGCACATCTGCTGCAGAGAAGCGGTGTGGATGTACTGACTTTTCCGGATTCCCCTTCAGGACGTACCAGGGCGGATTCTATTCTCATGGCGGAAAAGGTAGCGCGGGAGACCGGTATGTGTGTCATGCCTCATATCTGTTGTCGTGATAAAAATGCTATCGCTATGCGCTCCCAGCTATTAGGAGCTTATATCAATAGTATCCACAATTTCCTTGTGATCACCGGCGATCCGATCCCCTCCCTGGTGCGTACCACGGTAAAGAGTGTGTTCAATTTTGACTCCGTAGGTCTCATGCAGATCCTTGCGGATATGAACGAAGAGCAATTTGCACAGGCACCGGTAAGCTACGGCGGTGCCATCAATCAGGGCAGGCGGAATCTGGAAGTGGAGATCGGAAGAGTGAAGAAGAAAATGGCGGCAGGAGCCACATTTTTCCTGACGCAGCCCATATCCACGAAGGAGAGCGCGGACAGAGTACGCCGGATCAAAGAGGAGACCGGAGCCAGGATACTCTGTGGCATTATGCCGTTTGTGAGCCTTAAGAATGCCACATTCATGAAAAATGAGATGGCGGGCATTGATGTGACGGACGAAGTGCTGGCGAGATACCGTGCGGATATGACCAGAGAAGAGGGAGAACAGGCCGGCGTACAGTTGGCGAAGGAAGTGATTGCCATGACGGAGGACTTCGCGGACGGCTATTATTTCTCCTTCCCCTTCAATCGGGTGAATATGCTGGAAAAAATACTGGATTAATGGGTTGTTTTTCAAAAAACGATCAAAAAAAGCGTTAATAAATCTTGGAATCATCCGAAGTAAGTAGTATACTGTAATTAGTAGTAAAGAGCTTATGGCCAAAAGGCTGATTCAAAACAGTTAACACGGAGGTGACTGTGATGAGTATTAATATTCAGGCAAAAACGAATTATTCTTTTCTGTTTTCCGGACTGAGTTCCTCTGCATCCAATGCGTTAAGCGGCAACTGGCTGGCAGATTATGCAAGTATTAAGAACGGCAGCTACGGGAAGCTGATGAAGGCATACTATGCCAAGGACAGCGGCGATAGCAAGACCGCAGCTTCTGCCATTACGAAGAAAGATACCGCGACAGATACTGCGAAGAAGGCGCTGGCGAAGGTAGAGACCACGACAGATGCTCTGAAGGAATCCGCAGATGCATTGTTAGCGACCGGTAAAAAGGATCTGTTCATCCAGAAGGATATCACTACCAAAGATGAGAATGGTGTGGAGAGTACCACTAAGGGGTACGACACTGACGCAATCTACAGTGCAGTGAACAGCTTTGTGACAAATTACAATAGCGTGATGTCTGCTGTGGATGATGTGAACGACACCACAGTAAATAACCGCGCGGAATCTCTTGGGAACACTACCATTGCCAACAGTAAACAGCTGGCAAAGATTGGTATCACCATGAAAAATGACGGCACCTTATCACTGGACAAGGATGCTTTTATGAAAGCGGATATGTCTGCTGTAAAGAATTTGTTCCAGGGAAATGGCTCCTACGGCTACCGTGTATCCGCACAGAGCTCCATGATCAATTTTGCAGCAGATCATGCATCCACCAGAACAAGCCTGTATACAGGAACTGCAGGATACACCGGTCTCTATAATGCAGGTAATCTGTTCAGCTCTTATATGTAAAGCCGGTAAAAAACATAACTCATAATCGTAACATGCGGCTGACTGCAGTCGCATGTTATTTTTATGAAACCGGGAAATCGTGATTATTTTATATACATTTGAAATAATTTGAAAAATAATGTTGACATTTGGTGCAGAGTGGTGTAATATACACTTGTTCGCAGAAATGGCGGAATTGGCAGACGCGCACGGTTCAGGTCCGTGTGGTAGTGATACCATGAGGGTTCAAGTCCCTCTTTCTGCATTGCAAGGCGGTGATCATAAGATTACCGCTTTTGTTTTTCCCAATATTCTTATCCCCGGGCTTTTGGGATTGTTTTTCAAATTATTTGAAAAATAGTGTTGACATTTATAACAAAATACTGTAAGATACATCTTGTTCGCAGAAATGGCGGAATTGGCAGACGCGCACGGTTCAGGTCCGTGTGGTAGTGATACCATGAGGGTTCAAGTCCCTCTTTCTGCATTGCAAGGCGGTGATCATAAGATTACCGCTTTTGTTTTTCCCAATATTCTTATCCCCGGGCTTTTGGGATTGTTTTTCAAATTATTTGAAAAATAGTGTTGACATTTATAACAAAATACTGTAAGATACATCTTGTTCGCAGAAATGGCGGAATTGGCAGACGCGCACGGTTCAGGTCCGTGTGGTAGTGATACCATGAGGGTTCAAGTCCCTCTTTCTGCATCACATGGCGGTGACCGAAAGGTTGCCGCCTTTGTTGTATTCGGAATCTTATGATGCCAGGGTCAAAAGGTCTAAGCCCACATGAGCTTGCTCATAGGTGGGTGAAAGACCTTAGGACCCGCCCCGATATGAGCATAAAAGTGGGATGATAATCCCACGATATGCGAATATTGGGTAGAATTGTGAGAGTGCGTAGCACGAAGCAATTCGTAGGCATCAAAGTCGGGGGCTTTTGACCCCGACATCATCCTATAAGAATATCATAAGAAATCAGGGAAGAGGTGAAAAGTATGGCAACCAGTAAAAGGGACAGGCTAAAAACAGACAGAGCGTCGAAAGTGCGCAAGGACTGGTACAAGCTGGATCTGTCCGCTATCGTATATCCTACTTTGCAGCGAAGAGATTTTTCTTCGGTGTACCGGTTGTCCGTTCTGCTTAAGGAAGAAATCAATCCCGAGATGCTGCAGCGTGCGGTGAATCTGACCATGCCCCGTTTCCCCACGTATAAGGCAGCCATCCGGAAAGGGGTATTCTGGAGATACTTGGAGCCGAATGACCGTCCGGGACCTTTTGTGCAGGAGGATGTAAAAAATCCCTGCCAGCCCATGTATTTTAAAGCCAACAATCGTTATCTGGTAAGGATATATTATTATCGTAACCGGATCGCACTGGAGGCGCATCACAGTCTTGGAGACGGTACCGGAGGCATGTGTGTGTTACAGACCCTGACGGCCACCTATCTGCGCCTGAAAGGGCATGCGGAGATTGAAAACGGTGGTTTTGTGCTGGATATTTTAGGAACACCGGATCCGGGAGAACTGGAAGACGCCTACATGAAATATGCCAACGCCAAGGTATGTCCGCCCAGACCGGGAGAGAAGACTTACCGCGTCCGTGGGACGAAGGAACCTTTTTACACCCTGAATATCATAGACGGTATTATGTCGGTGGCGGAGGTCATGAAAGTGGCGAAAAGCTATAATGCCACTATTACGGAATATCTAAATGCTGTGTTACTCTATGCCTTGATGCAGAAGCAGGAGAGCGAGTGGCACTTGAAACTTCGCCCGGTAAAGATTGCCATGCCGGTGAATCTGCGGCGCTTTTTCCCGTCGAAAACCCTGCGGAACTTTATCACCATGATTTATCCGGGGATCGATCCGAGACTGGGAGAGTATACTTTTGAGGAGATCGTTACGCAGGTGCATAACTATATGCGCTATTATCTGAATGAAAAGCTGTTGCGGGGCGACATCACCACCAACGCGGAGACCCAGAGGAATCCTTTCATCCGCATTGTGCCGCTGTTTATCAAGGATCTGGTGGTCCGGCAGTTCTATACGAAGATCCAGGATAAGAACTCTTCGGCGGGTCTGACCAACATGGGGGCATTAAAAGTGCCGGAGACTATGAAGCCCTATATTGAGCGGTTTGATATTTATATGGGACAGCCTTTTTCTACGAGAACGAACTGTGCCATTGCAAGCTTTGAAGATATCCTGACCATCAATTTTGCCAGCAGTATTGCCGAGACGGACGTGGAACGATTGTTTTTCCGCAAGCTGGTACAGGATGGCATTCATGTGAAAATTGAGAGTAACCGGTAATTCTTCCGGTTAGAAAGGAAATGCTTATGTCATATTGTGTAAATTGCGGCGTGGAACTGGACGCTTCGGCGACAAAGTGCCCGCTGTGCGATACCCCGGTCTATAACCCCAAAGCACCGGAACCTGCGACGCAGCCGTCTCCATTCCCGAAGGAAAAAGGACAGGTGGAAGTGGTAAAAAGAAAAGATTTAGGGGTGCTGCTGACGGTTATCGTACTGGCGACGGCAGCCACCTGTGGCCTGCTGAATGCTTTAGTGTTCCAGGGCAACCTGTGGTCCTTGGCTGTGATCGGAGTATTTCTGGTGCTGTGGGTGATCATGATCCCGGTGGTCATTTATACGAGACAGCCAATCTATCTGTCGATTCTGTTAGACGGTGTGGCAGTGGTCGTATATCTGCATCTGCTGACTTATCTGACGGGGCATAACGGCTGGTTCTACGGACTGGGCCTTCCGATTGTACTGTTGGTGACAGCGGTGGTGGAAGCGGTGATCTTATGTATCCGGAGACTTCCGATGTCCTTCCTTACGGGAGCGTTGTATCTGATCTCGGGGATCGCCGTCCTGTGTGTGGGACTGGAACTGCTGATCGATCGTTACTTGAGACAGGAGATCATGCTTGGCTGGTCTGCTATTGTACTGACGGTCTGCGTGATCGTGGATATTACCATTGCAACCCTTTTATCCCGAAGAAGACTGCGTAATGCAGTGCGAAGAAGACTTCACTTTTAACAGGAGGAATTTATGGCACTGGTAGGAAAAAACAGTGAGAAGAACAATCAGAATTTAATGCAGCTGATCCGCAGAGCCCACGGCCTTGTGGAGAATCCGGATCTGGAGAAGCACAGACAGTCCCAGGATCACATTGGTGAACTGCTGGGGAACAACAGAGAAATGCAGTACCGTCCGGTGGAGATCGAAGGTATGGAAGCGGAGTGGGTCAGCGTGAACCGCGCTCATATGAAAAAGTATGTGATCCTGCACTGTCACGGTGGCGGATATTCCACGGGCAGCAGTGTCTATGCCAGAACCCTGACTTCCAAGCTGGCGGCGGGGACCTCCATGGATGTATTGTGTTTTGACTATCGTCTGGCACCGGAGCATCCTTATCCGGCAGCTACGGAGGATGCCATGAAAGCCTGGAATTATCTGATGCTTTTGGGCTACGGAGCCAGAGATGTGATCATTACAGGGGATTCCGCCGGCGGCAATCTGGCACTTTCCCTGGTGTTAAAATTAAAAGAGCAGGAGCGTCTGCTTCCGAGAGGCATCGTACTGATGTCTCCATGGACGGATCTCACCGGCGAAGGCAAGACTTTTCAGACCAAAGCGGAACTGGATCCGGTACTGGATAAGGAGTATATTGACCGCATGACAAAGGCCTATGCGCCGGACAAGGATCTGACGGATCCTTATATTTCCCCTCTGTACGGCGACTTTCACGGATTCCCTCCCGTATATATCCAGGTGGGAGAGAATGAGATCCTGTTAGATGATTCTCTGCGGTTATATAAGAACCTCATCAAAGCCGGAGTATCCGCCCACATCGACCGTTTCCCGGGAATGTGGCATGTATTCCAGATGTCACCCTTCAAAAAAGCCAACGAAGCGATGGATAAAAACGCGGAATTTATCTATTCCGTGTGCAGATAAAAAATCTTTTTATGTAAAAAGGATTTTTCGGACAGGCACAGAATATTAGAAGTAGGGGCAGGAGGAACTATGACGATCAGAGAAAGCTTGGAACAGTGGGAAAAGGATTATTTAAGTCCGTATGCATCATTGAGTGTGAACTCCAAAGGGCGTCTGCGACCGGAGGAACAGTGTGATATCCGGCCGGTATTCCAGAGAGACAGAGACCGTATTATCCATTGCAAGGCCTTCCGCAGGCTGAAGGATAAGACACAGGTATTCTTAACGCCCGAAGGCGATCATTACCGCACGAGACTGACGCATACGCTGGAGGTATCCCAGACGGCCAGAACCATAGCCAAGGCACTGAAACTGAATGAGGACCTGGTGGAAGCCATTGCACTGGGACATGATCTGGGTCACACGCCATTCGGACATGCCGGGGAGCGTGCGTTAAACAGAGTATGCCCGTTTGGATTTGAACATGCCGAGCAGAGTGTCCGCACGGTGGATATCCTGGAGAAGGACGGCAAGGGACTGAATCTGACCTACGAGGTGCGTGACGGTATAAGAAACCACCAGACCATCGGCAAGCCCCACACCCTGGAAGGCAAGATCGTCAGACTTTCCGATAAAATTGCCTACATTCATCATGATATGGACGATGCTATCCGCGGAGGGATCCTTACGGAAGCGGATGTACCTAAGGAGATCTGTGAAGTGATCGGCAGCAGTCCCACCGAGAGACTGGATCATTTTATTCATGATATCGTGACTAACAGCATGGATAAAAATGATATTCTGATGTCGGAGCCTGTGGCGGATGCCATGACGAAGATCAGACAGTTCATGTTTGAGAGAGTTTATAAGAATCCGGTGGCAAAGAGCGAAGAAGGAAAAGCAGAAATGCTGATGGAAACCTTGTACCAGCATTTCCTGAAGAACTTAGATGATCTGCCGGAAGAGTATCTGAATCTTCTCTCCGTGGGAGAACCCAGAGAGAAGGTCGTCTGCGATTATGTGGGAGCTATGACAGACCGTTTTGCCATTGCGGTATATGAAGATATCTACATACCCAAGTCCTGGCAGCGATAGGCATAAGACAAAATAGGAGCAAAGAAAGTGTATTACCCCGAAGAACTGGTAGAAGAAGTCAGAGCCAGGAATGACATCGTGGATGTGATCTCCGGCTATGTCTCATTGAAAAAAAAGGGAAGCAACTATTGGGGCTGCTGTCCTTTTCATAACGAAAAAACACCTTCTTTTTCGGTGTCTTCCAGTAAGCAGATGTTTTATTGCTTCGGATGCCATGCCAGTGGAAATGTATATACGTTTCTCATGAAGTATGAAAACGATACTTTCCCGGAGGCAATCAAGATCCTGGCAGATCGCGCCGGGGTGAAGCTTCCCGAGGTAGAGGAGACGCCGGAACAGAAGAAAAAGGCAGGCAAGCGCATGCGCCTGCTGGAAGTCAACAAAGAAGCGGCGAAATATTTTTACTATATGTTACGTGATCCCCGCGGTGAAGTGGGAATGCGGTATCTGACAGAGCGAAAGCTCACCGATGAGACCATGCACCATTTCGGACTGGGCTATGCCGGGAAAAACGGTGAGCAGGTGGTACAGTATCTGCGGAAAAAAGGATTTACGGACGAAGAGATCAAGGATTCCGGACTGGCAATGTTCTCCGAACAGCGGGGACTGCGCAGTCAGTTCTGGAATCGTGTCATGTTCCCCATACAGGACATTAACCACAGAGTCATCGGCTTCGGCGGCAGAGTCATGGGAGACGGGGAACCGAAATACCTGAACTCCCCGGAGACCATGATCTTCGATAAGAGGCGGAACCTCTACGGACTGAATTTCGCAAGAACCGCCAGGACGGGCAATATCATCCTGTGCGAGGGTTATATGGACGTGATCGCCATGCACCAGGCGGGCTTCACCCAGGCGGTGGCATCCCTGGGAACGGCATTTACGGTGGAGCAGGCAAACCTCCTGCACCGCTATGCGGAAAATATTCTGTTAGCCTACGACAGCGACGGTGCCGGGACCAAGGCAGCGCTTCGCGGTATCGGCATCTTAAGAGAAGCGGGACTTACCGGTAAGGTCATTAACATGCGGCCCTACAAGGACCCGGATGAATTTATTAAAAATCTGGGCAAAGAAGCTTTTCAGGAGCGCATTGATCAGGCGGAGAACAGTTTTTATTTCGAGATCCGTATCTTAAGCGAACAATACGATCAGAGCGACCCGGAGCAGAGGACGAAGTTCCACAGAGAGATCGCACAGAAGCTGTGTGAGTTCTCGGAAGATCTGGAACGGGAGAATTACCTGCAGGCGATCGCCGAGAAATACATGATCCGCCCGGATGACCTTCGGAAGATGGTCGTAGGCTATGCATCCCAGACAGGATTAGCCAGGCCGATTCAGCGTCCCAGAAGCGGTGTGCAGAATAAAAGCGATCCGGCGGAGAACGGAAGGCGGTCCCAAAGGCTTCTGATCACCTGGATCAGCGATGATCCTTCCCTGTATACCATTGTACGGAAATATATTTCACCGGAGGATTTTACCGAGGAATTGTACCGGAAGGTGGCAGAGAGAATGTTCGCGGAGTTAGACAGCGGACAGTTCCAGCCGGCGGGAATCATCAGTATGTTTGAGGATGAAGAGGAACAGAGGCAGGCGGCGGAGCTTTTCCATACCACACTTCCCGAATTATCCACCAGACAGGAGAGAGAAAGAGCTTTTCACGATATACTGCTGGCGGTCAAACGCAACAGTTACCAGTATTGCATGACCAATCTGGGAAGCGATGTCAATGCAGTCATGCAGGCAGTGAAGGGCAAAAAAGCACTGGAAGAATTACAAAGGACCCATATTTCCCTGGAATAATGGGATTTGTGTTTCCGAATAGTTATAAAAAATACGAAATATGGCTATAAATAATGGCAATGAAAGGATGGAACC
>ERZ1034626.621-NODE-621-length-25418-cov-63.727122_pt1 | contig 25418 bp, 22 predicted proteins | sample MGYA00520652_ERZ1034626 | MGnify/ENA primary metagenome ERZ1034626 (study PRJEB33766, sample SAMN09781765) | gut metagenome | biome: gut microbiome | host: Homo sapiens | place: Madagascar | study: EMG produced TPA metagenomics assembly of the PRJNA485056 data... | reverse complement strand
ACGCGTCGCCCCCAGGTTAGGACGCGTCCCCCCAATTAGGCAGATAAATTGCAGTTTATAGAGAAGTTCTATAAGACGAGCTGTGGCTTGACTTTGAAAATAAAAATAGCATTTTCCTTTTTAGAGCGCTCGCCTTGCACTATCTTTGCATAAGATAGGCGGCGGCTCAGCATAACGTTCAAGCATGCTTGACGTTCTGCATTCGCCTTGCACTATCTTTGCCATTAACTTAGGTTTTAGGAAATGTCCCTCCTTCTTGTGTACGGAGCTGCGAGTAAGGGGAGCAGAGTATGACAATATAAATTAAATGTTTCACCCATATAATAAAAAGGTAGTGGCCTTTGCCTCCATGCGAATGAGCCTTTGCCTATTTCTATTACTATTGAGCCATTTCATTTACCTGCCCGCGTTGGCACAGCATTGCCGCCCTACCAAACAGAGCGATCTTGATATCGTAAATTATTTGCAAACAGAGTTTGACGTAAAATTTACGGACAATAATCGTGTCATTATATTTAAGACGGGTAAGGAAAAGTTTGCCGATCTCTTACCAGCCCTACGTGCTGCTAAACAGAGCATTCACTTAGAGTATTTCAACTTTCGCAATGACTCCATATCGAAAGAATTGTTTGCCATCTTAGTGCAAAAGGCAGCAGAGGGCGTAAAGGTACGCGCCTTGTTCGATGGCTTTGGTAATAGTTCGAATAATCGCCCGTTGCGTGCGCGCCACCTTGATAGCCTTCGTGCACGAGGTGTCGAAATATATGAATTTGACCCGTTGCGCTTTCCGTGGGTAAATCACGTGTTGCATCGCGACCATCGTAAGATAGTGGTCATCGATGGCGTAGTGGCCTATACGGGTGGCATGAATGTAGCCGATTATTATATCACAGGTAAACCAGAGTTTGGTGAATGGCGCGACATACATACCCGTGTTGAGGGTGAAGCTGTGGCAGAACTCCAAAAAGTGTTCATCAACTTTTGGAACCAAGTTACTCATCAGGAGGTTCAAGGCCCCAATTATTATCCCGGTGAGCGCGATGCACGCGACACCTTTGGCATGCTGAAACAAGACACTACGCCCACAGCAGGACAAAAGATTGTTGGCGTAGTTAATCGTGATCCCGTCACTTCCCCCCGCATCATTCACGACACGTTCGTCCATGCAATCGAACATGCCGAACACCAAGTGCTCATTATTAATCCCTATTTTACACTTTGTCGTCATATCAAGCGCGCTTTGAAGCGGGCTGCACGTCGTGGAGTAGACGTGCAAGTTATGGTGTCGGCCAAGAGCGACATACCCATTACGCCTCGTGTCGTGGAGTACAATGCTCATCGCTTGATGAAAGAAGGCGTAAAGATTTACTTCTTTACAGGAGGATTTCATCATAGCAAGATAATGATGGTCGATAGCCTCTATTCGTTTGTCGGTTCGGCCAATTTGAATAGTCGCAGTTTGTCGTTCGATTATGAATGCAACCTTTTAGTAGCCGACCGCTACACAACGGGGCAGTTGCAACAGATATTTTATAACGACCGTGACCACCGTTGCTTCTTACTCACTCCTGAGATATGGAAGTATTGGGGCACTTGGAAGAAAGCGAAGTGCTGGATATTCCACTTCCTCACACCCTTCGTAAAGTGTGATAAGAAGGAGGGCGACAATAGTGGTTTAGGCGAGTTTGTGCTGCAAATGCCAAACGATAAGGATAAAAAAGTATAAGACACACACCAAGATGATAAACGACAATATTCAAAAGCTACCAGAAGAGGACGAAGCACCTCTTACGATGCAGTCAGAGGTAGAACAGAAAGTGACAGAGCAACAATTCGATGCGAAATCGTTGCCGACGGAAGGAGAAAGAACCAAAGTAGATGTTTCTTCTTCTGTAGATGCGTCTACGACTGTTGCGGCCAGTAAGGACGAAGAGCGCTCTACGCGTTTTACTTTACTAAAAGCCATAGCGATTATATGCGTAGTCATGTCGCATGCGGGCATAAGAGGGTGGCTATTTGACTTTGTTTTTATATTCCACGTCCCCGTATTCTTTATGTGCGCGGGTTACTTCTTTCATACCAAGTACTTAACCGATGAACGCACCTTTGTACTTCATCGCTTCAAGGGACTCTATTGGCCTTTCTTGCGTTGGAGTGTGTTCTTCTTAGTCATACACAATTTACTATTCCCTTTAGGACTGCTCAGTGAGCAATATGGCAATGCGGGTGGTGGAGTGCTTCACCCCTACACGTGGCATGAATGGAGCCAGCACTTGTGGAGTATCGTGTTTAACATGTCAGGCTATAACGAATTCTTTTGTGGCACCTTTTGGTTCTTTCGTGCCTTACTTATAGCGAGTTTACTCTTCTTACTCTTGTTTAAAGTATTCAGCCGTAGTGAACACTTCGTTAGTCACAAACAAGTGGGATGGGGCATATTAGGCACAGCTTTGGTGTTAACCTTTTGGAAAGTTACGACAGGACTCACCATGACAGGCGTCATGCAAGGAGGGTATCGTGAACTAATGGGGTTGCTGTTTATGGCAGCAGGTTTCTTGATTAGACAGTATAAGTTGATGAAACTTGTTACGTGGCAGGTGGCTGTGCCTTGTGCATTGCTCTTGATTGTAGCTTCTTTCGCTTTTCCCTCAAGTATGGTATGGAATGGTACTTTGTACGACTTCCTTGCGTTGCCTATTCCTGCAATCGCAGCGTTCATAGCTTTAGCATGGGCGTGTGACCTTATTGATCGTTATATCCTTTGGGCACGTCGAGCACTGCTCTATATAGGTGATCGGACACTATATATATTTGCTTTCCATTTGGTAGCCTTCAAGGTGGTAAGTGCGTTGAAGATTGCATTCTATGGTTTGCCGTGGGAGGCCGTTGGCGGTCACCCCACGGTGTTGCAGCCTCAGAGCAATGTGTTGTGGGTATTGCTTTATACCATAGTGGGAGTAGCACTTCCGCTTTTGTGGTTAGAGGGCTATCACCGTGTGGCCAGTCACGTTACCATTACCGAAAAGCAAGCCGTTGGTCTATTGGTCGTTTCGGGACAGCGTTTGTGTCACTACACGGTGTTAACAGGTCGCTTCATCGTTATGGCATGTGTAGCAGCTTGTCGCAACATTTGGCAAAGTATAAAGGATATCATTGAAGCTTCAAGTCCAGAGGACGAGTGATTAAATTGGGGCCTCTCCCCTACCCTTCCCCAGTCGGGGAAAGGGTTAGGAGGAGAGGCCCCACAGTTATTAAATCAACCAGTAACCACCAATTATCACAAGTGGGTCTAACCATCGGCAATAAAAGGACAAGTAAGCGATATAATATCACTGATTTACAGTCTATTAGGAATATAGAGAAAGGTGGAAAGCTCGGACGCAAGGTAGGCTCTGTAAAAACTGCAGAACAGATGAAAGCCGAATATAGGGAAGTAGTAAGTTTGCTCCGCAAGGGGGATACCATTAGGGATGTGGCGAAGTTGTGTGGTAAAGGAGTAAGTACCATACAACGAGTGAAGCGATTAATAAAAGTACAATCATCGCAACAATACTATTGATTTTACGTTCTTTTCAAAGAAGGGGTTTGTGCAATAATTGCTTAAAGGCTAAAAGTACTACTTTTGCATATAATAATAAGTAACAATACGTTTAAGGTCACAATTTGTGATCTCAAAAAATAGAAATATGGCAAACAACATAGATAAAAAAGAGCCAGTCGCAATTTGCGACCAGTCTAAAATGGATGTCACAAAACGTGATATCAATAAGGTTGTGAATAATATAGAACCTTTAATAAAAGTCATTAGAGGACAACAAGTTATGCTTGATAAAGATTTAGCAATGCTATATGGGGTAGAAGCTAAAGTTCTCAATCAGGCTGTTAAACGCAATGTTGAACGCTTTCCTGATGACTTTCGGTTTCAATTGACAAAGGAAGAATGTTTAAGGTCACAAATTGTGACCTTAAACGAAAAACAAGGTCAACACCTCAAATATATGCCGTATGCTTTTACTGAACAAGGCGTGGCAATGCTTAGTAGTGTTCTCCGTTCAAAAACAGCCATTGAGGTCAATATACAAATCATGCGAGCCTTTGTTTCCATGCGCCACTTCATGGTGAATAATGCTTCTGTGTTCAGCCGCTTAGAAACAATAGAATATCACCAGTTGGAAATTTTACAGCATCAACAAGATACAGACAAACACTTGCAAGAATCCGACAAGCGTATAGAAGAAGTGTTCCGTAGATTGGAAGAAGGTAACGCAAAGCCGAAGCAAGGTGTGTTCTACAATGGGCAAGTTTATGATGCCTATACTTTCGTGTCCGACTTGATTAAGAGTGCAAAGAAACGTATTATCCTTATCGACAACTATGTTGACGAGACAGTATTGACATTGCTTGATAAAAGAGGAAATAGCGTGTCTGCAATCATCTACACTCAGCAGATAAGCCGTCAGTTCCAACTTGACATTGACCGTCATAATGCTCAATATGCACCGATTGATGTCGAAACATTCCGTTTGTCGCATGACCGCTTCCTTTGTATAGACGATGATGTATATCACATAGGAGCATCCATAAAGGACTTGGGCAAGAAGTGGTTCGGATTCTCAAAGATGGAAATACTTACACCAAACGAATTGGTGGAAAGAATCAACAAAGGGTAATACACTATTATACGATAACCACTATCAAAGTACAAAGGTTGAAATGTATATTGATAATGAGAGTAATAGGGAAATCCCTTCGTTTATCAAGGGACAAATATATACCTTTACAACTGAAACAGAGGTATTCTGCAAGGAGTATTTCGAACAAAGTGTTCTTACCTTTATTTTTCGTGGTTTTGTCCCGTTTTTGTCCCTCGCTGATTTTGCATCACGATACAAGAATTTGCAAGTAGTTGATTTACAGTAGCTAAAATCAAATTTGCGAGAATGAATTTCGACAAACACCAAAAGTCTTACACATACATCAATGTTGTAAGCCGTTCGGCTTGGTACACCTCTTGGGCTACTTGTTGCATCTCTTCAGCTTTAACCTGCTGAATGGCATTGATGATGTCAGGCACGGAGCGATAGCGATTATAGTGTGCATAGGTCTTACCTAAAGCTAAAGCATAAGCTTCAGAGGAATCGGTCGAAATGCCTATTTGTCCACAGAGTTGCTTCTTGGCAGCATTGAGAGTAGCGGGGCAAAGCGGTTTGTTCATCAACTTATCCAGTTCGCGTCGTAATAGTCGGCTACAGCGTGAGGTGTCATGCGTGTCGCAACCAAAGTATACATTCCAAAAGCCCGTGTCGGGATAAGTGTTTAAGTAGCTATCAACACTATAGACCAAACCTGCTCTCTCGCGCATAGAGATGTTAAGGCGCGAGTTCATGCCAGGGCCACCTAATATATTATTGAGTAGAACAAGCGCAAAGCGGCGAGAATCGGTGCCTGCAAAGGTGGGGCCGCCAATCAGGACGTGGGCTTGGTGAGTGCCTCGTTCAATACGGTGAATGTTGCTACACATTTGGGGAGCTGGACTTTGTTGTTCGTTATGAACGAAAGGTGGTAGTGATGCAAAGTCAGAGGTGGGTAGCAAACGTTCTAACCGACGCACAATGGTAGAGAATGCAACGTCGCCGTACACGTAAAATATGGCATTCTCTGGTCGATAATATTGACGAGCAAAGCGTAAGGCATCGGCTGTGGTATATTGTCGCAAGCGTTCAGCTTTTCCAAGAATGTCGCGCCCTAAGGGTTGCGACGGATACATGAGCGTCTCAAATTCGTCAAAGATGAGTTCTGAAGGAGAGTCCTTGTAACTATCAATTTCATCACAGATAACCTCTACCTCGCGATCAATCTCAGCTTGAGGATAAGTGCTATGAAATACGATGTCAGTTAATAGGCTAACCGCACGAATAAAGTTTTCTTTAAGTACGGTGGCATAATATACCGTCTCTTGCTTGGTGGTGAAAGCATTGAGGTCACCACCAACGCATTCTAATCCATTGGTTATCTGACTGGCACGACGTCGTTGTGTGCCTTTAAAGGTCATGTGTTCAATAAAGTGAGCCATGCCACTATCATCGATAGTTTCATGTCGCGTACCAGCACACACTACGTAGCCGCAATAGAGTACTGGAGAGTCAGAGGACTCGTGTATGACGCGTAGCCCACATGGGAGTGTCGTTTCGTTATGTTGCATAAGGTGATGGGATAAGTAGGGAACGTTTGTAGGATTAAGAGTTTAGGAGTTTAGGAGTTTAGGAGGTTAGAAGGTTAGATGGCTAACCTCTTAACCTTCTAACCTTCTAAACCCTACTTTCTAAAGTACTTCCCCACCACAGGTAGGTTGTAGAGTGGAAAGTCGTAGTGTATGGTGTGTGCTACAAAGAGTACGATACAAGCCGTATTAATGGCTAATCGAAGTGCCATGTTGGGTACGTAGACCTCAGCCAAGTGCATGACAACAAAGAATAATAGCGTGATGGCAACGTAAACGCCAATGCTCTTGAGCGGATAATTAATAGGGTAGTACTTCTGCCCAACGAAGTAACTGAGTATCATCGCTGTGCCATACCCTGCAAAGCCCGCCCAAGCGCAGGCCATGTAGCCATACTGCGGTACAAAAATAACGTTTACGGCAATCAGTACGACACAACCTATGCCCGAGAACCATGCTCCCCAAATCGTACGATCAATGAGTTTGTACCAAAAAGAGAGGTTGAAGTAAACGCCCATCAAAATTTCAGCAGCCATTACAATAGGCACAACGCGTAGTCCGTCCCAATAGTCGCGGCCAATGATGTGGCGCAACACGTCAATGTAACCCATCACAACTAAGAAGGCCAGTAAGGTAAAGATTAGGAAGTATTTCATAGCTGCGGCATACGTGTCGCGGCTATCTTTGTCCTTGGCCTTGCCAAACACAAATGGCTCATAGGCATAGCGGAAGGCTTGCGTTATCATAGCCATAATCATAGCTATCTTTGAGGCAGCTCCGTATATGCCCAATTGTGTGTGTGAATCGTTGCCTTTATATATGTAAGGGAAAAGAATCTTATCGGCCGTTTGGTTTAAGATACCAGCGATGCCCAATACGAGTATGGGCCAACTGTAACGCAGCATTTTGCCTATGAGACGTTTCGTTTCGCTCCAAGTAGCAAAATCGCCCATAAAGCCTTCTTTGAGTTCTTTGTAGAAACAGAAGGTGATGCTTGCAGTGCAGACTAAGTTGATATAGAAAGCATAGCCTACTTCGGTGCCGCCTAATACGACGTAGTAGAGTACGTTGAGCAAGATGTTGAGCAGAATGAACAATAGCTTGAAAGCGGCAAACTTCATGGGGCGCTTCTTGTAGCGTAAGTAAGCAAAGGGTATGCACTGGAAGGCATCAATGGCTACGGTTACAAACATGGTCCACACATAGGCAGGGTGGTCAGCATATCCCATGAGACTGCTCAAGGGGTGAATGAAGGCCATTACTAAAGCTATGAATAGGAGTGAGGTGCAACCCACCATGCAAAGTACGGTGGTGTAGACCTTATGTGCGTCTTCCCCCTCTTTGTTGACAAAGCGGAAGAAGGTAGTCTCCATTCCGAAGGTTAGTATAACAAGCAATAGGGCCGTGTAGGCATACATATTGGTAATAACACCATAGCCGCCACTTGCTGCGCTAATCTTGGCTGTGTAAAGGGGAACTAATAGATAATTTAAGAAACGTCCGATAATACTTGACATTCCATATATGGCCGTGTCCTTGGCCAAAGATTTCATATTTGCCATAAAGGGAGAATGTGCTAATGAGTTAATGTGCTAATGTGCTAATGAGTTAATGTGCTAATATGATGTTCTAATAATTAGGTTTTCAGTTTGGAGGTTATGAGATTATAAAGTTACTCCACGTTGGCAGTCAACAAAACAAACTTTATAACCTTATAACCTTAAAATGTGAAACTGGCTATTTATAACCTTAAAACGTAAGGACCTGCTTATTGTCTTTATCCAAAGAATAGGTAACAAATGGCAATGGCGGCAATGATGCCTGCGAAGTCGGATAAAAGGCCACAGGCTACGGCATGGCGCGTTTTGGCTATGCCTACCGAACCAAAGTAGACGGCGAGAATGTAGAAGGTCGTGTCGGTGGAACCTTGGAAGATACAACTCAATCTGCCTACAAACGAGTCAGCCCCATAGGTGTTCATCGCATCGACCATCATGCCGCGTGCACCACTGCCTGAAAGGGGCTTCATCAATGCCGTGGGTAAGGCTCCCACCCAATCAGCATTACAACCTGTGAGGCCTACTAACCATGTGACACCATTGATGAGCCAGTCCATAGCTCCTGAGGCGCGAAATACGCCAATGCCCACTAATACGGCTACTAAGTACGGAATAATGCGAACTGCTGTACTAAAGCCTTCTTTGGCACCTTCGACGAAGGCATCATAGACATTGATACGCTTGCGTACCCCTGCCAAGATAAAACTAATAATAATGGTCAGCAATAGTACGTTGGCCGTTGTTGTGCCGACAAGGTTCATCATTGTGCTATCTAAACGGCTAAAGCCCCATATAATGGCGGCCACAGCGGCCGACAGACCTCCTAATGTAGCTAACAGAACAGGTTGCAGTAAGTTGATACGCTGAAAGAGGCTGGTAACGATAATGCCTGCTAAGGTGGAAACGAAGGTAGCGATTAGAATTGGAATAAAGATGTCAGTGGGTTGCGCTGCCCCCATTTGTGCACGATATACCATGATGCTTACAGGAATGAGGGTCAGTCCTGACGTATTGAGCACCAAGAACATAATCATGGCATTCGAAGCGGTGTCTTTCTTCGGATTTAACTCTTGTAACCCCTCCATAGCTTTTAGTCCAAGGGGGGTAGCAGCATTGTCGAGTCCTAACATATTTGCTGCGATGTTCATAAAGATATTGCCATAAACGGGGTGTCCTTTGGGAAGTTCGGGAAAGAGTTTGTTAAACACGGGACTAAGCACACGAGCCATAGCATTGACCACGCCACCCTTCTCACCTATTTTCATTATCCCCAACCAGAGAGACAACACGCCTGTAAGACCTAATGAAATTTCAAAAGCCGTTTTTGAACTGTCGAAGGTGGAGTTCATTATGGCGGGGAATACTTCCACATCGCCCATAAATATTAACTTGATGATAGCTATAACGAAAGCTATCATAAAGAAGGCCACCCAAATGTAATTTAATACCATTGATAATCTGTATGTTATTTTTCTATTTCGTGTGGCAAAGTTACGCAACTTTATGAGGAACGTGGCATTTTATGTGAACAAATAAAGATAGCAGGGGATAAACTGCAAATTAACAGCCTCTCCCCCTACCCCCCTCCCCGACCAGGGAGAGGGTTAGGGGGAGAGGCCCCAGTTTTTGAAGTCGTCTAAACTTTTCTGACGAAGATTTGAATTGGAGTTTGAACGCTTCTTAATTCAATATCAACCAACTATGGCTTTATAGCATAGGGTGGGCAACTTTAGTATTTTATTTTACAATTTTCCAATGGCCGCTTTTATCGGTGCCAACACGTATAAGTTTGCCTTCTGCTTTCAACTTCCCTAATTCTTCGTATGTCATTCTTTTACTTCTACTTTCAAATCTAAACGTAACACCTCCGACACGCGGTCAAGGAATTTCTTTTTCGTTTTGTTGCTGCTGTGGGTGATGAGTAGCCAGCCACCACCAAGGTCGTGCTGTGAACGACCATACTTTTTATCACGACGGTTGGAAATGACAGGCACCTTGCAGAACACAAGGTTCTCGGCCTCTACCACCTGGCGCACCTGAGCCACGCCAATGCGCTTCACCACATTTACGAAGGTATCCACTGCTTTCTTCTCAGCAATCACTGTTCCATCAGGGAATCTAACAGAGAAGTCGGTGGCAGACGCACGCTTGATTTTCGCTTCTTGATGGGTGTTGCGATTCCCATGCTCCACCTCTGGGTCGAGTACAATCTCTTTGGCATCGGGAATTTCAGCCGTAAAGTTGCGTTTACGCGAGAGATGAACGCTGAGTGGCTGACCAGGCACATAGTCCACCACCAATACCAGTTCGCGCTTTACGGGTTGCAAAGCGGGCTCAATGGTTTTGGTAAGTACTGGCAGTATCTCTTTCTTGATGATTTCCTCCTCCAGTTCGTTGGCTTTACGCTCTAAGTCTTCGCCTACAGGGAGTCCTTCCTTGCGAAGGGTCTCCATGGCCTTATATAAATCGCTTAGTCGTGACATAACTATGATGGTTTTAATTACTCGTTTTCATTTACTATTATCGCCCAATAACCATTGCGTTTACCATTCTTACGTTCAATGATTCCGCGTTCGGTTAAAGCTGTGGTAATACGTTTTACTGTTCGCTCACTCTTTCTAATGATAGTCGCCATCTCTTTTTGCGTGGCATGAGCATTGTCGATAATTACATTTAATATGGCTTATTCTTCTAAAGTGCAATTCAAAGTGTCATTTTGGCCCTTTGGAACTTCATCTGGCCCTTTGGCCGTGGCACTTTGAACATCATCTGCTGTCTTATAATCCAAGTGAAAATAGCGGTTCCTTAGTTCGTTTTGCTCACCCATGAATAGGTTGCTGAAAAATTTCACCAGAAAGGAATAGTCATAGTCAACGCCTCGCTGAGTGTATTCTTCAAAATCCTGCATCATAAAATATGTTCTGTAAGTTGCTCGTATTCATTATGTTGCAAAAGCATAGGTTTTACCATGCAAAAACATAGCTTTTACTTTGCCTTCTCATAGTCCTCCCTTTTTATCGGGGTCTCTGGGTCTACCACCAGCACCTCGTCGTAGGTCAGATTATAGAGTTTATATACCATGAAGTCTATCTCGTCCTCCAAGGCGGTGGTGTCGGCATTCTGCGCTTTCAGACTAATCATTTGCTCAGCATGCTCTGCAAGCTCTGTCGGCAATTGACGAGGAACAGGAATACGCTTGAAGTTGTCCCATATTAGCTGACGACCATTCTGTATGCGAGGACAGAAGTCCTTAATCAACCTCCAACCTAATTTGGAACATAGCAAAGCCAACAATGACTTGTCTGGAACCGACAAGAAGAACATCGAGTTGTTGCACATCGTGCCCGAATCATCATATACAAAGCACGGCTTGGTCTGGAATACTTGGTAAAACAGTTTTGGCATGGAAAAGCGGTCATAATAAGAGCAAGCTCGTAGTTCCCACCAATAGTCACCCTTGTCTGTTCTCTTTTTCCCCTTCTCTGCAAAAGGCAACAAGTGTTCTGCCACTGCTGGATAGTTGTCCTTTATCCATTGCCATGCCTTTTCTTCTGGTGGCAGAGTGTCAAGCCCCATGTGCTCAAGTGTAAATCCTTTTGGCATAAACACAAGATAAGATCCTGCCACGGCCTCACCATAAGCCACGAGGCCGCGACCTTGCAAGAATGGGCGAATAATCTCTAACGAGCGAACATCACGGCTCTTCAGCTCTTCAGCCTTTTCTATAGAGATGTTAAAAGCGGCAGACAAACCACTCAAAATACCTCGATACGATTCTCCACCAACATATTCTTCAAGCGAAATCATGCTTTGGTCAAGTCTATACAGTGCATCAGCAAACATGGTTGGCGATAGATGCCATATATCACTTGTCAGCTTGGCTTTATTAATAGTTTCTCGCAGACTGGCTATCTGATTAGCCAGATCGTTCAGGTTGACATATTCAACCAAAGAATTAGCAAAAGTAGAAGATGAAGGTGCATTCTGAATCAACACAATACATGTATAAGTGGTGGCCGACTCGAAAATCTGATAATCACCAAAGTCAACAATCTCCTTTATGTTTGTGTCAAGAAACAGCTGTCTGAGGGACTGGCCATACATCACAGTCTCCCATTTATTTGGCATGATATACGAAATATGTCCATTATGGCATAGCAACTCCATGCCACGTTCTACGAAGAGAGGATAAAGGTCGCCACGTGCATTATATGTGGCAAAGCGTGGAGATCCGTCAACTTTTGTCAGTGAGGCATAAAGTTTGGAGTCATCCGTAATAGCTTGAAGACTTACATACGGTGGATTCCCAATCACCACATCAAACCCTTTCTTCTCTGCAAATACATCAGAGAAGATAATGCCCCAGTCAAAGAAGTTGATGTCTGTTCGTGCACGTTCTATGAGAGACAGTTTGTTGCCATTAAGCTTGTCACGAAGGCCTTTTAATATAATGCGCGACTTGCGTTTCTGCTCAGCAAGCGCAATTGCCTTTTTCTGCGCTTTCGTCTGCCTTGCATTGCGAGGCACGTCGAAAAGCGTTGGATTGTCGGCTGCCACCTCGTCTGCCACTTTGATGTCTATATCCAATCGCATGGCAATGATGTCCAGCAGAAGGAGTTTTATCTCAATCTCCTTCCGAAGTTTCTCCTCGCCACTGAGATTGTAGTATTCTCCCTGAGCAATGGCTAGTTGCTTCTTTAGTTTGGCCAGCTTGGTGCGGTTGCTTGACTTATCCTCGCCAAGGTTGATATACTCATTGTTGAAGGTGGTGAGCAACGAGTTGCCACGCACAATGCGATAGTCGAGGTTGGGGAGTGCATGTGCTTCCTCCTCGTCCACCACAAGAGCCAGCCAGAAACGCAAACGAGCGATGTCTACAGCACCTTGCTCTATATCCACACCAAAGATGTTGTGCTGTATGATGTCGGTCTTGATATCTACGGTGCGCGCGTCACTGCCCTCCAACGAGCGGCGACACTGATAGAGCAGATTCATCATGCCCACGGGGAATGCGCCCGAGCCTATGGCGGGATCGCAGATGCGGACAGTGCGCAAAGAGTCGAGAAGAACAGTGCGTTGCTCTTCCGTAAAGTCGTGATGCTCCTGCGGATTATTTACGAAAGCATCTACTGCAGATTCTTGCACACCGAGTGAGGCCAGAGGCTCTTTCAGATAGCTGCTCAATGCCGAGCGGCACATATAGCTGACAATCTCCTTGGGCGTATAGAATGCGCCCTTGTCTTTATTATCCTCCAGCAGACTCTCGAATATCTTGCTCAGCATCTCAGGGTCGACACCTACCTCTGCATCAGAAGGGTCGTTCTCGTCGACCGTGAAGTTGTATTGCGAGAAGAAATCGAACAGCGCATTGAAATACTCGTAGGGGAATATGCAGCGGCAACCGTCGGCCTGGTCTTCCTCAAAGAGTCCACCATTGAGATAAGGAATGCTGCTCCACGCCTCAATCAGTGTAACGTCCCATTCCACTTTGTTCTTATTGCTAGCTATTTTTGCATTGTGCTTCTCCACCTTCAGCCGGCGTTCCTTGGAGTGAGTGTTGAGCACGGCGAAGAACAGAGGCTCGAGCACACGGTCGAGGAAGTCGTCTTTATGGTCGGTGTTCTGCAACAGATGCAGCATGAACTTGCGGTCGCCACACATCCACCCTTTGCGTTGCAGGAAATGCAGGAACACCAGTCGGCCCATCATCATCTTCACATAGTCGCGCACAGCCTTAGTTCTAGCTTCCTTGTCGGGATAAGCAAGGGAAAAGGAAGTGTTGAACAAGTTGTAAGTGTCATTCTGACCTAGCGCATCCATCTTGGCGAGCGTCTCGCGGAATGCACGTTCTGTGATTTTATGGTCGCCCTCCTCCTGAGTAGTTGGCTCACCGGTGATGTATTTCACAAACGAAGCATAGAAGCCGAGATACTTGTAGAAGAACTCATCGGAGAGTTTCTCCACGGAGAAGGCATCCTCGATAGCTGCATTATAGACGGTCTTAGTGCCATGCAGTGCATCGGACAGAAGGTTGAAACGCTCGTTGGCCGTCTTTGACGACTGTCCTTCACCAAAGACATAGGTGTAGCGTTTGCGGTCCATGGAGTCGGTGGCCGACTTATAGAAATAGGAGAATCGCCACGAACGTCCGCCCTTAGGATTCTCATAGTGGAAGAGCATGAAGGCGTTGGTGTCGAGCATCAGTTGAGAGCGGATAAGTTGCTGAATGCCTACACGGTTCTGCGCAATGCGGCAGTTGTCGCGCATGGTGATGTCAAAGACATAAATCTCGTCGAAGTTATCTTGGTATTCTGCAGGATTTATCTCTGCTACTTTTCGAATGCTTAGAATGTTTGCAGCATCAGCCTGTTCGTACCTTCCCGTTGTGGCAATGAAGTCCTCTGAGCAAGACATAAGTTCTATGCGGTTGCCAAACATGGGCTGAAGCACTTCTTGGCAGAAATTGTCGAATCCTTGATAATCGTGTTCAAATATATGTGAGAAGTCTTTTTTCATATTGTTATTCCTTGATGGTAGTCATAGCCACGATGACTGTTCCGTATTCGGTCTTATTCAAATTGACTATTTGTGCGAATGTACCTCCCAGCCATGAGTTGATATCATAGTCAATGCCAAACAGCGACTGCTGGTTTAGCGAGTGTTCTCTTTCAAACTGTAGTAGGCTGCGGATAACAGTGCTATTCTTTTTCTTTACAGCATACTTTGCGTTCTTTAGAGCACGTTGGCTGTCTTTTGAAAGGTGCTCGTAAATACCCGGATTGTCTTTCAACTTACTAATAATATCCAAAGCCTTTGCTACCATCTTGTCAGCATTAGTACTGGTGAGGCTACGTGAAGAATCAGCTATATAACAGTTTGTAGCAAGCTGTTGAATATGCTTTGTAGACACAGATGGTGCTGCATATGTTGCCGACGGTTCACACTTCATCATCTGCATCATCTCCAGATGTGATATGATGTGAGTGTGGTCTTCCTCATCCACTTCCACTGGTGTGAATCCTTTCTTCTTCTGATATATCAAGACACCAGCCACACGCGGCGGAGTGGCTGTGGTTATTGTTCCGCCAAGGTTCTCGCATGGCAAAGCGGCTATGAGGGCATATCGCTCGGGATTACTCTTTTGATATTCTCGCAGCTCCTTGATATATTTGCCAAGCTCGCTTTCCTCGCCATCCACATACTTATGGAATTCCAATTCTGGAATTTCCTCACGCTCACTGAACACCTTACTGTCTTCGCCGAGCATATGATGGAACGACTGAATCTTGGCAAAAGCATTCTCGATGAGATGAATCACGCCATTGCTCTCATTGGTCGGGAAAAAGTTGTAAACATGCACTTCATTGGCGTCAGAACCGATACGATTGACACGTCCGATGCGCTGCATCAATCGTGTGGCGTTCCAAGGTGTGTCGTAGTTAAGGATAACGTTGGCACGATGTAGGTTCACGCCTTCGGCAAGCACTTCGGTGGTAACGATGATGTCATAGTCGTCGCGTTGTTCTGAGGCGTTGGCATCGAAATTAGCCTTAATGGTATCCTGTAGTTCGTTTCTGTTTTCGGCTGACACTTTCAGCACTTTATGCTTTTTACCAGCTTTCTTGGCAATGGCATTCTGCGTGTCAACCGACTCGGTGAATATAACGAGCTTTCCCGATGTATTTGTCTGTGGATTGAAGAGCACAGAGTCGAGCGACTCGACAAACGCATCCATCTTAGGGTCGTCTTCATTGGCACTCCAACGCTCATAAAGTGAGTCTATTATCTTGCGGTCATTTTCCAACTTTGTTTTGTAGTCATCGTTGAAATCAGATGCGGAAAAACAAAGATTATTGCCGCCTTTCTTGATGCGCTTTTCCTCAATGGCAGCGGTTGCTTTGGCAAAGTTGTAATTAGCTTTGGCAAATTCGCCATTCACATCAATATCAGGACAGACAAACACCTGATCTTTGTCAAGCATATCCAACATATTCTGTGTGTAATGACGCAGGTTGTTGAGCGAAGCTTTGAACGCGGTCTTACTACTCTCCAGTCGTTTGACGAGGAGTATGCGCATGATCTTTTGCAGTCGCTTCATGGTTGACTCGACAGTAAGGTTACGCTTTTCATATAGTTTTTTATGCTCCCCGTTCTTGAACATACCTATAGCACAATAGCGATAGAAGCCAATGGTAGTGTCATCATCTTCGCCTTCTTCTGGTGCTATGGCATGCATAGTGTCTTGGAAGAGCTGGGCCAGCTCTTCGTCCATCTCATAAGACAACTTATGCGGTCCACATACTTCAGAAAAGTGTAGCTGCTCGCTATCATTTTCGTAGTGTTTTTTTATATCCGTGCGTGTGCGGCGAACAAGTATATGGTCGAGTACTTGTCGGCGTATGCGGTCACTCATCTCGGCCAATGCGGCTTTGCCCTCATCAGTATTGCTGATTTTGATATTTACATCATAAATCTTGCGCATCTCACCAAAGAATGTATCGAGCTTGCCGTCGGGGACACCTGTGATGTCGGAATGGTTGGGTTGACGTTGGAAAAGGTATATCTGATTCTTTAAGTCGGCTGGACGGTTGTTCATAGGTGTAGCAGACAGTAATCCTACGTAAGGCTGAACCAACATCGTAGTGGTTATGTCGTCTATCAGTTTGTCAAGTGCCTTATATTTCTGTGTGTCACTATTGCGGAAGTTGTGACTCTCGTCAACTATAATCAATCCATAGTCATGGTGATTAAAGTCGCTCTCAAATTCTTCACCGTCTTCATTTTCGTCAGCTTCCTCACCAAAGGAGGCTACGCTGCCAGTGGTTACGAAATCGATGAATCCCTTAATCTTGTTGTCCTCGTCTTTGTCAAACTCTGCAATTGTATCCTCCCATGACTTTCTGATGGCAGGAGGCGTGATAATGAGTACACGTTGAGAGTGATCCAACGAAGCGGCTTCTGCAATGAACTGCTTTATGACAAGCAAACCCACGGCTGTCTTGCCAAGTCCTACCACATCGCCAAGAATGAAACCATTGTGTTTCTTCATGACAGACAAACACTGCTTTGCAGCATCAAGCTGATACTGCAGAGGTTGGAACGTTTTGGGAAGATATGATTTCAAGATGGCATCTAATGATGCGTCTGTAATATCTCCAAATTGTGTCTGGAGGTATTTGATGTATGTTTCGTAAGGCGAGAGTGTACGCTCTTTTTCTTCTTTCTGCTTTTTTACAGCGATTCCAATTGGAGAAGGGTTCAAAACCTCTTCAAGGAAGAGCCTGTTCCATGGTTTTGATAAATTCCATAGCTCGTCAAACCAATAGCTATGACCTTTGGCTTTGCTGAATTCATTTGGCACGGCAGTTACAACCATAGAATTATTCTCTAAGTAGTTCAACTCTAAGTTGCCCGTAAGTCCTTTCCCTGTAAAATTGCTACTGCCTATAATGCCTTTTGTGGCATCATCATCACCCAGGAATATATAGCATTTGGCATGCAATAACTGTGCATCGCCTTCCTCATTGGTACGATACACTCTTATCTTTATCTTTGATTCAGATTCTTCTGCGTGGCAATAATTCTGGAGCATCGCAACACTCCCCATGTACTCCTCTTTAAGTTTCAGATCATTTATATCTGTCTTTATATAGTCTTCCGGAAACCGCCCCTTCTTTACTGATTCTTGCTGGTAAGCACGCACAATAGGGTCAGTTCCAATGAGCAGTTGAAGTTCACTGTCATCCTTTTCCAAGAACTGACGCAATTCCTCTTCCACAAGCATGATTCCTGGTATATCCCAGTAACCTGTAGCTATCTTTATCACCTTACAATTATCATTGCTAATACACATCTTGAGTGTATCAGCCATCTTTAGGTTTTCTGAATTATCGATAAGAGTATTGTTCATACTAACTTCATATTTTCCTTACTTGGCGGAGTTGAGCTATTGCCACTATCCTTGGTTGGCTTTTCAACAGATGTATCTATTATTAGTTGATTATCAGTATTATACGCTCTAAACGGTAGAAAAGTGGCTATGTGGATTCTATTTAGATACGAAAAGGTGGAGATTTAACGTATTTAACTTTCAATCACATCAGGAATCACGAAATAAGGGTTGGGAGGGGCGCTTTTAACCGATCCCATAATGTGGTGAATGGAAGTTATAGAACGAAATTCATAAAGGGGTACGGTTGAAACGACTCCCTTGAACGTGGGGTGTGATTACATGTCATACCCTTTTGTTCTAAAAAACATTTTTGTGTAGTTTACGATGCTACATTTTGCTGTTTTTTTACTTGATAAACGCAGTTTTTTCATTGATTGTGCTGGCTTTTGGGATAAAACTGTTATCTTTGCAGTGTAAAATGTGATACCAATATCAAAAATAGTACTCTAATATGATATTTGAACGTAAGAAATATCTGGATGAACTTATCGCAGGACGTGGGAATGGACTTGTGAAGATTATAACAGGTGTCAGACGATGTGGAAAGTCTTTCCTGCTGTTTGACATCTGGCATAACTGGCTGTTGGAACATGGTGTGACTGATAATCACATCATTGAAATACAACTTGATGATTTCCGAAACAGGCGGTTGAGAAAGCCTGATGCCTTGCTCGACTATATAGATTCAAAGGTTGTGGATGATGGCAATCCTTATTATATAGTCTTGGACGAGGTACAACTTGTAGAAGAATTTGTGGAGGTTATTCTTAGCTTGACACACATGAGGAATGTAGATGTGTATGTGTCAGGCTCAAACTCTCGCTTCCTATCAAGTGATGTTGTGACTGAGTTCCGAGGCAGAGGTGACGAGATACGCATCTGGCCTCTCACCTTTGACGAATACTTTAGTGGTATTGGTGGAGATATACGCAAAGCTTGGTTGGATTACTATACTTTTGGAGGACTGCCACAGGTGGCTTTGCTTGAAACGGAAGAAAAGAAAACAGACTATTTGCGTGGTCTGTATGAAACTACCTATCTGCGTGACGTAATTGAGCGCAACCATCTGCGTAATCCTGAAGGAATGAAGGAATTGGTGCGTGTAATAGCCTCGGGCATTGGTTCGTCAACCAATCCAACGAGAATAGCCAATACCTTTCAATCTGCACAAGGGGTAACCATAAAAAGAGACACTATAAAACAATACATTGACTATCTGAAAGACTCTTTCTTGATAGAAGAAGCCTTACGCTATGATGTGAAAGGCAGAAAATATATTGGTACCGAGACGAAATACTACTTCGCAGACATCGGCATTCGTGCAGCCATTCTCAACTACCGCCAACAAGAGGAAACGCACATTATGGAAAACATTATCTATAATGAGCTTCGCAGTCGAGGATATAATGTGGACGTAGGATTGGTTGAACTTGGTGGCAAGGATGAGAACGGTAAGTTTGTCAGAAAACAGTTGGAGGTAGACTTTGTGGTGAACCGCCCTCCATACAGAGTGTATATCCAGTCGGCTTTTCACATGCCTACGCCGGAGAAGGAACAGCAAGAACGTCGCCCATTATTGTCAATCAATGACCACTTTCGTAAGATTGTCATTGTTGGTGATGATATTCACCGTAAGGAAGACGAACTCGGTGTGTTGACTGTCGGACTCTTGGATTTCTTGACAGACAAGAACTTGTTGGAGCAAGGATAATCATTATGTAATTATGCATAGATCCAAAAAATCTTTCCTTGAGTGGCTTGTCTACTCGATTATATTCTTCTTCCTGTACGATATCATCTGGATATTGGTAGACCTGCCCGATTTCCTACAGTCGATAAGCGGACTGTATCCTGAGTTGCTTGTCGACTTTGCACTCTGCGGTTTGTTCTCGCTTTCTAGTTTGTATCTCAACCGATGGCTGTTCAGACAGCGGCGCTTTTGGCGCGAAGGGCAGGCCCACCGTGTGTTCGTGCAGAACGGACTGGTGGTGTTGGGCTTCAATCTGCTTATTGCTGGTGGCTGCGAACTGCTGCTGAGCCTTGTAGCACCTAAGCTTATGATGCAGGATATATGGGGAACGTCTTTTCTATTCGGACTGATAGCGAGTCTTGTAGCACTCATCCATCTTTCGATGCACTTCTCCGACATGATTGTTCTGAAAGGCAAGGAGAACCTCGCCTTACAGAAGCGATACTTAATGATGCAATTAGACCCACATTTCGTGTTCAACAGTCTTAGCTCGCTTGCCGGAATGATAGGGGAGGACCCGAAGATGGCTGAGGACTATGTCGTGAAACTCTCACATATTTACCGCTACATACTTCAGCATATCGACAAGGAGTATATAACCCTTGCCGACGGCATCGACTTCATCAAGTCGTACATCGGCCTGCTCAACATGCGCTACGACAACGCCATCGTCCTGCATGCCGACGATTTGCACGGCGACCGCGACGAATGTATCCTCTCGCTGAGTCTGCAGCTTATCATCGAGAATGCCGTGAAGCATAACTGCCCGCAGAGCGGCATCGAGCTTCATGTGTCTCTTGGTCGCCAGGGCGACATGCTCGTCATAAAGAACAACCGCATATACACCAACCTAACCAACGACCAGAGCATAGAGTCGTACGGTATAGGCATTAGCAACTTGAAGCAACGCTATCGACTGGAGGGCGAAGCAGAACCGGAGTTCATAGCCCATAAAGATTCATTTGAAGTGCGACTGCCAATCATAAAACGAAAACAATAGAAGAACGATGAAAAAGGTTTTGATTATAGAAGACGACCATTTCAGCGCAAGACGTCTGAAAAGGCTCATTATGGATATTGACGACACGATAGACGTGCATGGACCGCTGAAAAGTATGTCGGAGGTGACAGAGGAGCTTGCCGCCAACAACGACTATGACCTTATCTTTTCCGACATCCGACTTGCCGACGGTGACGTGTTTGAAGCGTTCCGCAAGGTGATGCCACAGTCGTTCGTGATCTTCACCACGGCTTACGACGAATATGCAATGGAGGCGATAAAGAACAACGGACTCGACTATCTGATGAAGCCGATTGACGCTGACGAGCTGCGTGCCGCAATCGGCAAGCTGCGGCTTAACCGCAATGCACAACAGTCTGCCGTAGAGAGTCCTCTGCATGGCGTGCTTAACGACACACGCCAATACCGCGAGCGCTTCCTAATCACGAAAGGCGACGAGCTTTGCATGCTCTGCGCTGACGACATAAGCTACATCAATATGCATGACAACCGCATCACGGCGTTTGCCGTCGACGGCACATCCTATCCGCTGGCCATGAGCATGAACGACCTGGAGCAGGCTTTAGACCCTTCCCGTTTCTTCCGTCTCAATCGACAGTATATCGCCAACATTAATGGCTTCAGGAAAATCAGTTTTTACTTCGGTTCTAAACTGATGGTGAAGCTTAAAGGCTGCGAGGATGACAATATTGTTATAAGCAAGGAGAAAGCGACATTGTTTAAAAAATGGTTGGAGAAATAACAAGGAGGGTGTGCATTCTATGTTTCTTGCGTAGAATGCACACCCTCTTGTTATATAATGTCGTTAAAACGTTACATCGACGCCAAAAGAGATTGGATGGCGGATGCTGTTGCTGTTATAGTATATATTGCAAGATTATTGTCTTGCTGCATCTTGTACGAACTTGAATTCGTCGAAGGCGTTTCCTGCTTCCACGCAAACCGTGAAGGAACGTGATGCGTTCGTTTCGTTGCGATTGATAATAACCTTTAGTTCGTTGTCCTCTATCTTGACGAGATACCAGCCTCCGTCAAACTCTTTGTATGAAGTGTTTTCCTTGTATTTTCCTTCTTCCTTCACGCTGTTAATCCAAAAACTTTTGTAGTTTTTGCAGGCAAACAGGCAACTTCCTCCTTCGGCTTCCACTTTCAGTTCGCCGTTTTTCAAACCCGACGGAACTGTGCTCCACTTCATAGGGTCGGCAAGTCCTACAGGGTCAGACGATTCGCAGCTTGTAAGGGACATTACGCCTGCCAACAAGCATAACAATAGTTTCTTCATACGCTTATTTGTTTAAATTGTTTGAAAATGTTCTGGTCTGCTTAGAACGACCAACCGAAGCCTATGTACGGAAAGAAAGCAGCCTTGTTGAGTCCGTACTTGTCGCCAAAGTTGAACGACGGCGAAACGCCTACACGGAACATGAATCCGTTGGGGCGCTGATAGCGGTAGCCGATGTCGCCGAAGAAGAAATAACCGAATTGAGTTCTTGATGAAGTATAAAAATCAATATTAGGAGAAGTTTCGTCTGTATTCTCCCCACCTGGATACCACCCTGTATCTTCGACGTATCCTATTGTTTCCTTTACTTGATATACACCAAGACTCGCACCGAAACCCAACTCCAACTTGCTGTTCTTCTTTCCGAGCAGATAGTTTAGCTCCAACGGAACACCAACGCCATTGATTTTCTGGTCGAACAAACCTGAAGTGTTGCCATAGCCATAGCCGAGACCCACGCGGTAGCCTAAGCCGGAGTTTCCATCGAATCTACTGTCGTAGTTGATGCCTGCAATAGTTTGGGCACCAAGTAATTCTACTGACAGGTTACGTGTCTTCTGTTGTGCCATTACTGCCGAAAAACAGCATAATGCAAATAGTGATAATACAATCTTTCTCATTATATATTTTATCATATGTTTATTGTCGGTGGATATTCTATCCTTTAGTTTGCTCATAACTACATACATATTTCCCATTATTAAAATAGTGGTATGAGTTTATTTTTCTATTCTCGTCATCACATTGTGTCAGACTCTTGTAGAACAGCTCGCCATATTTTTGATAATTGTCTGTATTATATATACTGTTGTCTATTACAAAAATAGGAAAAGTATAGCTTGAAGGTATTGGAAAAATACCATCATATACGGATGAAATTACAACAAGGTTGATATGGTGCTTTTCGCAATAGCGTTTAATTTCTATTGGGGATATTCCATTTACACCAGAACAAAAAGGTAAATACTCATAAACTAGAACTCTTTGATGTTTCTTAATATAGTCGCTTACCTGCTTTACAGAGACTTTATAAAGATTGCCATCATTCGTGATTGAGTCAAGTGGTACTTCGCATTTCTTTACATGCAGTTTTTCTGATTCTGATAAATCCGAATAGCCAGAGCCATTCACCTCGATACATGAGGTTAAAATGACTCCGGCTGTCAGGAGTTGAACCGAATGGATAATTCTATTCAATTCCATTGTATTTGTGTATGGGGTTATTAAAACATATAGGAGAATCCCAACTGTAGGTCTTGGGCTTTAGTATTGAGTCCACCTTTAAAGATATTGGTAAATCCTCTACTATAAGAAAGACTAAGCTGGTAGTGCTTGGCGATTTCAACGCCAACCTTGGCATCGAAGCCGAAGTTTACACGATTGAAGAGTTTGTCTCCGTAAACATTTGAGGACTTTTTCTCCTCTTTGCTATGTCCTTTAGCATCAGTCGTTGTGACTTTGTCCGTACCTGTCAAGCCAAAATCTGCATAAGGGCCAACAGCAGCGAGGAGATTCAAGTTGTCTGAAAGGCGGAATTTGTAGCCTACATTGACTGGAACGAGAAGAGAGTAGGTTGAGTACTTCCAGCAATGAGTCAACTTTGTTTCGTTATTGAAATAGTTTTCGCTCTGTCTGTTTCTGTTGTTGAACAAGACCGAAGCATCCATGAACCAACCGTTCTCTGGGTTATTGAAGTTCATTTCTGCTTTTGCACCTACAGCAAAACCGATCTTTGTTTTTGTCTCATCAGAAATGTTCAGATTTCCTCCTACAGTTGGACCGAAGCGGAATGTTTGTGCATTTGCGGCTGAGAAACAACCTAATGCAAGCAATGATAATAAAATCTTTTTCATATGTTGTTATGATTAAATTATGTCCAAGGACAAGTTGCCTGAAAGCTCGTTATTATGCTGCAAAAGTACAACCGTTTGTTTTTATACACAACGCCTCCTTATGCGAAACGGCAAAAATGTATTGCGAAGCAGCAATATATTCTTTTGAAGCAATTATAGGTATTCCTCTTTATATAATAATCCTCTCAACTCTTACGGATAAGCAACAAAGATGATGAAGTCTATTTGTTGCTATTCTCTGTTCTTTTATCGCCCCAGCCCTTTTTCTTTCTTTTGTGGAACGCTTCCAAGCCCTACCTTTTGTGTTCCGTCCCAATTCGTAAGTTGGTCAGCACACCCATTGAAGCCACCGAGTGAAACGTATGTGTCTGCACTACATGACATATGGTCAACAAAAGCGAGAAAGTTGTCAATGGCGTTGTCTGTGAATTGAACTTCATTCGTGGCGAAGAGTTTTGTCCAATTAGTGACACATTCTTGCTTGAAGTCTGTATAGCATTTCCACGACATACCAGAACAATAATCAAAAATATGTTGACCAAAGTGGACATATATTTAAAATAATAGGAAAAAGAAAATCAAATTTTATAAATTCAATGATCCATTTTAATAAAAAAGAACTGATATTTGAGGATTGTGGTGAGATATCCCTTTAGACCCTCCCATTTGGAGTCGTCGGCAACGCGGTCATAGTTGATGGCTACCTTCACTTCGCCATCCTTGATAAAAACTTATTGTAACCTCTTTTGTTGATATTACCTTTAGTGAGCGCACCATGCTTGTATGCCTTTTCCAATCTGCGTATTCCCTTTTCTCGGTTATAGGCATCTTTCTTAGCACGGTCGTCTGTATAGCCGACCAAGAGCCGACGGCCACCTCCTTTGTCATATTCAACCATCTGGCAGTCGCGCTTTGGCTGTTCCAATATCCAGTTCTTGAAATCTTACTGATTAGTCGTAATATGCTGATAATCAATATTGTTTTAAACATAACGTAAATAAAAGAAACAAATTAGGAACAACAAAACATAGAAACCTCAGAATGAAGGATGAGAAAACATAAATTAACACTGAAAACAATGGTAATTTTCCGATTTTGACATTTTAAGAATATGGCAAAAGAGCGATATTCATGAACGCATACATGTATCTTTCCATGTTGGGGAATCAATTGCTTAGTTCCATTTTTGCAGATTATATTTCTATTTTGTCTAAATTACGACGGAATACAGCAGATATTCAATGGATTTGGATGGATTATCACGATAAAATATTATTTTTGTAGCGTAAAAACGATAAAAACATGAAGTTAAATCGCATAAGAGCAGTCTTAGAGGACAAAGGGATAAGCCAAACATGGCTTGCAAAGAAGTTGGGAAGGAGTTTCAGTACGGTCAATGCTTACGTATGCAACGTTCTCAACCCGACCTTACCAAACTTCTTGAAATTGCACTGTTCTTGTCTGTGGATATGAAAGAACTTATCACGGACAAAAAGGAACGCAATGATTGAAGAGATTATGAGAGACAAAATAATATCAGAGCATCAGTTTGCAGATTATCAGAAATGCAGTATAAGTTTGCAAAAATAAGAAAATGCATGTTTCACGTACTACTGCTACATAAGTAGCATAGAGATACAAAAAAATAGCGTATGAAATACCTCTTCAATTTCTTGGCATTTTGTTCATTTGCCTCATGCGTCCATTCCCAAGAGGTGGTGGACAAGGTAAGTGTGCGTGTACAGTATCGTGCATTGTATAAACATACGCAGGAGCAAAAG
>ERZ1034626.618-NODE-618-length-25474-cov-5.991738_pt1 | contig 25474 bp, 17 predicted proteins | sample MGYA00520652_ERZ1034626 | MGnify/ENA primary metagenome ERZ1034626 (study PRJEB33766, sample SAMN09781765) | gut metagenome | biome: gut microbiome | host: Homo sapiens | place: Madagascar | study: EMG produced TPA metagenomics assembly of the PRJNA485056 data set... | reverse complement strand
GTGTAAGGTTTCAATGAATGAAGTTTAAAGGATGTTAGCATGTTTTACCTTTATAATGATGATAACTTTTCCAAAACTGCTTGACTGTTGAGGTTAATTAAATTTTCTCTTGGAGCCCTACATACCATCTGATTCTTCCCATACCCACCAATTAATCCCGGATCGGTTGGTCCATAAACCGTGATATTGGGTCTATCCAGTGCCGCCGTTAAATGGCTTAACCCCGTATCCACTGACACTACAAATTTAGCCCCGGCCAGCACGCGGGCAACGCCTTCCAGACTCATCTTCGGCAATACTTCAACATAAGCAAATCCTTCCGCCAGTCGTTTCGCCCGTTCTTCCTCATGCGGCGCGCCCCACGGAAGTTTAATCCGTATTCCTGAATCAGCCAGTAAACCAATCAATTCTCGCCAGTGTTCTTCCGGCCAGTGTTTATCATCACGGGTCGTCGCATGAAGAAATACGGCATATTCGCCAGCATCTGTAGGCAGGTTCGTCAGAAAATGCTGTGCGATAGCATAATCGCCCTGGGTTTGCGGTTTGCTATAGCCCAAACTTTTGGCAAACAGTTCGCGGGTGCGTTCTACGGCGTGCTGCTGTTTTGCAATATGATGCTTACGATTGTAAAACAGGCTGGCTAAAGGTTCGCGAGCGGTTTGCCAGTCCATGCCATGCTTTACGCCATGCGCCAGACGCGTCACCAGCGCCGCGCTTTTTACCAGCCCCTGAGCGTCGATAACTGCGTCATAGTTCTCTGCTTGTAGCGCTTCACGAAACGCTTTGCGTTCCGCTTTTATGGGGGCCGAGAACCAGGCTTTACGCCAGCGACGTATTGCCACAGGAATAACTCGCTCAACGGCAGCGTGCCAGGAAGGAATCTGTGCGAACCCTTCTTCCACCACCCAGTCAAACTTAATCCCTGGGATTGCCTGCTGGGCATCAGTGAGTGCGGGCAACGTATGGAGAACATCGCCCATCGACGATGTTTTAACGATCAAAACCCGCATCCGTCAGGCTTCCTCTTGTAACAATAGCGCGTTGAGTTCTTCCAGTACGCGCTGGGGAGTAATGTCGATTAAGCTCTGGTGATAACCCTCCGCAGCGTCACCTTTACGCACTTTGTGATAGCCGGTAATCAAACGGATCACGCGCGCTTTATGGGATAGCGGCGGTGTGAAGTCCGGGCTACTCGGACCATACAGGGCAACCAGCGGACGATTGAGCGCCGCCGCAACATGCATCAGGCCAGAATCGTTAGTGACAATGGCTTTACAGGCTGCAATCAGGATAACCGCTTGATCAAGCTGTGTTTCCCCCGCCAGGTTCCGACACCATGCCTGCTGCTCGGTATTCAAAGCGGCAAGAATCTCATTGCCCGCTTCATGATCTTTCGCCGAGCCAAACAGAACCACCTGATAACCTTCATCAATCAGCTGCTTTGCCAGCTCCGCATAGTGGTAGTGTGGCCAGCGTTTTGCCGGACCAAACTCCGCACCCGGGCAAAAACCAATCATCGGACGTTCTGATGAAAGCGAAAATTGATTACAGGTATATGATTTTTCACCTTCGCTCACCTGCAACTGCGGCCATAACAATGGCTGCGGCAGATCTTGTGCTGTGCGCATAATGCCTTTGTCATAGGCCAGCGCTATATAGCGTTCCACCATTAGCGGCCAGGCTTCTTTATCGAGCACGCGTACATCGTTGAGTAAACCGTAGCGCATCTCGCCGCGCCAGCCGGTGCGATGAGGAATACCCGCGAAGAAAGGCACTAATGCAGATTTGAAGGAGTTGGGTAAGACGTAGGCGCGGTCGTAGCGCTTTTCACGCAGGCTATGACCCAGTTTGCGGCGTTCGCCGATTTCCAGCGCTCCGTGACCGAGAGGCATAGGAATAGCTTCGTTAACTTCCGGCATCCGCGATAATAATGGACGGCACCATGCCGGTGCCATCACATCGATTATCGCCTGGGGATAGCGCGCCTGGAGCGTGCGATAGAGACTTTGCGACATCATCATGTCGCCAACCCAAGACGGGCCGATCACCAGTATTTTCATGCAGAGCTCTTATGCGTCGCGATTCAGCCAGGCCATGTATTCCGTTACACCTTCAGCAACGGTTTTGAACGGTTTGTCGTAACCCGCCGCGCGCAGATTTGTCAGATCTGCCTGAGTGAACGCCTGATAGCGGCCTTTCAGTTTATCCGGGAACGGAATGTATTCGATCTGGCCTTTCTTGTGATAAGCCAGCGCAGCATCAGCTACCGCCTGGAAGGATTCCGCACGACCAGTACCGAGATTGAAGATGCCGGAAACGCCATTTTCCAGGAACCACAGATTCACATCAGCCACGTCGCCCACATAGACGAAGTCGCGTTTGAAGTTCTCGCTACCTTCAAACAGCTTCGGTGATTCACCGTTGTTAAGCTGGGTGTTGAGATGGAAAGCGACGCTCGCCATGCTGCCTTTATGGCCTTCACGCGGTCCATAAACGTTGAAATAACGGAAGCCAACAATCTGCGAGTTCGCTTCAGGCAGGATTTGACGAACATATTCATCAAACAGGAATTTTGAGTAACCGTAGACGTTCAACGGTTTTTCGTACTCGCGGGATTCAATAAAGTCGGAGGTGCGTCCGCCGTAGGTGGCTGCGGAAGAAGCGTACAGGAACGGGATTTCACGCTCCAGGCAGTAGTGCAGCAGCTCCTTGGAGTATTGATAGTTGTTATCCATCATATACTTGCCGTCCCACTCGGTGGTGGAAGAGCACGCGCCTTCGTGGAAAATCGCTTCGACATCGCCGAACTCTTCGCCAGCCATAATCTGGATCAGGAAGTCTTCCTTATCCATATAGTCTGCGATATTCAGATCCACCAGGTTCACAAACTTGGTGCCGTCTTTCAGGTTGTCCACCACCAGAATATCGGTGATGCCTTTATCATTCAGGGCTTTAACGATGTTGCTGCCGATAAAGCCCGCGCCGCCGGTAACGATGATCATAACTGTAACCTTCGAATTATGGAGTCAGAGACAATCTCAGACACGAATGTCTGTAATCATACCATCACATCCGAATCCCTTCAGCCCTTTACATAGAGGTGCAAGGATGCTAATTGCAACAAACTAGTTTGGGTTTTAGCTAGTCCTTCATGGCGGATGTTGGTTTTGCATGTGAATAGTGCTTTAGTATCAATATTCCGATGTATGATAAATAACGGAAGCATTTGAATGGATAATATACAGTATACATTTTATGATATAATTCTTTTTTTATATTAATGGTCTTATTAGTAATGAAATCATCCACCACAATTATCACTGCATATTTTGACATTGGTAGAGGGGATTGGACTGCTAATAAAGGGTTCCGTGAAAAACTAGCTCGTTCAGTTGATGTTTATTTTAGTTACTTTGAGCGTCTGGCCGCACTTGAAAATGAGATGATTATTTTCACTTCTCCCGATTTGAAACCAAGGGTTGAAGCGATTCGCAACGGAAAACCAACAACGGTTATCGTTATCGATATAAAAAAAAATTTAGATATATCAGAAGTCGTATCGAAAAAATTCAAAAAGATGAGTCGTTTACAAATAGACTTGAGCCTCGACAATTAAAAAACCCAGAGTACTGGTCACCAGAGTATGTTTTGGTATGTAACCTTAAGGCCTATTTTGTAAATAAAGCTATCAACATGGGCTTAGTGAAAACGCCTCTTGTTGCGTGGATAGATTTTGGCTATTGCCGTAAGCCAAATGTAACTCGAGGATTGAAAATTTGGGATTTCCCATTTGATGAAAGTAAGATGCATCTTTTCACTATAAAAAAAGGGCTTACTGTCACATCTCAACAACAGGTTTTTGATTTCATGATTGGCAATCATGTATATATTATTGGGGGCGCAATTGTTGGTTCACAGCATAAATGGAAAGAATTCTATAAATTAGTTCTGGAAAGTCAAAAAATAACACTAAATAATAACATTGTGGACGATGACCAGGGCATTTTTGTCATGTGCTATTACAAACGCCCCGATCTCTTCAACCTAAACTATCTGGGGAGAGGAAAATGGTTCGATTTGTTTCGCTGCTTCAGGAGTAACACTTTAGGGGCAAAAATGCAGGCGCTGAGAATTTTCCTTTCAAGAAAATAGGTTTCCCTCCATTAGTGGGTAGCGTTTTGATACCAACTGAGATAGGAAAAATGATGCTTTGGCATCATTTTTTCTTTTTATATCAATGCAGTAAAATCAATCATCATTATGCCCAGCCAAAACTGTACAGTTTTTCTACTATCTGTAGGTGTTGAGAGACATCAAGTTACACGTTATTTATCCTGAATTTTGCAGAAGTGTTAACGCGTTATCTCGTCGCGACCTATAAGTTTGGGTAATATGTGCTGGAATTTGCCCTGTCTGGAGAATCGCAATGCGTGGAGAATTTTATCAGCAGTTAACCAACGATCTGGAAACCGCACGGGCGGAAGGGTTGTTTAAAGAAGAGCGCATTATTACGTCTGCGCAGCAAGCAGATATCACTGTGGCTGATGGAAGCCACGTCATTAACTTTTGTGCCAACAACTATCTCGGGCTGGCGAATCATCCTGATCTGATTGCGGCGGCAAAGGCGGGAATGGATTCTCACGGTTTCGGCATGGCTTCGGTGCGTTTTATTTGCGGCACTCAGGACAGCCATAAAGAGCTTGAACAAAAACTGGCGGCCTTCCTGGGGATGGAAGATGCGATTCTCTACTCTTCCTGCTTTGATGCTAACGGTGGCCTGTTTGAAACGCTTCTGGGTGCGGAAGACGCCATTATCTCCGACGCACTGAACCACGCGTCTATTATTGATGGTGTGCGTCTGTGCAAAGCTAAACGCTATCGCTATGCCAACAACGATATGCAGGAGCTGGAAGCACGTCTGAAAGAAGCGCGTGAAGCCGGTGCGCGTCATGTGCTGATCGCCACCGATGGTGTGTTCTCAATGGACGGCGTGATTGCCAACCTGAAGGGCGTTTGCGATCTGGCAGATAAATATGATGCCCTGGTGATGGTAGACGACTCCCACGCGGTCGGTTTTGTCGGTGAAAATGGTCGTGGTTCCCATGAATACTGCGATGTGATGGGCCGGGTCGATATTATCACCGGTACGCTTGGTAAAGCGCTGGGCGGGGCTTCTGGTGGTTATACCGCGGCGCGCAAAGAAGTGGTTGAGTGGCTGCGCCAGCGTTCTCGTCCGTACCTGTTCTCCAACTCGCTGGCACCGGCCATTGTTGCCGCGTCCATCAAAGTACTGGAGATGGTCGAAGCGGGCAGCGAACTGCGTGACCGTCTGTGGGCGAACGCGCGTCAGTTCCGTGAGCAAATGTCGGCGGCGGGCTTTACCCTGGCGGGAGCCGATCACGCCATTATTCCGGTCATGCTTGGTGATGCGGTAGTGGCGCAGAAATTTGCCCGTGAGCTGCAAAAAGAGGGCATTTACGTTACCGGTTTCTTCTATCCGGTCGTTCCGAAAGGTCAGGCGCGTATTCGTACCCAGATGTCTGCGGCGCATACCCCTGAGCAAATTACGCGTGCAGTAGAAGCATTTACGCGTATTGGTAAACAACTGGGCGTTATCGCCTGAGGATGTGAGATGAAAGCGTTATCCAAACTGAAAGCGGAAGAGGGCATCTGGATGACCGACGTTCCTGTACCGGAACTCGGGCATAACGATCTGCTGATTAAAATCCGTAAAACAGCCATCTGCGGGACTGACGTTCACATCTATAACTGGGATGAGTGGTCGCAAAAAACCATCCCGGTGCCGATGGTCGTGGGCCATGAATATGTCGGTGAAGTGGTAGGTATTGGTCAGGAAGTGAAAGGCTTCAAGATCGGCGATCGCGTTTCTGGCGAAGGCCATATCACCTGTGGTCATTGCCGCAACTGTCGTGGTGGTCGTACCCATTTGTGCCGCAACACGATAGGCGTTGGTGTTAATCGCCCGGGCTGCTTTGCCGAATATCTGGTGATCCCGGCATTCAACGCCTTCAAAATCCCCGACAATATTTCCGATGACTTAGCCGCAATTTTTGATCCCTTCGGTAACGCCGTGCATACCGCGCTGTCGTTTGATCTGGTGGGCGAAGATGTGCTGGTTTCTGGTGCAGGCCCGATTGGTATTATGGCAGCGGCGGTGGCGAAACACGTTGGTGCACGCAATGTGGTGATCACTGATGTTAACGAATACCGCCTTGAGCTGGCGCGTAAAATGGGTATCACCCGTGCGGTTAACGTCGCCAAAGAAAATCTCAATGACGTGATGGCGGAGTTAGGCATGACCGAAGGTTTTGATGTCGGTCTGGAAATGTCCGGTGCGCCGCCAGCGTTTCGTACCATGCTTGACACCATGAACCACGGCGGCCGTATTGCGATGCTGGGTATTCCGCCGTCTGATATGTCTATCGACTGGACCAAAGTGATCTTTAAAGGCTTGTTCATTAAAGGTATTTACGGTCGTGAGATGTTTGAAACCTGGTACAAGATGGCGGCGCTGATTCAGTCTGGCCTCGATCTTTCGCCGATCATTACCCATCGTTTCTCTATCGATGATTTCCAGAAGGGCTTTGACGCTATGCGTTCGGGCCAGTCCGGGAAAGTTATTCTGAGCTGGGATTAACACGAACAAGGGCTGGTATTCCAGCCCTTTTATCTGAGGATAATCTGTTAAATATGTAAAATCCTGTCAGTGTAATAAAGAGTTCGTAATTGTGCTGATCTCTTATATAGCTGCTCTCATTATCTCTCTACCCTGAAGTGACTCTCTCACCTGTAAAAATAATATCTCACAGGCTTAATAGTTTCTTAATACAAAGCCTGTAAAACGTCAGGATAACTTCAGAGGCCGTCGGTAATTTATGATGAACAGCACCAATAAACTTAGTGTTATTATTCCGTTATATAATGCGGGCGATGATTTCCGCACTTGTATGGAATCTTTAATTACGCAAACCTGGACTGCTCTGGAAATCATTATTATTAACGATGGTTCAACGGATAATTCTGTTGAAATAGCAAAGTATTACGCAGAAAACTATCCGCACGTTCGTTTGTTGCATCAGGCGAATGCTGGCGCATCGGTGGCGCGTAATCGTGGGATTGAAGTGGCAACGGGCAAATATGTCGCTTTTGTCGATGCTGACGATGAAGTCTATCCCACCATGTACGAAACGCTGATGACCATGGCGTTAGAGGACGACCTCGACGTGGCGCAGTGCAACGCTGACTGGTGTTTTCGTGAAACGGGAGAAACCTGGCAATCCATCCCCACCGATCGCCTTCGCTCAACCGGCGTATTAACCGGCCCGGACTGGCTGCGGATGGGGCTTTCTTCGCGCCGTTGGACTCACGTTGTCTGGATGGGGGTTTATCGCCGTGATGTTATTGTTAAAAATAACATTAAATTTATTGCCGGATTACATCATCAGGATATTGTCTGGACAACAGAATTCATGTTTAACGCGCTGCGTGCGCGATATACCGAGCAATCATTATATAAATATTATCTGCATAATACGTCAGTGAGTCGGTTGCATAGACAAGGGAATAAAAACCTTAATTATCAACGTCACTATATTAAGATTACCCGCCTGCTGGAGAAATTAAATCGAAATTATGCCGACAAAATTATGATTTATCCGGAATTTCATCAGCAAATAACTTACGAGGCATTGCGTGTTTGCCATGCGGTGCGCAAAGAGCCGGATATTCTTACCCGCCAACGGATGATTGCCGAGATATTTACTTCCGGTATGTATAAGCGCCTGATGACCAATGTGCGCAGCGTGAAGGTCGGTTACCAGGCGTTACTGTGGTCTTTCCGCTTATGGCAATGGCGCGACAAAACGCGGTCGCACCATCGCATTACGCGTAGCGCCTTTAATTTGCGCTAGCGTTAAACTTCGCCGCTTCGGGCTGTTTGCCCCAGCCTTGCCACTGATGCTGGAAGTAAACGATCAGCGTGCTCTGGCTGATGCTTTCGCTTAATACTTCAAAGAAGCGATTAGCATAAACAGGTTCTATCGGTTTCTTCGGTTTGCACAGCTTCACGCCACGGAACGGATTACGCGGTGCATCAGGCACAGCGTTTTTCGGCGGTGTAGAAGTATCAACCTGCGGTTCATTCAGCAAGCTGCTGGCTTTCACCAGCGTAATGTCTGGCGGCAGGTTATAAACCATCTGTTGCAACACGCGTACCGTTGCAGGGTGAGGATGCCCAATGGCAATGGTCGAACCGTTGCGACGCGCCAGGTCAATTGCGCGATTAAATTGCACACGGATGTCCGCTTCATTTTGCGAATCGTCGAGGAATACCTTCCGTTTGATCACCTTCACGCCAGTGCCTTGCGCGGCGCGCATCGCCTGGGTATTACCGATGGTTACGCTGTCGAGGAAGTAAAGATTGTAACGCTCCAGCGCCTGCATCACTTTCTGCATACCAAACAGGTTAGAGGTCATCTTGCTGCCCATGTGGTTGTTGATCCCCACGGCATAGGGCACGTTATTGACCGCACTACGAATAATGCGCTCAATTTCGTCGCTGCTCATCTCCGGGCGTAGCGTATTTTTCTCCAGCGGCTGTTTACTCAACGGTGCCATCGGGAGATGAATCAACACTTCGTGCCCGCTGTTATGCGCTTTGGTCGCCATCTCTCTGGCGTGCGGTGAATCGGGTAATACAGCGACGGAGATAGCGGAAGGCATCGCCAGCACCTGGTTTTCGTTGTGCGGGCGATACCCAAAATCATCAATGACGATGGCAAGTTTGCCAGCAAGTACGGGGGAGGAGAGCGCCAACAGAGCGGCAAATGCAAGAACGTTACGACGAAATGGAAACAAAACTTATCTTCCCAACCACGGCTGTGGATTGACCGCCTGACCCTGGCGGCGAATTTCGAAATAGAGTGAAGGCCGACCCTGACCGCCACTGCTGCCCACCAGTGCAATCGGCTGGCCCGCGCGAACCTGCGAACCAACGCTCACCAGTGCGCTCTGATTATAGCCGTAAAGACTCATGTCGCCTTTACCATGCTCAACCACCACCACCAGACCGTAGCCTTGCAGCCAGTCAGCCAGAATCACCCGACCGTCGGCAATCGCTTTAACTTCAGTACCTTCAGAAGCACCGATAACCATACCTTTCCAGCGTAATTCACCCTGTAGCTGTTCGCCATAGCGATGCAGCGTCGGCCCGCGAACCGGCCAGAATGCCTGACCACGCGGCGCGCCCAGACCACCGGTACGGGACATCAGCGATTTTTCGCTTTCGGTCGGTTTGTAGGTGGTGCCTTTGCGCGTCGCTTCTTTCTGGCGGTCGCGAACCGCCTGGGCCTCACGTGCTTCTCGTTCTGCACGCGCTTTCGCCGCGGCTTCCGCACGGGCAATGCTGTTACGCAGACGGGATTCGTTGGCGCGCAGCTCGCTCAACTGTTGCTGACCTTGCTGGATGGAAGACTCCAGCCCTGCCAGCGTCTTTTTACGCTCGTTCAGCGCCTGAGTCAGTTTCGCCTGTTGGGCGCGCTGCTCATATAACAGCGTTTGTTGCTCGCTCTGTTTCTCTTCCAGTTCAGCACGCTGCATGGTGACTTCTTCACGCGTTTGCTTCAACTGGGCAATGGTTTCTTGTCGCGCCTGGTTGAGATAGCCGAAATAAGCCTGTAAACGCTGTCCACGCTGGCTTTCTTCACCGCTGAGAATCAGCTGAATACCGGTATGCTCGCCCTGACGGAATGCGGCATCCAGTTGTGCGGCGAGGCTGCGCTCCTGGGCGGCTTTTTGCTGCTCCAGTTTGGCAATCGACTCGTTCATCTCATCAATCTGTTTATTGAGTTGATTGAGCGTGTTTTGCGTTTCGCGCAGCTTACGGGTGGCTTCAGAGATCGCTTCTTCCTGCTTTTTCAATTGTGCGAGCAGGCTTGCGCGTTGTTGTTGCTTTTGGCGTACCGCGCGCTCTTTTGCGGCGATGTCAGCCTGAATAGATTTGAGTTGGTCACGCTCATCCGCGTGGGCGGAAAAGGCGCACAACAATACGCCAGCGCTAAGAACGCTGGCGTAGATGATGGGCCTGATTGCAAACCTGCGCGGTTTCACGGCCCGTGTCATGGTATTAATCGCCTTTCCCCTCATGGGGAGGGATTATTCCACGATGAACAGCGGCTTACCAGTCATCTCTTGCGGGATTTCCATACCCATCAGCGACAACATGGTCGGCGCGATGTCAGAAAGTTTGCCGCCTTCAACCGCTTTCACGTTCTTATCACCAACGTAAATCAGCGGAACTGGCAGGTTGGTGTGTGCCGTGTGTGCCTGACCCGTTGCCGGATCGCGCATCTGCTCAGCGTTACCGTGGTCAGCGGTGATCAGCAGTTGTCCACCCACGGACTCAACCGCTTTCGCGACTTCTTCCACGCAGTGATCCAGCGCTTCAACCGCTTTAACCGCCGCTTCCATCACCCCGGTGTGACCTACCATGTCGCCGTTCGGATAGTTACAGATGATGGTGTCGTATTTGCCGCTCTTGATGGCCGCAACCAGTTTTTCGGTCAGCTCTGCGGAGCTCATTTCCGGTTGCAGATCGTAGGTAGCCACTTTCGGTGAGTTGATCAGAATGCGATCTTCGCCTTTGAACGACTCTTCTACGCCACCGTTGAAGAAGAAAGTAACGTGGGCATATTTTTCGGTTTCGGAAATACGCAACTGAGTTTTGTCGTTTTTCGCCATCCACTCGCCGAAGGTGTTAACCAGGGAAGCGGGTGGGTAAGCAACCGCAGTTTTGATGTCAGCGGCGTATTCGGTCAGCATCACGAAATCGACGTTAACCACTTTCTTACGCGCGAAGCCATCGAAATCAGCGTTCACGAAAGCACGAGTGATTTCACGCGCGCGGTCAGCACGGAAGTTCATGAAAATCAGTGCATCGCCGTCTTCCATTGCCGCGTCTGGCTGACCTTCAGCACGGATAACGGTCGCTTTCACGAATTCATCATTTTCGTCGCGAGCATAAGCAGCCTGCAAACCAGCAACGGCGGTATCGGCCTGGAACTCGCCCTGCGCCAGAGTCAGCAGGTCATAAGCTTTTTCTACGCGATCCCAACGGTTATCGCGGTCCATCGCGTAGTAACGACCAATGATGGACGCTACGCGGCCTTTGCCCAGCGCGGCAAATTTTTCTTCGAATTTTTTCAGCGAGGATTCAGCACTGCGCGGCGGAGTGTCGCGACCGTCAAGGAATGCGTGCAGGTAGATTTTTTCTGCGCCGCGTTCAGCTGCCAGTTCTACCATCGCCATGATGTGATCTTCGTGGCTGTGTACGCCGCCTGCGGAGAGCAGACCCATAATGTGTACCGCTTTGCCTGCGTTTTTCGCTTTATCTACCGCGCCAGTCAGCACCGGATTAGCAAAGAAAGCGCGATCTTTGATTTCAACGTCCAGACGAGTCAGGTCCTGATACACGATGCGGCCGGCACCCAGGTTAACGTGGCCTACTTCGGAGTTACCCATCTGACGGTCAGGCAGACCGACTTCCAGACCGGAAGCGTCGATTAGGGTATGCGGACGATTGGCCCACAGTGCATCCATTACCGGGGTTTTAGCACTAAAAATGGCGTTATCCTGCTGTTCTTCGCGATAGCCATAGCCATCCAGAATCACCAGTACCATAGGTTTTTTAGAAACCAACATTGCGACAACCTCATACTCAAGAGTCAAAATTTGCGTAATTTTACTACAGCTGAATCGATAAAATAGCCTCTGAAGATCAAAATATACGACCGCTCGCGGCAAGCCGATGCCAGATTTACGCTTTTTTTTCGTCGCGCCCCGCAAAATTGCATTCCAGTTAACGCGCTGGCTGTATTTGCCGCACCGCGCAGGTATACTCCTTTCCTGGTTTTTTTAATCACTACGTCGGGAGTTGTTACCCCCCATGCAAGAAATTATGCAATTTGTTGGCCGTCATCCCATACTGAGTATCGCCTGGATCGCGTTACTGGTGGCGGTTCTTGTGACTACGTTTAAGAGCCTGACCTCGAAAGTGAAGGTGATTACTCGTGGTGAAGCTACGCGTCTGATCAACAAAGAAGACGCTGTGGTTGTGGATTTACGTCAGCGTGATGACTTCCGTAAAGGCCATATCGCAGGTTCTATTAATCTGTTGCCGAGCGAAATCAAAGCCAACAATGTTGGTGAGCTTGAGAAGCACAAAGACAAACCGGTTATCGTGGTAGACGGTTCTGGCATGCAGTGCCAGGAGCCTGCAAACGCACTGACGAAAGCTGGTTTTGCGCAAGTATTCGTGCTGAAAGAAGGCGTCGCTGGCTGGGCTGGCGAAAACTTGCCTTTGGTGCGCGGCAAATAATTTACCTGTCGTCTTTCATGATGCAGGCCGTTAGCTGCAATTAGGCCCCCAGCGACTTATTGTTATAAGCTTCTGGGGACACTCCATTTTGCTGCCGCCCTGCAACATGAAATTTCAGGGTAAAAAAACAGGAGCTAATTTATGGCCAATGTTGAAATCTATACCAAAGAAACCTGCCCGTATTGCCATCGTGCAAAAGCACTGCTGAGCAGCAAGGGCGTGAGTTTCCAGGAGCTGCCGATCGATGGCAACGCCGCCAAGCGTGAAGAGATGATCAAACGCAGCGGTCGCACCACGGTTCCCCAGATTTTTATTGACGCACAGCACATTGGCGGCTGTGATGACTTGTATGCATTGGATGCACGTGGTGGACTGGATCCCCTGCTGAAATAACGTGTGAACGTTGGCATTACATTGCGCAGTATTTAAGGACAACACTTAAGGGTTTTCTACACATGTCAGAACAAAACAACACTGAAATGACTTTCCAGATCCAACGTATTTATACCAAGGATATCTCTTTCGAAGCGCCGAACGCGCCGCACGTTTTCCAGAAAGATTGGCAACCAGAAGTTAAACTTGATCTGGATACGGCATCTTCCCAACTGGCAGATGACGTATACGAAGTGGTACTGCGTGTTACCGTAACGGCCTCTTTGGGCGAAGAAACCGCGTTCCTGTGTGAAGTTCAGCAGGGCGGTATTTTCTCCATCGCGGGTATCGAAGGCACCCAGATGGCGCATTGCCTGGGAGCATACTGCCCGAACATTCTGTTCCCGTATGCTCGTGAGTGCATCACCAGCATGGTATCCCGCGGTACATTCCCGCAACTGAACCTTGCGCCGGTTAACTTCGATGCGCTGTTCATGAACTATTTGCAGCAGCAGGCTGGCGAAGGTACTGAAGAACATCAGGATGCCTGATGAACCAACGTAATGCTTCAATGACTGTGATCGGTGCCGGCTCGTACGGCACCGCTCTTGCCATCACCCTGGCAAGAAATGGCCACGAGGTTGTCCTCTGGGGCCATGACCCTGAACATATCGCAACGCTTGAACGCGACCGCTGTAACGCCGCGTTTCTCCCCGATGTGCCTTTTCCCGATACGCTCCATCTTGAAAGCGATCTCGCCACTGCGCTGGCAGCCAGCCGTAATATTCTCGTCGTCGTACCCAGCCATGTCTTTGGTGAAGTGCTGCGCCAGATTAAACCACTGATGCGTCCTGATGCGCGTCTGGTGTGGGCGACCAAAGGGCTGGAAGCGGAAACCGGACGTCTGTTACAGGACGTGGCGCGTGAGGCCTTAGGCGATCAAATTCCGCTGGCGGTTATCTCTGGCCCAACGTTTGCGAAAGAACTGGCGGCAGGTTTACCGACAGCTATTTCGCTGGCCTCGACCGATCAGACCTTTGCCGATGATCTCCAGCAGCTGCTGCACTGCGGCAAAAGTTTCCGCGTTTACAGCAATCCGGATTTCATTGGCGTGCAGCTTGGCGGCGCGGTGAAAAACGTTATTGCCATTGGTGCGGGGATGTCCGACGGTATCGGTTTTGGTGCGAATGCGCGTACGGCGCTGATCACCCGTGGGCTGGCTGAAATGTCGCGTCTTGGTGCGGCGCTGGGTGCCGACCCTGCCACCTTTATGGGCATGGCGGGGCTTGGCGATCTGGTGCTTACCTGTACCGACAACCAGTCGCGTAACCGCCGTTTTGGCATGATGCTCGGTCAGGGCATGGATGTACAAAGCGCGCAGGAGAAGATTGGTCAGGTGGTGGAAGGCTACCGCAATACGAAAGAAGTCCGCGAACTGGCGCATCGCTTCGGCGTAGAAATGCCAATAACCGAGGAAATTTATCAAGTATTATATTGCGGAAAAAACGCGCGCGAGGCAGCATTGACGTTATTAGGTCGTGCACGCAAGGACGAGCGCAGCAGCCACTAACCCCAGGGAACCTTTGTTACCGCTATGACCCGGCCCGCGCAGAACGGGCCGGTCATTATCTCATCGTGTGGAGTAAGCAATGTCGTGTGAAGAACTGGAAATTGTCTGGAACAATATTAAAGCCGAAGCCAGAACGCTGGCGGACTGTGAGCCAATGCTGGCCAGTTTTTACCACGCGACGCTACTCAAGCACGAAAACCTTGGAAGTGCACTGAGCTACATGCTGGCGAACAAGCTGTCATCGCCAATTATGCCTGCTATTGCTATCCGTGAAGTGGTGGAAGAAGCCTACGCCGCTGACCCGGAAATGATCGCCTCTGCGGCCTGTGATATTCAGGCGGTGCGTACCCGCGACCCGGCAGTCGATAAATACTCAACCCCGTTGTTATACCTGAAGGGTTTTCATGCCTTGCAGGCCTATCGCATCGGTCACTGGTTGTGGAATCAGGGGCGTCGCGCATTGGCAATCTTTCTGCAAAACCAGGTTTCTGTGACGTTCCAGGTCGATATTCACCCGGCAGCAAAAATTGGCCGTGGCATTATGCTCGACCACGCCACGGGCATCGTTGTGGGTGAAACGGCGGTAATTGAAAACGACGTATCGATTCTGCAATCTGTGACGCTTGGCGGTACGGGTAAATCTGGTGGTGACCGTCACCCGAAAATTCGTGAAGGTGTGATGATTGGCGCGGGCGCGAAAATCCTCGGCAATATTGAAGTTGGTCGCGGCGCGAAGATTGGCGCAGGTTCCGTGGTGCTGCAACCGGTGCCGCCGCATACAACCGCCGCTGGCGTTCCGGCTCGTATTGTCGGTAAACCAGACAGCGATAAGCCATCAATGGATATGGACCAGCATTTCAACGGTATTAACCATACATTTGAGTATGGGGATGGGATCTAATGTCCTGTGATCGTGCCGGATGCGATGTAATCATCTATCCGGCATACAGTAACTAATCTCTCAACAACGCTCCCGGATATCCCAGCTGCCGCCAGGCTTCATACACCACAACTGACACCGCATTGGACAGGTTCATGCTGCGGCTGTCCGGCACCATCGGAATGCGAATTTTTTGTTCAGCGGGCAGGGCATCAAGAATGCTCGCTGGCAGGCCGCGTGTTTCCGGGCCGAACATCAGATAATCGCCATCCTGATAGCTTACGGCGCTGTGAGCAGGCGTACCTTTCGTGGTGAGGGCAAACAGGCGCTGGGGATTTTCTGCTTCGAGGAACGCGCGAAAGTCATGATGACGCGTAACGGCGGTAAACTCGTGATAGTCCAGCCCCGCGCGGCGCAGGCGCTTATCGTCCCAGGCAAATCCCATCGGTTCGATGATATGCAGACGAAAGCCGGTATTAGCGCAAAGACGGATGATGTTGCCAGTATTTGGCGGAATTTCTGGTTCGTAAAGTACGATGTTTAGCATACTGCCCCCTTAGTGCGGGGGCAGGATAGCAGAAAATTGGTGAGCAGTGCGGCCTTTTCCCCTCACCCCGGCCTCCCCCTGTCTCTTGATCAGGAGATCTGATCAAGAGACAGCTCCCTGAGGGAGAGGGTTAGGGGGAGGGGGCGCAAACGACTATGCCGCATTCCCTTTCGCCATCGGGGCCAGTGCCGCAGGCAACTCTTTACCCAGCCCCTGCACCAGCGAATCTTGCGTAATTTCGCTGATCGATTTCGCGCCAGTCAGCGTCATCGCCACTTTCATCTCTTTTTCGATCAGATTTAGCAGGTTAGCTACACCCGCCTGGCCCGCTGTTGCCAGCGCATACAAGAAAGCACGACCCAGCAGTACGGTGTCGGCACCGAGCGCAATCATACGCACGACATCAAGCCCGTTACGAATTCCGCTATCCGCCAGAATGGCTATATCACCTTTCACCGCATCTGCAATAGCAGGCAGTGCACGGGCGGAAGAGAGTACACCGTCCAGCTGGCGGCCACCGTGGTTAGAAACCACAATTCCATCAGCACCAAAACGTACTGCATCGCGCGCATCTTCCGGATCGAGGATCCCTTTGATCACCATCGGGCCATCCCAGAAATCGCGGATCCATTCAAGGTCTTTCCATGAGATGGACGGATCGAAGTTATTCCCCAGCCAGCCGATGTAATCTTCCAGTCCGGTCGGTTTGCCGAGATAAGCTGAGATATTACCTAAATCATGTGGACGACCGTTCAGGCCCACATCCCACGCCCATTGCGGATGTGTCACCGCTTGCAAGTAGCGGCGCATTGCCGCGTTCGGGCCGCTCATACCTGAATGCGCATCACGGTAGCGTGCGCCCGGTGTCGGCATATCCACGGTGAAAACCAGCGTCGAACAACCCGCTGCTTTTGCTCGCTCCAGCGCGTTACGCATAAAGCCGCGATCGCGCAGTACATAAAGCTGGAACCACATTGGGCGCTTGATGGCTGGCGCGACTTCTTCAATCGGGCAAACGGAAACCGTCGAGAGAGTAAACGGAATACCATGCGCGTCCGCCGCTTTGGCTGCCTGAACTTCGCCACGACGCGCATACATGCCACACAAACCCACCGGAGCCAGTGCCACCGGCATCGACAATTTCTCATTAAACAGCGTCGTTTCCAGGCTTAAGTCGGACATGTTTTTCAGAATACGCTGGCGCAGCGCCACTTCTGACAAATCTTCCACGTTGCGGCGCAGCGTGTATTCAGAATATGCACCACCATCCATATAGTGGAACAGGAACGGCGGCAGAATGCGTTGCGCTGCGGCGCGATAATCGCTGGCTGCGGAAATAATCATGCGTTTTTCTCCCTCGAATGCTCATTATGCTCACCGGGCAGGCGGGTAATCCGTGCGTGGCGAGCCTGATCTTCATCGAATCGTTTCATGGTGGTGTGAACAAAACTAAGGTGCGCCATCATTGCTTTACGCGCCCCGTCAGCATCACCGGCAAAAATGGCGTCAATGACAGCCTGATGTTGTTCGGTCAGTTGTGAAAAAACCGGTGGCACCAGATACATCCGCTGACGGCTATGCTTCACTGAGGATTGCAGGACATCGAAGAAACCGCGCATGGTTTGCAGCAGCACGATGTTATGTGAGGCTTCGGCAATCGCCAGATGAAAACGAACGTCCGCTTGTGAGGCGATATCCGGGTCTTCACTTAGCGTTGCTTCAAAGCAAAGCTGAATCTTTTCTTTGTCGCCAGGTGTGGCGCGCATTGCCGCATGCCATGCGGTGCTGGCTTCAATGGCGTAGCGGGCTTCCAGAATATCGAAACTGTAATCCGGATCATCGGCCATCAGTGTTTTTAGCGGCTGGACGATGTTTTGCTCCGACCATGTGTCATGACGCCAGCGAATAAACGTCCCGCCGCCGCGTCGACTGAGCAGCACGCCTTCACTCACCAGTTTTGCCAGCGCCTCGCGCAGTGAATTACGTGATACGCCGAGTTGCATCGCCAGTTGGCGCTCAGCGGGCAACTTCATGCCCGCTTCCAGGTTTTTTTCATCAATCAGCGCCCGCACACGATCGGCAACCTCGTCTGACAGGCGTCTGGGTAAAACAATCATTAAGGAATCATCCACGTTAAGACATAAGCCTGAAGCGTGGTGATCACGCCCACTATACAGGTGAAGATCAGGCTGTGTTTGACAGTAAAGCGGAACAAATCAGACTCTTTGCCCACCAGGCCTACCGCCGCACAGGCGATAGCGATAGATTGCGGGGAGATCATCTTACCGGTGACGCCACCGGTGGTATTGGCGGCAACCAGCAACAGATCAGAGACGCCAATTTGTTGTGCTGCGGTGGCTTGCAGCGCGGCGAACAGGGCGTTAGATGAGGTATCCGACCCGGTCAGGAATACCCCCAGCCAGCCGAGGAACGGCGAGAAGAAGGTGAATGCATGACCGGTGTGCGCCAGTGCCAGCGCCAGTGTTGATGACAGTCCGGAATAGTTCGAAATAAAGGCGAATGCCAGCACCATACCGATGGAGTAGATGGGCAGAGCCAGTTCTTTCAGCGTGCTGCCGAAGGTGCTGATAGCGTCAGACGGTTTCATCTTCAGCCAGACAATCGAGAGCAGTGCAGCAAACAGAATGGCGGTGCCGGTGGCAGAGAACCAGTCAAACTTAAACACGGCGGCATAGGCTGTAGCCTCGCTGACCACTGGCGGCATACGGGCAACCAGTTTATCGAGGTACGGCACCGGAATATTGATCACCCACTCATACAGCGCGCCACCCGATGCGAACAGGGCTTTAAACGGCGGGATACTCCACAGTGTTACGGTAGCTGTCAGGAACAGGAACGGTGTCCAGGCACGTAACACCTGACCCGCAGTGTAACCGGTGTGGGCCAGCGTCATATCAACCTGTGACGCCCCCAAATCACCAAAACGGAATACACGCACTGGCTGCCAGCGTTTGAGGAACAGCGTCAGGCAGAGCAGTGATACCAGCGAAGAGATAATGTCCGGCAGCTCCGGCCCAATGAAGTTAGAGCTAAGGTACTGAGCGATGGCAAACGAGCCGCCCGCAACCACGACCGCAGGCCACGTCTCTTTGATACCGCGCCAGCCGTCCATAATCGCCATGATCCAGAACAGCACGATAATGGTCATAAACGGTAGCTGCCGCCCCACCATCTGACCAATCTCAAAGCTGTCGATACCTGTTACCTGTCCGGCAACCAGGATTGGAATGCCCATCGCACCAAATGCCACTGGCGCGGTGTTAACAATCAGGCACAGCCCGGCGGCGTACAGCGGTTTAAAACCCAGGCCGACCAGCAATGCGGCGGTAATTGCTACCGGTGCGCCAAAGCCTGCGGCTCCTTCAAGGAACGCGCCGAAACAGAAACCGACGATCAGCATTTGCAGACGCTGGTCAGGGGTTATCGAAAGAATAGACGAGCGAATGATGTCAAACTGCCCGGTTTTCACCGAGATCTTATAGACGAACACCGCTGCAATAATGATCCACGCGATGGGCCACAACCCGTAGAAGAAACCATAAACCACCGAGGCCAGCGCGTTAGCGACCGGCATTTTATAGAACAGCAAAGCCACGGCAAGGGCGATTGCCACCGTCCACGAGGCGGCGACGTATCCTTTCAGTTTGAGCTTAATCAGCGCAAAGAAGAAAAACAGGATGGGAAGCGATGCTATCAGACTGGAAAGCCAGATATTCCCGGCGGGATCGTAGTTTTGTTGCCAGAGATTCATTGCAGGTCTCCTGGAGTCCACGCACATCGTGTAATGAGTCTGTTGCTCATCTCTTTGTCACACGTTGTGTAAAAGTGGCACTGCCAATTGTGTTGTGTAGGGATAATGACAATGAATGGTTAACTAAATGTTATGTATTGGCAACATTGATGTGAGTTTTAATTGGGAAATTGTGAACCAGAGGTCAGATAAGCGAAGAATTGGTAGGGCCAATTCTTGTGGGGGGAGATGTCTGGTAAAGAAAAGGGCAATCCTCATCAGAGAATTGCCCTTAGATTGTTGACCCGGAGCGCCTTATCTTGCCAGATGCGGCGTGAACACCTTACTCGGCCTATAGGAATGTGCAGAATCACCCTGTAGGCCTGATAAGCGTAGCGCATCAGGCAATTTGGCGTTTGCCCTTAGTCACATGAAGTTAATGGATCATTACCACTGAATACCGGCACCGAGTGCGGCGGAGTATTCACCCTGGCTATTGGTACTACCTTGTAATTTGTAGACCCAACGACCATTGGCGCTCACCATCGACACACCTAAAGCAACAGCCGATTCACCGTTGTAAGTACCGCCACCAATAGAGGCCATGCTGGCACCTGGAGTGTAAGCCTGCGGCAGACCGGTCATTGCCATTGCAGAAGCGATACCACCACTCAACTTGCTTTCGGTTTTAGACAGTTTGTTATCCATCTCAACCATCCGCTGATCGGTGTATTGCTTCGTTTCCTGCACGCTTTGCTTCAACTGCGCGTAGTTCACCGCGTCGTTGTTGTTGACGCCAGCGGAGACGTTGCTGATACGAGTCGTACCACCGTTGCCGCCACCGAGGGTGATATTGCTATAGTCGATAGAACCATCAGCTTTGGTGTCGTAACGCACGCCGCCCGCCTCAGAAGACTTCAACTGCGCAACGTTAACAGCATCGGTAGCATTTTTACCTGCGGCAACGTTAGTAATACGGCGTTGGTTAGTAGAAGAACCTACAGAGATTGTATTTTCTTCGTCTGCAACGGAACCGGTACCCAGTGCGACGCTGTTGTCAGCGGCAGCAATGGACCCAGAACCAATAGCAACGCTATCTTTACCCTGGGCGTTGGCATCTACGCCATCGGTGTTGGTCTTGAAGTACTTGGTGCTACCGGTGGTTACAATGTCGCCAATACCGTTTTCGATATTAGTAACGCGAGTATCCAGATTAGTGACCTGATTGTTCAGGTTAGTAATGCTTTGGGTATTTTGCGCTACGCGCTCATCAGTGACTTTCAACTGACCTACGTTAACCGCATCGGTATCCGCTGAACCAGCCGCGACGTTGGTGATCTGACGTTGACCGTCTTCGCTGCCGACAGAGAATTCACCGACAGAATTCTGCGGCGCGTCCATGTTGTAGGCGGTGTAGTCCGTCTGCGCACCACGGGTGGTCTGGGAACCACTACCCATCGCAATACTGTTTGCATGATTTGCACTCGCGTTGCTACCGATAGCAATACCGTTGATTGCATCAGTTAACACCAGAGTGTTCAGGCCAATACCGATCCCTGCATCACCATTAACAATGGTTTTCGCACCCATTGCCAGCGAGTCTTCACCGACAGCCAGTGAATCTTCTTCCGTTGAATTAGCATGGAAGTATTTGGACGGTGTCGTTGCTACAGCACCAATCGCATTCTGCAATTGACGAACCGTAACGGCGTCATGGGCTTCGGAACCATCGGCTACGTTGATGATTTGACGATATTTACCGTCATCACCGATAGACAATGCACCGAGCAGTTCGCCATCCGTGGTGTCGTAACCAATAACAACGCCATTTTCCGTTATGCTGGTGTCACGGGAGCCTTTGGCAATCACTCGGCTGGAAACAGAGCTGCTACCCAGGGCGATACCCGTATCAACGTCGCTGTAGCTGCCCTGACCAATAGCTACGCTGCTATCGCCTTTGGCGACAGAGTTATAACCTATAGCTGTAGCGCCAACACCCTGTGCGCTGGCGTCGTTGAACGCTAAGCCGTCGTCGTTAGTACGCACATAGTTAATACCCGCACCGTTTTCTTGGATATAGGTTGCGTCGGTGTTACCAGCGAGCTGATTGATAATTTGGGTGTTCTGCTCAATCATCATATTCGTCGCATTCAACTGAGAACCGTTCACTGCATCGGTACTGTCCTCACTAATACTGCCATTAGCGACATTAGTGATGATGCTGGCTTTACCGTCATGGCTGGCATTGTAGGCTCCAGCACCGCCATTGGCAGTCTCATCCCACAGCAGGGCGTTATCATCAAGCGCATCCAGGGCGTCACCGACGTTGTTGTACTCGGCGTTCGCAATGGTGTAAGTCGGTGCGGTGATGGTGCCGTCGGCGTTGACTTCTGCGTCACCACCCAGCGCATCAGCGATGTACTTATTGGTGGTATAGAGTTGTGAGCCGTTAATCGCGTCGCTGCTGGCAGCAGAGATTGCACCGTTAGCGACGTTAGTGATTACACTGGCAGTTTTATCTTTTCCGTGAGCGGCGCTAAATGCACCATTTTCACCGGCGTCCGCATCCCAGAGCAGAGCGTCGTCAAGAGTGGTATCGATAGCATTCAGGGCATCACCGACATTATCGTAATCAGCATTAGCAATGGTGTACGTCGGCGCAGTGATGGTGCCGTCTGCATTGACTTCGGCACCACCCCCCAGCGCATCAACAACATAACTGCTCACGCCGTGGAGTTGTGAGCCGTTTACTGCGTCAGAACTGGAGTCTGAAATTTCACCATCTGCGACATCAGTGATCACGCTTGCGTCACCATTAGTACCGTGTTTGGCACTGAATTTACCTGCGGTGGCATCCCAAAGCAGAGCATCGCCGAGAGACGTGCTAAATGAGGAGTTAATCGCAGCCAGTGCATCGCCGACGTTATAATAATTTGTTTCACCGATTTTGTAGGTTGGACCGGTAAACACACCGTCAGTATTCACAGAAGCATTGCCGCCGAAGTAGGTGGCGATATTGCTGCTTAAGTCATAAAGCTGGCTACCGTTAATGGCATCGGAACTGGTTGCAGTGACTGTGCCGTCCAGGATATTGGTGATTTTGCTGGCGGTATTGTTGCCATGAGCTGCAGTGAAGACACCATTGTCCTTATCCCATTTCAGCGCATCCTCACCAAGATTAGTCACCGTCTCAGTCAGATTAGAGATGTTGGTGGTGTTAGTGGCGATATTGGTGGTATTCGTCGCCACGGCATCGTTGGTGGTTTTCAGCTGAGAGCCGTTAACGGCATCGGTGCTGCCAGTCGTCAGGTCGCCATCTTTAACGTTGGTGATTTTGCTGGTGGTCTCGGTGCCATGAGCTGCCGTGAATACACCATTGTCCTTATCCCATTTCAGCGCATCCTCACCAAGATTAGTCACCGTCTCAGTCAGGTTAGAGATGTTGGTGGTGTTAGTGGCAATATTGGAAGTGTTATTGGCGATATTGGTGGTATTCGTCGCCACAGCATCGTTGGTGGTTTTCAGCTGAGAGCCGTTAACAGCATCAGTGCTGTCAGCCGTCAGGTCGGCATCTTTAACGTTGGTGATTTTGCTGGTGGTATCCTGGCCGTGAGCTGCACTGAATGCCTTTTTAGTTTCGTTCCAGAGCAGGGCATCAGCCTGAAGGTCACCAACGGAATCCGTCAGGTTGGTGATATTGGTGGTATTGGTGGCAATACTTGCTGTATTCGTGGCAATGTTGCTGGTATTAGTAGCGATATTGGCGGTGTTGGCTTCGACATCGTCATTGGTAGCTTTCAGTTGGGAACCGTTAACCGCATCCTTACTGGAGGCTGAAATCGTGCCATCCGCAACATCGGTGATTACGCTGGCAGTTGGGCTACTAGTACCATGAGCAGCGCTGTATTTGCCTTTGGTTTGGTCCCATTGCAGGGTGTTTTCATCAAGTACAGCGAGCGCAGCCCCTACGTTATTTTTGCTACCATTTTTTAAATTGTAGGTTGGTGCTGTAACAGTACCGTCATCAACATCTACTGCAGCCCCTCCTCCAAGCCTTTTTGCTACCGAGTCGCTAATGGCATAAAGCTGTGAACCATTAATGGCATCGTAACTGTCAGACTTGATCGCGCCATTTTTCACATTAACGATCTTGCGTTTTAATGAACTATTGCCGACAGAGACGGTATTGTCTAAATCCGCAATGGAATCTGCGCCCAGCGCGACAGAGTTAATACCGTTGGCACTGCTATTACTACCAAGCGCAAGACTCTTATCACCAGTTGCATTACTGGCTGTGCCTAAGGCAATGGTGTTTAAGCCTCTCGACTGGCTACCATTACCCAGAGCGATGGCATCCACGCCATCAGCTTTGTTGCCCTGGCCTATGGCGATTGCATTATCTGCCAGAGCCTGGCTGCCATTTCCTAATGCGATAGTATTGACTTTATCGGCAAGGCTTCCGAACCCCATTGCCATGCTATTAGTCCCTTTTGCCTTCGCATTATTGCCAATAGCAGTTGCATTTTCAGCGGCTTCGGTCTCAGCACCTATCGCAATAGCGTTCGCTGCGCTGGCAAGTGATTGTCTGCCAAATGCGAGGCTGTCAGTACCGCTAGCTACACTGCTACGCCCCAGGGCAATTGCGTTTTCTTCAGATGCGACGCTACTTGCTCCCAGCGCCATTGAATACGCTTTTGACGCATTGGCGGTGTCGCCAAGAGCAATACTCATAATCTCAGTAGCTTTAGTGGCATTTCCCAGGGCAATGGCGTTTGCTCCTTCCGCTTTGGAAGAGTCCCCCATAGCAATAGACAATTTACCCAATGCTTTTGAATAACGGCCGAGGGCCATTGAGTATTGGCCCAATGAATACGAAGAGGCACCCAGTGCTATACTTCTATCGCCTTCTGATATTGCACTAACCCCAAAGGCCATTGATGCACCGCCAATCGCATGGGTTTTTGACCCGATGGCAGAGCTATATTGGCCTTCAGCTATAGCGTCATAACCCACAGCAGTACTGGAACCACTGGTGTTCATAAAAGTATTTGCTTTCGCCCCTTTGCCTATAGCAACCCAGCCGTCGCCAGCTGATCCACTACCGTAATCAACACCCTGACCGTTGTCATTCCCGGCATTCGCCAATGCCCCAAACGACGACAACAACCCACCCGCAACCAGCGCAGAAATTAACAGCTTACTGCGCCCAGATTTCTTGCCACGGCTTTTTGCCGTTTCGCTGGTAACAGTATAATTCCCTGTGGCAGGGTTCCAGATAACTTTAAATATTTTGTTCATTAATGATGCTCGCTATTCCTTGTTATAAGCGTACTAATTGCATTTATTTTTTGCTTCTTTTCTGCCGATTATCAGCAGCGGGAAGATTGTCAAACTGAATATTTTCCATATTGATGGCTAACTTCAGATATCCCAGGTTATTTGGCGATACACCCTTCAGTGTCAAATTAATGTCTTGCCATTGACCTGGTAATAATTTCAATGTGGATGTCATTGATGTGTTGAAAAGTAATTGTTGCCACCGGGCAAACTCTTTGGCATCGACAGGTTTTTCACCACCCCATGTCGCATTAAAGCCAATGTTTGAGATTGGTATACTTAATAAGTTGACCAGTGAAATATGAATAACACTGCCATTCTCTGTGGCGTCAATGGATAACACTCGGCCCGCTAAAGCCACCGAACCGTTGTTCAGGATGAAATACTTCGTTTTTGCTGGGTTAAACTCGGTAAAAATAAAAGTATTTTGTTGGTCTTTAACGGATTTAATTACGTGAGTTAAAGTCTTTGTGCTGTTTATTATGCCAGTTTGTTGTTTTTGAATAGTTTCGAGTTGACTCTTTAGCTGTGCTTGTTGTTTTTCAAGTAGCACAATTTTATTGTTATGTTCTTCTTCTTGTTTCAGTAAACTACTTTCTGGCTTGCCTTCTTGAATGTAGTCA
>ERZ1034626.617-NODE-617-length-25492-cov-10.661045_pt1 | contig 25492 bp, 14 predicted proteins | sample MGYA00520652_ERZ1034626 | MGnify/ENA primary metagenome ERZ1034626 (study PRJEB33766, sample SAMN09781765) | gut metagenome | biome: gut microbiome | host: Homo sapiens | place: Madagascar | study: EMG produced TPA metagenomics assembly of the PRJNA485056 data... | reverse complement strand
TTTTTGACATTTAAAGTGTTAAAATGGTGTAAAGTAAATCTGTATTAAGTCATTTTTCAATGCTTTCGTCCAATTTTCCTAATACTTTGACCCTTTAGTATCAATGCTTTTGACTAATTACATCCATACTTTCACCCATCAGCATCAATACTTTCACCCATCAGCATCAATACTTTTGACTATTTGCTTCAATAATTTTAATAAATCACCTCACTTCTTCTATTTCGCCACCCCGTTTGTTAAGTATAACTAACAAACGCATAATTTTTACAGATTTTATTTGGTATACTTAATAAAAACACTATATTTGCAAAAAGTTTTAAGTATAACTAATAAAATCATGCCGTATGATAAAACTTATTAACCGTCACGATTATACCGAACGCATAGCTCCCTTCATCAACAAAAACATTATAAAGGTACTTACGGGCCAACGACGTGTGGGTAAAAGCTGCATCTTGCGACAGATACAAGAACACATAGAAAGCACGGTGCCCCATTGCAACACCATGTGCATAAACAAAGAGTTGGAAGAGTTTGCCTTCATCAACACGCACGAAGAGCTCAGCGCCTACGTTAAAGAGCACTTGAAAGAAGGCTGTGCCAACTATCTGTTTATTGACGAGGTGCAAGACATCAAAGGCTTTGAACACACGTTGCGAAGTCTTCAGGCGCAAGACGCTTGCGACATCTTTATCACAGGCAGCAATGCCACCATGCTGTCGAGCGAACTATCAACCTACCTTTCTGGGCGTTACGTAGAGTTTCATATCCACAGCCTCTCTTACCGCGAGTTTATGACCTTCAACAACCTTGCCCCCTCTACACAAACCCTCCGCCAATATCTCACCTTTGGCGGTCTGCCCTATCTCAGCAATCTCGACTTGCAACACGACATCGTGTTTGAATATCTACGAAACGTTTATTCAACCATCCTACTGAAAGATGTGGTGAAGCGAGAAAACATACGCAATGTCGACTTTCTTGAAACCTTAGCGTTATACACCGCCGACAATGTGGGCAACCTGTTTTCGGCCAATAACATCAGCCGTTACCTAAAATCGCAAAGGGTTAACATCTCGCCTTTACAAGTAATAAATTATCTGAAGGCGTTGCAAAACGCATACCTCATCAACAAGGTGCGCCGCATTGATGTAAACGGTTTGAAAACATTCGAGATAGGCGACAAGTATTATTTTGAAGACCTGGGGTTGCGCAACTGTCACTTTGGGTTTAACATGCAAGGCGACATACACAAACTGATGGAAAACGCCATCTATCTGCATCTGTCGCAACAACACTACGAGGTGTTTACAGGACAGCAAACAGGCGGCCGCGAGGTAGACTTTGTGGCTCGCAAAAACGATGAAGTAATATATATACAATCGTCGTACATGATGCTCGACGAGGCCACACGCCAGCGCGAGTTTGGCAACCTACAGACCATTGCCAACAACTATCCTAAATATGTTGTGAGTCTTGACGAATGGACCAGCGGTAGCAACGTAGAAGGCATACACCACATACATTTGGGCGAATTTTTACAAATAGATAGGATGTAGAAGGATGATAACAATATTGTAACATCTGTGACACAGGTTTTTAAAACAATGGGGGTACCTTTGCCGTTGTAACATACATACGTAACGAAAAAGAATAAAAAAACGTAACGATGAATTACAACGACATGACACTTTCACAGAACGTTATCAGAAGATTATTGCAGAACACCATTGGTTCAAGCGCCGTTGCTTTGTTGTGGGCCACATGCCTATGGGCACCGCTCACAGCACAAGCACAAGAAAACAATGTTGAGAAGAAAGACACTGAAAAAACGATATCGCTACCTGCTGTGCACGGTACGGTGCGCAGCAAATATGAATATCAAACGGAAGAGGGCGAAGGACGCTTTGAGGTGCGCAACGCTCGCGTAAGCATCGATGGCAACATCACGCCACAGATATCATATAAGGCCGAGATTGACCTGTGCGACGAGGGCTCTATCAAGATGCTTGATGCCTACACTCGCCTACGTCCCACACAGGCATGGGCCATCACCATTGGCCAGATGCGTGTACCCTTCACCGTCGACGCCCACCGCTCGCCCCACCAGCAATATTTTGCAAACCGCTCGTTCATTGCCAAACAAGTGGGCAATGTGCGCGACGTGGGTGCCGCCATGTCGTATAAGATGAATGTGGGTGTGCCCATTATTCTTGAGGCGGGCCTATTCAACGGCAGCGGTCTGACAGGGCAGAAAGACTATTGGACAAAGTCGGTAAACTTCTCGGCCAAGGCGCAAGTGTTCCTTCCCCACGGCTTCAACGTTACGCTCAGCATGCAGAAGATACGCCCCGACCACATTGGCATCATGATGTACGATGCCGCCACCTATTATCATAGCCACGGCTGGCATCTCGAAGCCGAATATCTGTATAAGCACTACAGCCACGAGGCGTTTAGCAGTGTGCATGCCGCCGACGTGTTTGCCAGCTACGACATACGTATGGGCAGCGGCGCACTGAAATATATCACGCCATTGGTGCGCTACGACTTTATGTCTGACCACAGCGATGGCTACCGATACCTCGACGGCGAGAAGAACGAGAACGGCGTGCTGAAGATTTCCGACTATAAGCGTTCACGCCTCACAGGCGGCCTCACCTTCAGCTTTGCCAAACCTTTTGTGAGCGACATTCGCCTAAACTTTGAAAAATACTTCTATCGCTCAGGCGCTATCGCCAAGCCATCAGAGCGCGACAAAATTGTAGTGGAGGTGATGACGAGATTTTAATTGTTAATGCATCATTCATCTTGGAGGAGGAGTAGAATTCATCATATTTATCGTTAAAAATGCGTTTTTGTTGCATCAAAACTGGTTATGTATCATAAAAAAGTTTATCTTTGCAAAAGATAGGCGGCATCTTTGCAAAAGATACTAAGCCATTTTTCTTTGTGTTCACACTGAATTAACCATTTAATTACCCATAATATGAAAAGAATCTACTTAAATCTATTAATGCTAATGATGGTATTATCCATCAACGCAGCACCACGCTCGCTCAATCAAGCTCGAGCGATAGCCTTAAACAAGGCAACAACGCTTGGTGTAGACATCACATCTGCATCAAAAAGTATCAAACGAAGCATGATAAACACAAATCGTCAGCAAAAAACTGCCGACGAGAGTTTCTATGTGTTCTCTGGCACGCAAGGCAAAGGCTATGTCATCGTGGCTGGCGACGACCGTATGCCCGACATTGTAGGCTATTCTACAAACGACACTTTTGATACAAATAATTTGCCTGACGGTCTCAAAGCTTTCCTTCAGCTATACGACGAGACCTTGGCTGCTGTAGAAAACGAAGATGCACGGGTAGTGTCAGACATCAAAAAGGCGAAAGCTAACCAAAAGAAACATGCCGTGGTGGCCCCATTGCTTGAAGATATCAGCTGGGCTCAAGAGATGCCTTTCAATGCGATGTGTCCGACCTCTTATGATTCACACTGCCTAACAGGATGTGTACCTACAGCCATGGCACAAATCATGCGCTACCATAAATATCCACAAACCATACAGGCAGACATTCCTATCTATCGCACCACCTTTGGCGACGAGAAACTTGATAAAATCCCACAAGGCACACCACTCGATTGGAACAATATGTTGCCACAATATGAAGAAGGTGCATATAACGAGCTGCAACAAAAAGCCGTTGCTACATTGATGCTTTCAGCTGGTATGGCTATAAATGCACAATATGGCGTGAGTGTTACAGAAGCGCACCCGCAAACCCGAGCTTTCGTAAAATATTTTGGCTACGATCCCGACCTCATTGCAATGCCATACAGAAGCGGATATAACGTGACGGAATGGAAAGCCTTGATAGACAATGAGCTGGCCAACAAGCGTCCTATATTATACGCTGCAGCAAACGCAAATAGAGCAGGCCACGCCTTCGTTTGCGACGGATGCGACGAAAACGGATTGTATCATATCAACTGGGGATGGGCCACTTATAATGGATATTATGATATCTCGATATTAAACCCCAGCAATTCTGATTATACTCAAAACGACTACACACATGAGGTGCTGATGATGGTGGGTATTGCTCCTGACAATAAGAAGGAAGACAAGCCTCTCGTAACCGACCATGGCTTAACATTTGCAAAATCAGAACTTTATTTTAAAACAAACGACGACAACACCTCTCGCCTTGATGGAATAACAATAACCAACATTGGCAACCGCTCGTTAGAAAAGTTTAAAGGAAATATTGGAGTTGCATATATAGATGCCAACGGCGAATACCATATAATAAGTGGTGAGGACAACTATTTTGAAATGGACGGAGCGCCTAATGAACACCAATATTACTATCAAGACTATTACTATGTAAGCATAGAAAAGAAATTGCAACCAGGCACCTACACCATTGTTCCTGTATCAAGGAAGGATGGTGGCAACTGGGAAATAATACGTGGATCTTATAATAGACATAAGATAAAAGTGACTGAGACAGAAGTTACTGAAATAACGCAAGACCTCACTATAGAATTTGGGGCTATTGACGAGTTATACGCTAAGGTAGAAAACTCTTTCTCAATAACCTTCACCAACAATGACGATGAAGATATTGACAAAAAGCTAACACTCTCTAATAGTTCAAGAGAACCCAGCAAAGGGTTTCAAATAACCCAATTTATGTTATCTCTGAAACCAGGTGAAAGCGTAACAAGAAAGTTCTCTTACGCCCCATATACAGTAGGAAAAGAATATTTAGTTGTGAATGACGAAATTGATAACGTTATAGCCTTCAAGGAAATAACGATTGTTGATTATAAAGAGCCACGACTCACCATTATTTCAGCAGACTTCAACAACGTTGACAAGACGATGAAGCATGAACAAGGCTTCCATGTAAGTAGCGAAATTGATTGGGATTTCTTCTATTTCAATTGCATTGACGATGTTAAAACAACCTACACTTGCGAAATACAAAACCAAGGCGGACCATGCACCACTCACCTTTACTTACTGTTAGGTAATGTGGATTATTATAATGGTTGGATAGACACCAATGGTGATGAAATTAAAAAGTTGGCAGACGAGAAATTCGGTGCTGGAGAGACAAAAAAGTTTGTTTTCGATATAGACCTCTCTCTACAACATGAACGTCTGTTTGGTGTCAGCATCTCGACAAACGCCTTTGGACGTCCCTATAACCCGATTTCGATCTATTCAGCTCTTGAGCCTTTGGAATTTACTAACGAAAGAGGGCAAACTCTTAAAGCTAAACGCAACTACGGAGAATGTATTGCTTATTGCACAGGTAACACGAACAGTATTGAAAATACGACAGCCGATGGCGGTATAGAAATAAGAAATGCTAATGGAGCAATAACCGTGACGAGTAATCATGCACGCCATCTAAGCATCTATCACATCAGCGGTAGCAAAGTAAGTGATGTTTATTTATCAGCAAACATTCCTACCACCCTGTCGCTACCAGCAGGCATGTATATTGTCAATGGTCGCAAGATTGTTGTCAACGCAAGATAAGATAGAAAACAATTCACGTTGTATAATTCACGTTGTATAAGAGGGTGTGTCAAAATAGAAGTTAAAAGAAGTTTGGGCTTCGCCCGAAGTTAACAGAAGTTAGCGGACATATGTATAAATTGCTGAAAATAAAGCATTTGTCTGTTAACTTCCATCCATCGTAGATGGATTAACTTCTTCTTAACTTCCTCTAACTCCTATTTTGACACACCCTCTTATGAATTATGAATTATTAATTGTCGTTTTCTTCCACTCTTTCTAATCCACGCACTCGATCGTTGGTGGTCAGTCCGCTCTTTATCTGTATATTAACGCCATCACTCAAGCCTACCTTCACGTCGCGTCGTTGGTAGGTTTTATTTTTGCCTTTACCTTGCACCAGATATACATAGGTATTGTTGCCCTCAAAGTGTATGGCGCTCTCGGGCACGGTGAGCACATGCAGAGCCTCGGCCAGCACTATCTGCGCGTTGGCACTATATCCGCTACGCACGCCCGTCTTCTCAGGCACCTGTACGGCAGCCTTTATCTCAAACTGGTTGGCACCATTAGCCTCAACAGCTTTGGGCGAAATGTATTCGAGACGCGCATTAAACTTCAGGTCTTGCAGTGCCCCCACAGTAATGGTCATAGGCATGCCCACATTTACCTGTCCCACCTCGGTTTCGTCGACATTGCCGCGGAAGATGAGGTCGTTCATGTTTGCCACAGTGGCAATGGTGGTACCATCGTTAAAGGTGTTTGAGAGGATAACCGAGTTGCCCACCTTCACAGGAATGTCGAGGATGACGCCCGTAACCGTAGAGCGCACCAGCGTAGAGCTGGCGTTGGCATTGTTGCTCGACACGCCATCGCGCACCACCTCAAGGTTATCTTGTGCAGCGCCACGCTCCTCGCGAGCCTGGTTGTAGGCTTGGTGTATCTTGTCATACTCGTCGGCCGACACCAGTCCCTTGTCAAACAGCACCTTCTCGCGTTCATAGTCGGTGCGCGCCTGTTTCAGGTTAATCTCGGCCAAGCGCAAACGCGATTGTGCCGACGACAGTTGTCCCATATCAGGTATCACCTTTACCTTGGCTATCACCTCGCCCGCCTGTACGGTTTGTCCCGCCTCTTTCATCAGTTCGGTAATGATGCCACTTATCTGCGGCTTGATGTTCACCTCGTTTCGAGGTTCAATTTTTCCCGTCAGCACGGTTGTCTTGCGCAGGTCGGCCACGGTGGGCGTAAACTCGTCGTACACCTTAGGTTGCGGTTGTGCCTTTATCCACAGAAAGACAAAGGTGCCTATAAACACAATGGCCACCAGGCCAGCAATAATCATCTTTTTCATATATCGTTGTTTTTTTATTTTATCGTATTTACAAAGAAGTAAAAGCAAGAGAAATTTTCACTTTCTTACTCGTCTCTCATTGCATCAACGGGCTTCACCGACATGGCTCGTAAGGCAGGAGCAAGACCCGCCAACACGCCCAGCAAACTGATGAGTAGCACAGCACCGATGGCCGTCCAAAAGTCTATCTGATAGTGAGCCGACGCAATGCCATCGGTCGTGGTGCCCAGCTCCAGCATCTGCAGTATCACCACGGCAAAGAGCAAGCCGCTCATGCCCGCCACCAGCGTCAGCACCACACTCTCAGTGATAATTTGCGACAGGATAACGCGCGGTGTGGCACCTATGGCGCGGCGTATGCCTATCTCGGTGGTACGCTCGCGCACCGTCACCATCATGATGTTCGACACGCCGATGGCGCCCGCCAGCAAGGTGCCGATACCCACGAGCCAGACCAGGAAGTTGACGCCCGAAAACAAATTATCCATCATGCCAAACATCACCTCGGTATTGAATATTGAAACGCCCGTTTCGTCGGTGGGGTCGATGCGGTGAGCCCGTGCTACCACGCTGCGTATGCGCTCGGTTTGTTGCGTCATCACCACGCCAGGTCGGCCCGTGAGGCACATCATATCAACAATGTTTCCGCGGTTATATTCTTTTAAGATGAAGCTGAGGGGCGCCACCACACTCTCGTCAGAACTGCCATTGATGCTCATTGATGCCGAACACACATCGACACCTATCACACGATAGTAAACCGAGTCGATGCGTACCAGCTGGCCACAGGGGTCGCCGCCATCGGGAAAAAGGTTTTCATACACACGCTTGCCAATGACACACACCTTACGACACTGTTGCACGTCCATCTCGTTGATGAAGCGGCCGTAGCGCAGGTCGGGGTCTTGCACCTTTGCATATTCGGGCAGCAAGCCCTTCAGCGTGCACGACATCTTTTTGTCGCCCGACACGGCAGTAACGCTCCAGCGCGTAACCAGCGGCGTAACCACGTCAAGGGCGGGCACCTGACTGCGTAGGCGTGGTACATCGTCCATGGTCAATGCCCACTCGCGGCCTTTTCTGAAGCCGTCGTAGGGTTTGGTGGTGGCCTGTGGGAAGATGAGAGCCGAGTTGGTGGCAAAGCCTGCGAAGTTGCTTTGCAACAGTTGCCTCAAGCCTTGTCCGCCGCCTATCAGCGCCACGAGCATGAAGAGCCCCCAGAACACGCCGAAGCCAGTCAGCATTGATCGGCTTTTATTGCGTGTTAGTGTGTCGAGAATTTCTCGAAAGCGGTCTATATCGAAGTATTTCATTTTTTAGTTGACGAGTTGACAAGTTAACGAGTTGACGAGTTGCTTGCTTTTTTAGTTAACAAGTTGCTTGTTTTTTTAGTTGACGAGTTAAATTCTATTCAGCCCTCAGCGCCTCAATAGGTCGGATGCGAGCAGCGCGTCGTGCGGGAAGCAGTCCGGCCAGCGTACCCGAAATAATCATTACGGCGGTGGCACCCAAGCAAACGTCGAGGCCCACGGTGGGGTTGACAAACATGGTGAGCTGAAACAAGCCCGAATTTATCACAGTGTGCCCCAAGGTAGCATCCATATAGGCGTTGGCACCTATGCCACACAGCATGCCGATATATCCGAAGAAGGTGGTGATGATAATGCTCTCGCTGATAATGAGCCAAAGGATAGACGAGGGTCGCGCACCAATGGCCTTACGTATGCCAAACTCGCGGGTGCGCTCCTTCACCGTAATCAGCATGATATTGCTCACGCCCACCACACCCGAAAGCAAGGTAAACAAACCTATTATCCACAGGGCAGTGTGCATAATATCAATGCCCGTGTTCATTTGCAACGCCTGCGTAAAGCGATTCCATATCCACAGTGCACGCTTGTCGGTGGGATCGGCACGGTGGTTACGATTGATGCGTGCGCGGTAGCTGTCTTCAAAGGCTTCGTTCTGCTCTTTGGTGTCGAGGCCATGAAACGTAAACGAGATTTTATCGATGCGGTTGCCCTTAGAAAACATAGTGCTCACAGTGGTGAAGGCGGAGTAAACCTCAGTGCTTCTTGAGTTTTCATCGGCCTGATAGATGCCCACCACCTGAAAGGCGAAGGGACCTACATGAACATATTGGCCAATGAGCGATGCGGGGTCAGACACCAACTGGCGCGCCAGTTTATCATCCATCACCACCACTTTGCGTCGGCGTTCTATGTCGATATCGTTGATAAATCGGCCCGCCAGCATCTTCCGTTTATTGATGATGGCTTCGTTAGGATAAACGCCCGACAGCTCGCCTTTAAAATAGTTGGCACCCTTCGACACGTCAAGACCTTGTTGCGACACCTTGGCGCCCACGTTTTCAACATGATCGCTGAAGCCCTCGTTGGTGGCATCCATGTCGCGGGTGTTAAGTTCTATCGAGCGGTCTTCCTTCAGTCCGTCATACGGCATCGTGGTCCAGCCCCCCGACACCACCATCGAGTTGTCAAGAAATTGGCCCGAGTTATGCTTCATGGCATTGATAAGCCCATTGCCAGCGCCCAACAAGAAGATAATCATGAAGATGCCCCAGGCCACGGCAAAGCCCGTGAGGGCGGTGCGCAACTTGTTGCGGCGGGCGGTGGCCCATATCTCGTTTAAAAGGTCGGCGTTCATAATATATCTTTATTTCGTTATGTCTTAATTTCTTAATGCCATTATTCGGTCATGCCCTTACTTCATAATGCCATTCATGCCGAAGGGCGAGGCATGGTGGTCGGCGTTAAGCTCAATGCGCTCAATCAGTCCGTCTTTAATATGTATAATCTTGTCGGTGCCGTTGGCCACGCCACTCTCGTGCGTCACCACCACGATGGTGATGCCCTGTTCCGAGTTGAGTTGTTGCAGCAGTTGCATCACCTCGACACTGGTTTTCGAGTCGAGGGCGCCCGTAGGCTCATCAGCCAAGATAATTTTAGGTTGAGTAACGATGGCGCGAGCAATGGCTACGCGCTGTTTCTGTCCGCCCGACATCTCGTTAGGATAATGCAACGCCCAGTCGGCCAGCCCCAATCGATCAAGATACTCCATCGCCATTTGGCGTCTACGTTTGCGGGGCACGCCCTGATAAAAGAGGGGCAACTCAACATTTTCAACAGCGTTCTTGAAGGGAATAAGGTTGAACGACTGAAAAATGAAGCCTATCATGCGGTTGCGATATTCGGCGGCACGTGTCTCGCTGAGGTCGCGTATAAGGGTGTTGTCGAGGATGTATTCGCCCGAGTCGTAATTGTCGAGTATGCCCAGGATGTTGAGCAGCGTCGACTTGCCCGAGCCCGATGCGCCCATAATCGACACAAACTCGCCCTCATGAATATCGAGGTCGATGCCTTTGAGCACATGTAGCGGCTGTGCCCCCTGATAAGTTTTGTTGATGCCGCGCAGGCGCAGCAAGGCGTCGTTAGTAGCGGTGGGTATTGTTTGCATAATGTATGCAGAGTTTAGGTATATGCTGTATTGGGTAAAATAGCAATCAAAAAAAATAAAAGACCAGTGGTAAAGAAGAGCCGGAAGCCCTGACGGTGCGATGATGCACAACAGAACTTCCGGCTTATTGGTGTGTCGTCAACCAGTGACAGTTTACTTCTCTTCAGGAGCCTTGTCGATCAAGTCCATAAACTGGTCGAGCTTCGGTGTGATGATAATCTGTGTGCGACGGTTGCGCTGCTTGCCCACAGCAGTATCGTTGCTGGTGATGGGGTTATACTCGCCACGGCCGCCAGCGGTAAGACGCTTGGGGTCTACGCCATACTGGTTCTGCAGAGCCTGTACCACGCTTGATGCGCGCAGAGCCGAGAGGTCCCAGTTGTTGCGAATGTTCTTCATCGAAGCTGCGTTATTGTTTACAGGCACATTGTCGGTGTTACCCTCAATCAGCACCTCATAGTCGCTGTAGTCTTTAATAATCTTGGCAATCTTGCTCAAGGTTTCGGCAGCACGGTCGTTAATCTCGTAGCTACCGCTCTTATACAGCATGTTGTCGGCCAGCGAGATGTAAACCACACCCTTCAGCACCTGTACGTCAACCTCTTTCATCTCTTCCTTGCTCAGCGAGCGGGTGAGGTTGTTGGTGAGCACCATGTTCAGCGAGTCGCTCTTCGACTTCACCTCTACCAAGTGGCGGATATACTGGTTCGACTCGTTAATTTGGTCGACAAGTTTCGAGATATTAATGTTGTTTGAGCCAGCGTTGGTAAGGCTCTTGTCGAGCGACTGCTGCAGCGAGGCATAGTCTCTCTTCTGCTGGTCGAGCTGGTCGTTAAGAGTGGTAACGCGAGCGTTGGCGGCAGCCAGCTGTGCACGCACGTCGGCCAACTGGTCTTTTACATTCTCATTGTTCTTCAGCAGCTCTTTGTTTTCGAGCTGGCAGTTCTGAAGATCTTTCTTGCTGGCGCAACTGGCAAAAACCAAGAGTCCGGCAAAGAGCGACAGAGTTAATAAGTTCTTTTTCATAGCAATGTTTCTTTTTTCTTGTTTCTAAATCTGTTTATTATCTTTTATTTCTATAGGGCAATGCCTCTGTAAAAGACAAAGTTACTGATAAGACGTATGTAGGGCCCGATTTGTTGCAATAGTTTAAACTTTTTTAACCCCCAAAACAATGTTTATTCCTTTCTTAACGGTTTAAGAGAGGCGAAGAGGGGAAAAATATGAAGGAAGGAAAGAGAAGGAACTCAACTACTTTGGTTTATTAACTCAACAACTTTGGACAACTAAACTCAACAACTTTGAACAACTAAACCCAACAACTTTGAACAACTAAACCCAACAACTTTGAACAACCAAAGAGCAACTATGACAACCTTTATATATAAGGTATAAAAAGACAACATTGTCTATGTTGTTCAATTGTTGTTTATGTTGTTCAATTGTTGTATAGGTTGTTCAGTTGTTGTATAGGTTGTTCGATTGTTATCTATGTAGTTGGTAATATTGAATTTGTTTAGATAACCTATGATCTAAACAAAAAGAAGCGTCCTCAAAGAGGGCGAACACACTTAGAAATAACCATCTATGTTATGTTCGCCCTCTTTGAGGACGCTTCATTTTGTCTTGGTTAGGCCGTAGGTTCCTTCATTTCGTTCAGTCGCCCACGGTTATGTACATTCGCCGCCTTTGGCGACGTTAGCCCCAGAGTGAGAGACTACGTCGAGCATGGCGACGGTTACTCTTTAATTACTTCACCAGCACCTTCACAGCACTATTGCCGTGCGCGCCAGTAGTTTTTACGATATAAGCGCCAGCGGCTACACTGAAGGTGGCAGTGCCATCGGTCAGAGTCTTCACAGCAACCTGCTGTCCGCTTGTGCTCACCACGGCCACCTTTGTACCAGCGGCAGCCTTCACACTGATGGTGCCATTAGCAGTGGTTACAGCCACATTGTTAGTGTTAAGGTCGTCAATGCCAGTGGGGTCGGCAGTGAAGATAGGCTCAATCTGAGTAAACTTAGTGATGACAAGAGTCTTCACATTAAACGTTACCGATCCGTTTACCATCATATCACCCTCAAACACATAACCGAAGTCGGGTGTTGCGGTAAGTGTAACCTTGGTGCCCTTCTTCACAGTCTCGCCACTCTTAATCACGTTACCCTGCTCGTCGGTCACCACCACGGTGCCGCCCTCGGCAGGTATCAGTTCAATGATAGCATTGGGGCATCCTGAAGCGTTACCCGTAACGTTCACAGTCCAGTTGCGCGAGGTAGCGATGCTGGTGTCAGCATTTTCAGCATCGTTGGGGCGGGCTTCTTCTCCGTTGTTCAGGCGCAACGACACGTCTTGCTGCGTACCACCTGTCAGTTCGCCATTGCGCTCGGGCAGACCTGCAAAGAACGCGTCGAGGTCGCAAGCTGTCATACCGTTACCGCCACAGTTGATGGTGCTGAGGTTGGTGAGATGCTTCAGGTTCAGATATTGTATCATGTTATCCTGGAAGTAAAGTGTGCGCAGCACCTCGTTGGCCGAGAGGTCGAGCTGTGTAAGCTTGTTGCCACCCACGCTAAGGCTCTCGAGCACCTCGTTCTGTTTCACGTCGAGTGTGCTGAGGTTGTTGTTTGAGGCAGCAAGGTCGGCCAGCAGCGGCAAGTTGGTAACGTCGAGCTCAGAGAGCTTGTTGTTAGCCACGTCTACCACCTCCAGTTCGGGGCAGTGATACAGATTGATATCAGCAATCAGGTTGTTGCCAGCCTTCAAGCTGGTGAGGCCTTCGCAGCCCGTTACGTCGAGGGCAGTAATCTTGTTACCCTTACAATCAAGTTTCTGCAGTGCCGTATTGTGCGAGAGGTCGAGCTTCTCAATTTGGCAATAAGCACAGTCGAGAGTCTTCAGGTTCTTCAGGTTGCTAACGTCGAGTGTGGTGATGGGGTTCATAAACACCAGCAGGTCGGTGATAAGGTTGTTGCCGCTCACATCAACAGCGCTAATCTCGTTCTCGTTGCCGAAGCCCTCAAAGCTGCCGAGGTCAACATACGTAACGTCGCCATAAATCTTCAGGTCGGTGCCCATAGCAGTGCCGTCAAAGAAGGTAGCGCCCTTGTTTACAATAACAGACTCGGGAGCACCGCCACCCCAGTCGATAGAACATGGTGTGCCATCTTCAGCAGCACGCAGTTCGAAAGCCAGGTATGTGCCCGATGTGGTGGTGAAAGCCACTACATGGTCTTCTTTCGCAAAGGTCACCGTAATGTTTGCATCAGCGTTTACCACGAAGCAAGTGTCGGGCATCACCTTATCGTTTACGGTGATGCTCTTCAGCTGATAGCCTTCGGCGGGCTGAGCCATCACAAACATAGGCACGCCAGCCTGAGCCTTGCCGTCAACATTGGCCAGTTTCTGCAGCACGTCGCCACTCCACTGTCCTATTACGAACGAGCCATTGGTGGTGGTATAGCGTGTCATGTCTACCGACTGCTCGTTAACCATGTCGCCACCAAAGTAGCCTTTATACGTAACCTTCTCAGCAGCCTTATCAGCCTTTACGGTGATGTTCACCTCAGTGTCTTTCGCGCTGCCATCGCCCTTCTTGTCCACGGTCCATTTGGCATCGTTTGAGGTGATAAAATCGGTGTTGGCGGTTTCATAGTTTGAGCCGTCAATGAGCAACGAGGGAGTGCGGTATCCATAATGCTGAGGCATGGTCTTGAACATAGCGTTCAACGACAGCGCCGTCATGTTAGGATTATTGCGAATGTCAAGATACTGGAATTGTCCGCCAGGGTTCACAAAGTTGAAGTTGAACCATGAGCACAGCGTGTTCGAAGCCTCCAGCTCGGTAAGGAAGAAGGCGTTCTCCAGGTTCAGCGTTGCTATTTCGTTATCGCTGATGTTCAGCTTACTAATTTTCGAGTTCTTACCCAGGTCGATAGCGGTGAGCAAGTTGTCGTTGCAATACAACGTTACGAGGTCGGGGTTCTTTGAGGTGTTGAGATACTTTATTTTGTTTGAAGCACACTTCAACGAGTTCAGATTCGCGTTTTGCGACACGTTCAGCACGGTGAGCTGGTTGTTTGAGCAGTCAAGACGCTCCAGCTTAGGATAGTTGGTCACATACAGCTCAGTAAGATAGTTGTTGCTTATATCAAAGTCTTGCAGACTGGGATAGCTGCCGCCCTCTTCTATCTCCATGAGGAGGTTTTGGCTCATGTACAAAGTCTTCAAGTTGGGCAGACTTATAGGATAGAAGTGTGCCAAACCGCAGTTGTTCATCTCAATGGTTTGCAACTTCTCGCTGCCATCGGGGAACACCACTGCACCCATGTCGCCATTGTTGTTGGCATAGAAGTGGGTCAGGTTCACACATTTTATCAGACTCAATGAGCCAATGTGGTTATCGTTGATGTTCAACACCTCGAGGGTGGGAACAGCAGCCGTGATGTCGAACTTGCCATCGTCGGTGGTGCCCAGCTTGTTGCCCTTCAGGTTCAGCTGCTTCAGGGCAGTGAGGTCGGTAGCCACAAAGCTGGTGAGGTCGTTGTTCGACAGGTCAATGTTCTCGAGCTTGGTCATGCCGCTGGTGGTGAACGATGTCAGGTGCGAGTCGGTGCACTCAAAGAACACGATATCGCCCTTGATGGTGATAGCATCGCCTTTCACATCGCCCTTAGCGTACTGAGAGAAAGTCCAGCCATTGGGGTCGATTGAATAATACTTAGCTTCGCCGTCACCCCAATCGATGGTGAACGACTCGTCTTTGGTGGCACAATAGGCACGAATGGTTAAATTCTCGCCTTTAGCCTTACTTGTTTTCAAGGTGATAGTGCCTTCAGCGCTCAGCGAGAGCACGCAAAGGAACATCGCGAAGAAGGAAAGTAAAAATCTTTTCATCTCGTAATAATGAATGTAAAACAATTGGTTTATAAAAAAATCTATGTGGTTACACCTTATATATTATATACAATGAGGCTTGGTTCGCCCACGTGCTATGCGCGTGATGCGTTTTCGTACATCGTGTAACATAATGAATAAGGTGTGCAACAATTTCGTTGATTCTCTCTATTCTTGTTGTAGTTCTCTCTTTATATGTATCGTCGATTGACGTTTTTCTTTTAAAATGCATGCAAAATTAAGCATTTTGCTACAATCTCGCAATATTGTGTACCAATATTTTACCACCTGTAACAAGTTTTCACATATTAGCCTACTATTTGTTAGCAAAAAGCTATTTCACAACAACACCAAGAGAACCTATTTTGAATGTTGGAGGACGTGGCACGGAGGCCACCGTCCTACTATAGTTTGCGATGCAGTTATTAATCCATGTACAAAGTTACGTATCACAATCCATAGTTAGCAAGGCCATTCACTCCCCTCTCCTACGGGGAGGGGGAAGCCGCGCAAGCGGCGCGGGGGAGGGGCTTCTGTTGGACGGGCTTCTGTTACAAAAAAGGGCACGACCCTCGTGTTGAGGAGGCCGTGCCCAGTGATCATCATTTTTAAAAGGTTATTATCTTATCTCTCAAGCAACGTTTGTCTTCGGCCTATTACCAGAAAACGAGATGCGAGAGAAGAGATTACATTGTAATATCGTGGATACCCGAGGTCGACTTATCACAGTTGACGATGGTCGATATTTTGCTTTCAGCGTTCAAGCCCTTTGTCACAGCAGTAACAAAGTAGTTGCCATTCTCAGGCACCTCAACTGCGTTGTCGTAGGTAATCTGCACAATCGAGGCCGTGTTATCGGTAGCATTGCAGCGGTAAACGGCATAATAGCAATTGCTTACAGCCTCCCACGACAGCTTCAGGCCATCGGCCTTCACGTTCTGCGGAGCCTCAGGCTGCACCATAGGCGTCACGCCGAGATATGGGGGCAGCAACAGCGTGTTAAACTGTTCCTTTATCACCTCGTTGGTCTTCACGGGGTTGCTCATCAGCCATTGGGTGCTATAGAAGATAGCGCCCTCCACATTTTTGTCGGCATAGGCAATGCTAAACTGCTTCTTCAGGTCGTCGCTCGTCTTATAATAAGGGTCAGAAGACTGACCATTGAAACGGTAGAGGCCATATCCCACCATAAAATGCGACTTTGTGCAGAAGGCAGAGAACTGATTCAGACGGGGTGTAAAATAACGCTCGGTGCTCCAGTAAATCTGTGGGATGAGCACGTCAATCATACCATTCTGCGACCATTTCTTCACATCGCAATACATCGAGTTGTAGTCGTTATCATAGTTGCCTTGGGGCGACACTGAGAACAAGCAGTTAGGACGAATGGCGCGAATGGTTTCCTGCACCTTCGTGATCATGGCGTCAACATTAGCACGACGGAAGTTGGCGATACCCTGACCCGTGCCATACTTCTGATACTCGGCATTGTCGTTCATCGACTCGCCCGAGGTGAGCGAGGGATAGAAGTAGTCGTCGAAGTGTATGCCATCCACATCAAACTTATGCAGCACGTCGGCCACAATGTCGGCAATGCGCTGGCGCACCTCAGGCAGTGCGGGGTTATAGATTCGCACCTTGTTATAATCTTTCACCCATTCGGCAGGAATGGTGCTTTCCAGTTCGGGGAAGGCAGTCGATGCACTGGAACGTGTAGCGATGCGATAGGGGTTCATCCAGGCATGAAACTGTATGCCACGCTTGTGTGTCTCGCTGATGAGCCAGGGCAGCGGATCCCAACTGGGCTTCTTACCACGGCGGCCAGTGATATATTTTGTCCAGGGCTCGTAGGGCGAGTCGTAGAAGGCGTCGGCCATAGGTCTGATCTGGAACATCACAGCATTAATATTGTGTGCCTGCAAGCTGTCAAGAATACGCAGATAGTATTTCTTCTGGCTCTCGGCTATTTTAGATGTCGAACCCATACTGTTGGGCCAGTCAATATGATCAACTGTTGCCACCCATACGGCACGGAAATCTTTTTGTGGCAGTGTGGGGGTTACGTTCACCTCTGTCTTTGAAGAATTAGAGATGGCGGGTAGATTTTTATTTGAGGGTTCGGGCAACAATTCGTCATCGCCGCTACAAGCTGCTAACAGCACGGTACCGATAATAACGGCACACATCTTTAGCCAATGGATAGATTTTTTTTGCATAAGGGTAAAAAATATACGCAGGTTAAATATTAGTAAGAATTATAATTAAAAATCAAAAGTATGAATTAATATGTGCAAAGTTACAAAAAACATTTAACAGCATCTGTGTGGCATACGTTAATTAACATTAAGATGACAATGTGGAGCCAAATTGTTCCATCACCCAAAAATATTCCTCTTAAAGGAGTGAGTTTCTCAAATTTAATTTATATTTTTGCCATGTCTATCTTTGCATACTCTTGTTTATTTTTGCAAATACAACCTGTGTCCATCAAGAATAAAGGTAACTAAACACCATCAATAACAATTTAACATAGAACAATCAAATTAATCACAATATGAAACAGCTGTTTTTAACATTTGCAGTGGCGCTGCTTCTGCTGCCCGCCACGCTGTGGGCCGACACCGTCAAGAAGAAGATAAAGTCGGTGGAGATAACGATAGACGCCCCTACTCCTGGAATGGACTTAGAGAAAGCCGAAAAACTCGCTCTAAAAGCGGTGAACACCGCCTACGGCGACCTGTTCAAGAGCGGTGTCATTACAATGCGCGACATCTCATGGGATGGCGAGTTCGGCGAGGACAAGGAGGGCATCCCCACACTGAAGGCTGGATACCCCTACATAGCCACAATTGAGATAGTGATAGACCCCGACGGAGATTACCAGACCGAATGTGTAAAGAGAGACGGCACCGAGGTATTGTCGACCGAAAACTTCAAGGCCACGGTGAACGGGATACCGGCACGCCTGCTCACAAGCGCCCCTTACTTCCCCATTATGGAGGTGACATTCACCATACCTGGCGGCAAGGGCGGACCGCTGGAGAAAGATGACCATTCCACCGACTACGACGTGCTGAAGAAGGAATACCGCTCCACCCTGCCCTACATATCACGCAAAGAAGCCGACGAAGTGTATCCACACCACCACCCGCTGGATGTGCTCGTAGTCGACAAGATCGATCAGCTCTACGAATTTATGCATGAGAAATACATCTCGTCGAGCGGACATGCATACAAAAATCACAACACCCTGCTGATGACCAAGTTGATAATCGACGTAAGCAACGGGGCAGAAAACTACAACATCTCAGAATTCGCAAATACACTCGGTGCCCCATTCTCCACCACATTCAATCTGAAAGAGGTGTGGCTTAGCCCCAAGGTGGATGCCGTGAAATACGTAAAAGACCTCAACGAGGCCACCGTCGAGCGGCTGTCAAAATGGGGACGCAATTATATGGAACAGAGCACAAAGCTCTACACCGCCAAGGGCACATTGTTCATCCCCGAGAACGCAGGCAAGGCTGTGCTCGACTATCTGGATCTCGATGCCACCGAGCCAACATACACCATACGCACATACCGCGGCGACGTGTTTGAGGCACAGAAAGCCGGCGTGGCAGCCACCAAGCTTCTCACCTGCACCAAGCATGTGTTCACAGCCAAGATAGAGGCTGCCGACCGCGTGTGCCAGTACAACACATGCAAGCAACCGTTCAAATGGTACTACTCATGCAAGGTTTGCGGCAAGTGCGAACGAAACAAAGCGCACACCTTCAGCGCCAGACCGGCAGCCGAAGTACTGGAATGGCACGACATGAACGAGGACATAGCCAACGACCAGGCATACATCGGCGTGAACGCAGCCGGTGAGCACCTCTACTGGAAGAGTTGCATCTATTGCGGCATTTCACACAGCTATCACATGAAACACCTCACACCTAGAGACCAAAAAATGATGGGTATGGAAGGCTCTTTCGAAGATTTCAAAGTCTCAACGCTCGAAAGTATGAAGAGCGTGGAAAATATGTGCCTGTTGGAGACGGAACTGCCGAGCGACGAGATGTTCATACTGCCACGCAAGTCGGAAGCCAAGATGAGCGTGTGGGCGCAGGACGGCGTGAACCGCGCCCTGTGCGACAACCTCATCGACGATGCCGTGCTCGGCAACGACTACACCAAACCCGTCACCCGCAAACAGCTGCGCTCCATCATAACACTGCTCGTGAAGGAGATGTCTGGAAAGGACGCATCAGCCAGTGCCATCGGACTCGACGACGCCGCACTGCCACAGAGCGGCAGCGTGACACGGCAGGAACTGGCGGCATACATACACCGCACACTGCTCTACCTGGAACAGAACACCGAACTGGCTTACAGCGAATACGAGTCGAGACTGCCGAAATACACCGACCGCGCACAGATAAAGGCATGGGCAAAGGAGCCTATGGCGTTCTGCAACGCCCTGGAAGTGATTGACCCCAAGACAGCAACGACACTCGCACCCAACGAAGTATGCACCATTGAGTTCGCACTCACCACCGCAGAACGCGCCACCATGGCACACCGCACAGGCTGGTATCAGGCTGTGTCTCCCGGCGAATTGGAAGACTTCTGCTCAGCCGCAGGCGAACGCAACCACTATACCTTCGTATCAACATTCGGCAACGGCGACCGCATCTGGGCGTCGCGCGTAAAGAACGGAATGTACAACAGTCTGCCTACAATAGAACCTTTCACCGGCTCACGCTGCTATGTTGATGCACAAGCACTGCACCCCATACGCGCGAAGATGGGCAAAGACTACATGAAAAACGCTGTCGTAGGCACCACTACCGCCAAGAAAATAGCGGGCGAAGGCAAAAAGAAAGCCAAGAAGAAAGGCTCCGACATCGTGAAGAAAGGTGTGAAAGGGCTTCTTGACATTCTGAAATAAAAGCGCTCAAAAAAGCATAAGAAGAAAACCTAACAACGGTTTCACATAAAAAAATCATCAACTTTGCATCGGTCATGAGCAGCATTGCCACATCGCTCATGATCCGATGCAAACTTGTACACACTTCAAATCCGCCACTAAGTCATTCTTGCGTTCTTCTTGCGTGTACATGCCCTCTCGTTACTTAATTTTCCTTAATTTATCTCTAATTTATCTCCCTTAACCTTTCTTCTATCTTATATTTTATCTACTTTTGTGATTAAAATCTATACATACACAATCTAAAGACATCATTAACAATATATTATTCTAACTTTTAATTATTCTCACTTAATTTAAACAATTACTCTATGAGAAAACCTTTTATCACGCTTGCCCTGTTCCTACCGCTCTCGGTCATGGCACAGGTTTTCAACGTGCAGGACGTTGAGCAAGTGACATTGCCCAATGGCAGTGAAATGGTTGCCGACATCAGTCCTGACGGCAACAGCCTGTTATTGACCACAGGCAACAACCGAGGGCTGAAAAGTTTTAACCTTACTTCAGGCAACACCGTTGTACTGAGCGAGAACGAGGGTGCCGGCTATGGTGCCTGTTTCACGCCCAGTGGCGACGCCGTTTTGTTCCGTGAGACCTCTTACACACGTCAACATCTGCGCATGACATCGCTGCACAGCATCGACCTCAACACCCAAAAGAAGGTTGAGCTACAGGCTGCCACGCGCAATCTGCAAGGCGTGCGCCTCACTGCCAACGGCGCTACCGTGATCAACAAAGGCAAGGTAAGAGCCAAGGCCATCAATGGCAAAAAGGCCAAAGCCCAGCCCGTGCTTAGCATTAACAACCAGCAGCTTATGCTCACCGCCAATGGCAAGACCAAGGTGTTCTCACCCAATGGCACCGAGTATAGCTACATTTGGCCCTCAATCTCTCCCGACGGCCAGAAAGCCCTGTATTATGTTTGTGGCGTAGGCGCTTTTGTGTGCGACCTTAACGGCCAAAATGTTAAGAGCTTAGGCATCTTGCGCGCACCCAAATGGTACGACAACAACACCGTGGTGGGCATGAACGACGAAGACGATGGCACCGTGGTAACCGCTTCGGCCATCATCGCCACCACCCTCGACGGCGCTACACAAACCCTTACCACCAGCTCGGTGATAGCCCAATTCCCCAAGCCTGCCGCTCAGGCTGGCAAAATTGTCTTTACCACCCCCGATGGCAAAGCTTACATTATTAACGTTTCTAAATAGTCATGACCATGAAAAGATTCTTACTTCTCGGTGCGGCCATGGCTGCAACCTTTATGTCGGTAGGCAATGTTCAGGCACAAAGCAAAAAAACTGCCGACCAACTGCGTGTATACATCAACCCGGGTCACGGCTCATGGGGGCCTAACGACCGCCCCTGTGCCACCATCCCTTACCCTGCTCTTGAGACGGGACGCCCCGACACGTTGGGCTTCTACGAGACGAACACCAACCTCTGGAAGTGTCTCGAGCTGGGTAGCGCCCTTGAGCGTATGGGCGTGAAAGGCGAAAACATCATGTTCTCGCGCCGTAAGAATGGCCCGTACCCTTATGTAAAGGGCGCTGCTGACGAGGATAAGTATAACCGCTCGCTGTCAGAGATTTGCGAAGAGGTCGACGCCAACAATATGGATATGTTTATCTCTATCCACTCTAACGCAGCCTCTGAAGGCTCTAACACCAACTATCCCGTCTACATCTATCGTGGCACCGATACTGAAGACTATGCTCCTGGTAGCAAAGCGATGGCCACAACCAACTGGAAACATCACTGGGAAAGTGTGCTCGACCCACAGAGCTACTACGGTATAGACAAACCCAACATACGTGGCGACATATCGTTCTACGGTAGTTCAAGCACACGCCACGGCACCAAAGGCGACTATACGGGCTATCTGGGCGTATTGAAACATGGCGTACCGGGCTTCTTGCTCGAGGGTTACTTCCACACCTATCAGCCATCGCGCCACCGTGCACTCAACCAAGACTGGTGCCGACAAGAAGGCATACGCGTGGCACGTGGCGTATGCGAGTATTTCGGCCTCAAGCCCGAAACCAAAGGCTACATCATGGGCACCGTGAAAGATCTGCACGAAAAAATTGTGCATAGCCTCTACCACTACGTTCCCAAGACCGACGACCAGTGGCTACCCATCAATGGCGCCAAGGTAAACCTGTTGAAAGATGGCACCGTAGTGAAAACCTATCAGGTAGATAACAACTATAACGGCATCTTCGTCTTCAACGACCTTCAGCCTGGCAAGTACACCTTCCAGGTAGAGAAAGAGGGCTACAAGCCCTTGTTTGGCGACGACGACATCACCGTTGAGGTAAAGGCCAACGAAACATCGTATGCACAGTTGCACGTCGAGGCTACCAACTATGAGCCTCCTGTGGTGCTCTACCACAACTACGACGAGCCCGCCATCGATGGCATGACGCTGGCTCCCACACAGCTCGAGTTTGCACAAGAATCGGCCACCCTCACCCTTGAGGGCACCGTGAAGCGTATGCTGGTGCGTGGCGACTCTACCGTTGTGCTGACCAACGATGCTAAAACACCACACCTCTATCTTATTAATAACAAGACACGTGCCATTGAGAAAGAGCTGTCTGTGGAAGGACTGGTTGAAGGCAGTGCCGACGACCTTGGCTTCTACTCAAGCCTCAACGACATCGCCTTCACGGCCGATGGCAAGCTGGTGGGCATCAACAGCGTGCGTACACAGTTTGACGATACAAAGGTTGAAGATGGCTACAAGCGCGGACAGCTGAACGTGTATATCTGGAACTCGTTTGACGAGGCACCCAAGACATGGTTCACCACACAGCACTCGTGCAACTTCTACCGTGCCGACATGGGTCAGGGTCTGACCGTAAATGGTGCTTCTGACGATTGCCAGGTGGTTACCACAGGCATCACATCAGGCTCAAGCAAGGCGCTGCGCTTCCTCATCATGACCGTGGCTGAAGGCAAGCTCTCTACTACCAGCTTCCGTGGCTCATCAAAGGGCCAAACCTTTGGCGGTAAATGTCAGGGACAAGACATACAGCTGATGGTATCGCCCCGCACCGATGACAACTTTGTGATCGATGGCGAGATAGGCCTCCCCTTAGAGTTTACCATGACCGAGGGCGCTGCCGCTTCTGATGCTCAGGTAGTGAGCAAGAGTGACGACGCTGTAGATGCAGCAGCACACGGCATACAGTTCTTCAAGTATGCTAAACACCAGTTTATGGTAACACCGTTCTTGCAAGACGAGAAGGTGGGTGGCGTGCATCTGTTCGATATTACCGAGGGCCTGAACAAGGCCACACTGGTGAAGAGCGAGACCACCGCGCTGACCGATGCCGACGCCACCACCACCATGGCGGCTGGCGCTAAGGCCAACATCAATGGCATCAGTCTCTACCTGTTGCACGGCAACACCTTCACCACCTTCACCACAGAGGGTGTGGATCAGCCCGTTGTGAAGAACATCTACGCTTACGACCTGCGTAGCGTGCGCGAGGGCGATGGCTCTTACACCCTGACCTTCAAGGCCAACGACAATGCTACCGATGCAGCCATCATCTTTACCGATGCCGAGGGCAACGAAAAGGGCAGCAAGGCCATAGACGTGAAAGAGGGCGAAAACAAGTTTAGCATTTCTCAAGACGAGCTGCCGGGCACCGTAGGCACAACGCTCAACTGGGCTGTACGTCTGCGTGGCGAGGCTGTGACAAAGATAACAAAGGTATATGCCGACAAAGATGCATACAGCGGCTTCTTAAGCGGAAACGCTGTCATCACAACACCCGAGTCGCCTTACTTTGGCTACATCTACATCAACAACCGCGTAGGCTATGGCAATGCCGCCAACGGCATCTATGCCTATGACCAGACCTTCAACCGCGTAAACAATGCGCCCTACCGTGGCTACGACGCACCGTCAAGCAACTATCGTATGGCTGCCGACCCCGAGGGCAAGATTTGGATGACCGAATGGGCTGACGGCCCTTCAGGCGTTTACATCGCCGATCCTGCCAAGATGGCCGACGAGGGCTATCAGTATCAGCAGTTCTTCATTGGCACACGCCAGAAAAGCGGCTTGTTCACCAACGACGGTGCCAACGTGGGTTCTTCAACTGTTGGCATCGCCTTCGGCGGAACAGGTGCCGACACCAAGGTATATGTTGCCAACGAAGACTGGACTCCTGAAAACGAGGTTTGTGTTTACAACATCGGTCAGGAAGACGGCACACTGCTGAACGAGTGGAACAAAGCTCCTTCTTACACCTTAGGCGTGGGCAACTACATGCTTAATGGCAACATGAACATCGTGGCTGGTCGCGACGGTGGCGCATGGGCATCGCAAATACGTGGTAGCGGTAACAACAGCAAGGGCGTACCCTCACTGGTATATGTTACACGCGAAGGCAAGATTACCTTCAACAGTGGCGAAGGCGACAACATCGACCTGTTCGATGCTACTGGTGGCGCTGGCTTTGCGGTAAGCAACGACGGCAAGACACTGGTCATCAACGACTCGAAGGGTGTGCTGCAGTTCTTCGACGTGACATGGAAGACCGAAACACAGCCCGTGCTCCAGCACCGTGGCTCGTTCAAGTCGGGCGTAGCCAACACCAGTAACTACATCTATCAGATGCACTTCGACTATGCTGGCAACCTCATCTGCACGGGCAACCGCCTCGGCGTGTTTGCTATCCCCACCGAGAACAACGAAACCATTACACCTGCTGCCGCAGCGCTCACCATCGTCAAGGATATCGAGACAGGCATTGGTGGTGTTGATGCCGACGAAGCCGACGCACTGCAAGTGCGCTTCGAGGGCAACAGCCTGATTATTGAGGCTCCCGAAACCGTTACCGATGTGAAGGTGTTTGCCGTAAATGGCACGCTCGTTGCTCGCGGACATGCCGACGTTGTTGATGCCTCACAGCTGGGTCGTGGCGTTTACCTCGTGAAGGTGAACCAGCTGCCTGGTAAGAAGGCTGTAAAGCAATAAGCACTGACGCTTGCCGTTGCCAACGGCGGCGAAGGAACATAACCGTAGGTGACAAAACGAAGTGAAGGAACCTACGGTCTACATGAAACAAACATAAGCGTCCTCGAAGAGGGCGACACATCATCAAAATGATTTTTTGACAAGTGTGTTCGCCCTCTTCGAGGACGCTTTCTTTATTTGTTATTATTTAAAAAATATTAACGCATTAAACCTACATAATCAAAATATAATCAGTATCTTTGTGCA
>ERZ1034626.609-NODE-609-length-25655-cov-10.974141_pt1 | contig 25655 bp, 23 predicted proteins | sample MGYA00520652_ERZ1034626 | MGnify/ENA primary metagenome ERZ1034626 (study PRJEB33766, sample SAMN09781765) | gut metagenome | biome: gut microbiome | host: Homo sapiens | place: Madagascar | study: EMG produced TPA metagenomics assembly of the PRJNA485056 data... | reverse complement strand
AATCAGCGGTACCAAAACACCGCTACGGGCGGTACCAAATCGCCGATATTATCATGTAGCTTCACAGCGAAAGCCTGTGGAACAAATCATCCAAAAAAACAATAAGTTCTTTTGTAATTTATCAAATGTCACCCACATTCATGTATATGGTATGTCTTTCTCAGAGGTAGATGCACCTTATTTAAGAAAAATTGCCAAAGAAGCAAAAAATGCAGAATGGGAATTCAGTGATTATAAAAAGGATAATGAAAGGAAAATAAAGAAGTTCATTCAAGAAAATGGTATAAGAATGCATCGAATAATAGAAATGAATGACATTTTGGAAAATAAACAACTTGATATTGATTTTCTATAAGAATGAATATAAAAGAAATAATTATCGCTGACCGTCAGCGTAGATCGGGGGGGGGTAATATCTCGCTTCCTATATATATTGCGTACTGCGCATTATAGTAATAATAAATTAGTAAAACTTCTGTGCAAGGTGCTTTTGAAACGATATAGATTAAAGTATGGTTTGGAAATACCTGCTGAAGCAAAGATTGGCAAGGGACTCTATTTAGGGCATGCTTTCAATATCACAGTGAATAATCATGCAGTTATAGGCGATTGGTGTAATCTACATAAAGGAGTTGTGATAGGCAGAGAGAACCGAGGAAAGCGTAAGGGTGCGCCTCGACTTGGTAACAAAGTTTGGGTTGGCATTAATTCTGCGATAGTTGGCAATGTAACTATTGGTGATGATGTGCTGATAGCTCCTTGTAGTTATGTAAACTGTGATGTGCCTTCACATAGTGTGGTATTTGGCAATCCATGTATCATTAAGCATCGAGACAATGCCACAGAGGGTTATATAAACAACGTAACAGAATGAAAAGAGTTTTATGTTTGATAGATACCCTTGGAATGGGAGGAGCAGAGCGACAGATGATAGGGTTGGCTCTCTTCTTGAAAGAAAAAGGGTATCATGTAGATTTGGTCACTTATTATGACCATGATTTTTATGCTGAATTGGTAGACAGATATGGTCTTGGCTCAGTAACCCTACATGTAAAGGATAGTAAATGGTCGAAGTTGCAGGCCGTAAAGCGACATATAAAACAGGTAGGTGGCTACGATTGGGTGATAGCCTATAAGAATGGTCCGGCTATAATTGGCTGTATGTTGAAGATGATGGGCGCAAAGTTCCGTCTGATTGTTTCGGAAAGAAATACGAACCAAAGTATCAGCCGTAGTGACAAGATGAAGTTCTGGTTTTATCGATGGGCTGATTATGTGGTGCCTAATGCGTATGCACAGGAGAAGTTTATTAAACAGAACTTCGCAGCATTGAGCAACAAAACGGTTACGATAACAAACTTCACAGATACAGACCATTTCAAGCCTATTGCGACAACACCCAATGACAAACTTGTTATATTGACCGCTGCACGTGTTGCAAAGCAAAAGAACATCTTAAACTATCTGGAAGCAATAAAACGTTTGAAGCAAGATGGCTATACCGATGATGTACACTTCGATTGGTATGGTGATGTGCAGACAGGTGAAGAGGCATATGGAGAGGCTTGCTATAATAAGCGTATTGAACTTGGTGTGGAAGACGTTATTGAATTTCATCCTGCCACAACAAGTATCGTAAAGCATTATCAGGCGTGTGATGTGTTCTGTCTACCGAGTATTTATGAAGGTTTCCCTAATGTGGTATGCGAAGCAATGAGTTGCGGAAAGCCGATAGCATGCAGTCGTGTTTGTGACAATCCGCATATTGTTCAGGAAAACAAGAATGGTATATTCTTTAATCCTACAGATGTGGACAGTATATATAACGGATTGAAGCAGATAATAGAAATGTCAAAGGAAGAACGTTTGGCATGGGGACACAAAAGCAGAGAAATAGCCGAGACTCTATTCTCAAAAGAAGCTTTTGTACAGAAATATATCAAACTAATAGAAAGCAAAGGATAATATGAATAATACTGTTTTAGTAATTGGGGGGGTAATCATCACAATGCTCTTGGAGTTGTTCGTGCTTTGGGCAGACGAGGTTATCAAGTGGAATTAATCACTATTGGTAATTTACGTAAAAACTATATTGCAAGCAGCAAGTATGTATGCAATCACCATGCTTTGGCTGATGTAAAGGAACTAGCCTCTTATCTGTTATACAGAGAAGCGAAAAAGGACAAGGAGATTGTTATATCGTGTGCAGATGCAGTGACAGAACATCTTAACTTACATTACAACCGACTTTCAGAACGATACATATTGCCTGGTGTAAAGCAGCAAGGAAAGATGGTGGACTTGATGGACAAGACTACAATGATAGAGATGGCTGCTCATAAGGGCATTAACGCTCCACATATATGGACATTGCCTACAGATAAAGAAAAGGTAACCTTTCCATGTATTACAAAATCATACTTAAGCAGTCATGGTGGCAAGGCAGACATCGTTATCTGTAGAAGTCGTGAGCAATTGGATGACTTCTTAGAAGAGAATACTGACAATGTATTTGTGCAGCCATATATTGACAAGAAGGAAGAGGTGCAGTTTATTGGTTGCTCACTCAATGGTGGCAAAGACATCATAATTCCAGGTATGACGAAGGTTCTTCGTTCACAACCTAATACTAATACGGGATTTTTGGAATATGGGCCAATAGATCCTTTTTATGAAGACATTGTAGAACATAGCAAGACTTACATTCGTGATTGTGGCTACTCTGGTCTTTTTTCAATAGAATTTATAAGAGGAAAGGATGACAAAGTGTATTTCCTTGAAACAAACTTCCGTAATGATGGTAATGCTTATTGTGTTACTGAGAGTGGAGTTAATCTGCCAGTAGTTTGGGTGAAAGCGTGTTTGAACGAAGACTATCGTTCGGAATTGCATAAGCCGAAGCATATTGTTGTAATGCCGGAGTTTCAAGACTTCAAGCTGGTATTGCAACGTCGATTATCTTTTAGTCGATGGTTGAAAGACTTGCACCGTACAGATGTATTCTTGGAATATACAAAGGATGATAAGCGTCCTTTCTTCCAGTTTATAATTGACAAACTGAAACATTAATGAACAATAAATATCTAATTCGCTTGGATGATGCTTGTCCTACAATGGATGGAGCCAAGTGGCAGAGAATGTTTAACATACTTGACCATTATGGTGTACGTCCAATGGTTGGCATCATTCCACATAATGAAGATTCTAAGCAGGAGATAGATGCTCCTGATGAAGAGTTTTGGAATAAGGCGAAGCTATGGCAACAGAAAGGTTATGCTATAGCTTTACATGGCTATAACCATTGCTATATTTCAGACGAAGGCTTAAAAGGGTTAAATCCTCTTTGGTCTCGTTCTGAATTTGCGGGTGTACCTTATGATGTGCAGAAACAAAAGATTCGGGATGGCTTCGAGATTCTTTCGAGTCATGGAATTAAACCAAAGTATTTCTTTGCTCCGAGTCATACATTTGACGAGAACACTTTGAAGGCTTTGATGGAATGTACAGATATCAGGATTATTAGCGATACTATAGCCACAAAACCATATAAAAGAGGTGACTTCGTCTTCCTCCCGCAATTAGGAGGACATTGTACGGAGATGAAGATAAATGGAATATGGACATTCTGCTTGCATCCAAGTACGATGAAGGAAGAACAGTTTGAGACTGTAGAGCGCTTTTTGATAACTCATAAACAAGAGTTTATTGGTTTTGATGCAATAGATACGAGAAATGTTAAAGGTAAGAATTTGCTGAGTAGGCTATTGTCTTGGGGATATTTTTTTAGAAGAAAAATGAAACGTATTTAGTGATATGAAAATTCTGCATATTATAAATTCAATGAAGATGGGTGGTGGTCAAAGTCTTTTGGTTGAACTTGCTCCTCTTCAAGTAAAAAAAGGACATAAGGTTTCTATCTTGGAATTAATGCCTGCGAAAGACAAGACATTAATAAATAAAGTTGAAGCCGGGGGTGTGGAGGTCTTTTCATTGAAAGGTATAAAAAGTTTCTATAGTCCTACTAATATCTTTAAAATAATACCATACCTTAAACATTATGATATAGTACATGTGCATTTGTTTCCTGCTCAATATTGGGTCGGCTTAGCTAAACTTATAAGCGGAAGTAAGACACCGATAATTACAACAGAACATTCCACTAAAAATAAGCGAAGGGGAAAAGGTATATTTAAGGTTGTGGACCCATTTATCTACAATCGTTATGAAGAAGTTGTGGCATGTGCAGATAAGGCATTAGAAACATTTAAGGCATGTTACCCGAAAGTTCGTGCAATATCCATACCTAATGGGGTGAATATAAAGAAGTATAGTGATGCAGAATCATATTCTAAGCAGAAACTTGCGGGAATAAAAGAAGACACTTTTGTTGCTACAATGGTAGCACGATTTATTCCTTCTAAAAGACAAGATACATTGGTGGAAGCTATATCATTACTCCCCAATAAATATCACGCTGTACTTGTTGGTGGACAACCTAACGACGAAGGATTGCTGAAAATAAAGAATCTGGCAAAACAACTTAACGTTTCTGACAGAATTCATTTCTTATACTTAAGAGGTGATGTCCCGCAAATATTGAAATCATCTGATGTGATTGTTATGTCTTCTGAATATGAGGGACTATCTCTTTCGTCAATAGAGGGAATGGCAGGTGGAAAACCGTTTATTGCTTCTGACGTAAATGGATTAAGGGAAGTGGTAGCTGGCGCAGGTGTACTTGTTAGATGTGGTGATGCACAGCAATTAGCGACAGAGATAGAGAAACTCTCTGAAAACAAAGATTATTATTCGGAAGTTGCTACAAAATGTATGGAGCGTGCTTCACACTATGACATACAGGATGTAGCACAAAAGTATCTTAACGAATATAAAAGATTTGTAGAGAAATGAACTTGAAAAATGTAAGAAATAGACTGCGTCTTTGTATAAGTCTATTATTGGGTTTTCTATATCTACCTCATATCCTTATTTATCTAATCGGGGGGGGTAAAAGTATAATAGACTCCGATCTTGATAAGTATGAATATCAGATAGGCATGCGCTTACCAAGGGTTTTACAACTGTTGTATCATTTACATACCAACCGATATTTTAGAAATGTATTTTATCATAGAATTGGTCCTGTAAAATCATTGCTACTTGAATGGTATCGACCTGGAGATAAATATTTCACAATAGGAAAAACAGTAAAGATTGGTAAGGGGCTTTGGGTTGCCCATCCTTATGCAACAGTATTGGCTGCTGATTATATTGGCGACAATTTCAGATGTATTCATTGTACAACTTTAGGCAATACTGGAAAAGGACGACCTACAATAGGAAATAATGTAGAGCTTGGAGCAAATGTTACAATAATAGGTAAGGTAAATATAGGTAATAATGTTACAGTTGCAGCAGGGGCAGTTGTCGTAAAAGACGTACCAGACAATTGTGTTGTAGCAGGTGTACCAGCAAAAGTAATTAAGTATAAAAAATAATACAATATCGGAAATGTATTCAATATTCAAAAGAACAATTGACTTTATCATTGCAGGAGTTGCATTAATAGTATTATCACCGTTTTTGCTGATAACAGCAATATTAATTAAACTTGATAGTAAGGGACCGGTGATTTTTAAACAGGAACGCTTAGGAAAGAAAGGTGTGCCTTTCAAGATTTGGAAGTTTCGTTCGATGTGTGTAGGTGCAGAGAAGCAAGGAACTGGTGTGTATTCCTACAAAGGTGATGCGCGTATCACTAAAGTTGGTAAAATTATACGTGCCACAAGTATTGATGAATTGCCTCAGTTGGTGAACATATTAAAAGGTGATATGGCTTTGATAGGTCCACGTCCTGCATTGACTTATCATCCATGGCCTTACGAACAATACACTGAGCACCAGAAACACATGTTTGATGTGTTGCCTGGCGTAACAGGATGGGCACAAGTGAATGGACGTAAGGAAGTGCCATGGCCTGAGCGTATTGAACTAAACGTGTGGTATGCCAAGAATATGTCGTTGTGGCTGGATTTGAAGATTTTCTTTATGACAATTTTCAAGGTTGCTACCAATGCAAATAATGAAAACGTAGGAGAAACTGGAGTAAAGAAATAAAAACAGAGGAGGAAGAGATTATGCTGAATTTAATGTATATAACGAATCGTCCTGAGATAGCACGCATAGCTGAAGATGCTGGCGTGAACTGGATATTCGTAGACATGGAGTTTATAGGAAAGGATTTACGTCAGAAAGGATTGGATACCGTACAGAACCACCATACAGTAGAGGATGTTGCCAATATCAAAAAGGCTGTAACAAAGGCCAAAGTGCTTGTGCGTGTTAATCCTATTCATGATGCCATTGATGGATATTTTTCATCAGAAGATGAAATCAACGCTACAATTGAAGCTGGAGCAGACATTGTGATGCTTCCCTTTTTCAAGACAGTAGATGAAGTGCGCAAGTTCATAAACTACGTGAATGGTAGGGCTAAAACTTGTTTATTGGTTGAGACTCCTGAAGCAGCTTTGTTGATTGACGAGATATTGGAGTTACCAGGCATAGACATGATTCATCTTGGACTAAATGACCTACATTTGGCTCTTGGCATGAAGTTTATGTTTGAACTGTTGGCAGACGGAACCGTTGATAGACTTGCAGCTAAGATAAAAGCAAAAGGCATTCCGTTTGGCTTTGGAGGTATTGCTACATTGGATGGTGGCGCAATGCCAGGAAGTATGGTTCTGAAAGAACATTACAGATTGGGAAGTTCTATGGTGATTGTCAGTCGCAGTTTCTGTAATACCGATAAAATTACCGACTTGAACGAAGTGAAGGATATATTTAATACAGGTATTGCGGATATCCGTAGATTGGAAAACGAGGCTGCTGAGGCTGCAAGTTATTTTACAAATAACAGAACTGCAGTAATTGGCAGTGTTCATAACATTATTGCAAAAAAATGAAGAAATTATTACTGACAGGTTGTTTTAAATACTCAGAAGAACAATTCAAGCAAATAGGGCAACTGGGATATGAGGTTTATTTCCTGCAGCAAGAAAAGGATAAGCTGCCATTGTGTGCATCTGATATAGATGCAACAGTATGCAACGGTTTGTTCCTCTCGCATGAAATATCTGAATTTACCAACTTAAAATTTATTCAGTTGACAAGTGCAGGGTTCGACCGTGTGCCAGTAGATACAATCAAGGAAAGGAATATAGAACTGTACAATGCTCGTGGTGTTTATAGTATACCTATGGCAGAATGGGCAGTGTTCCGTGTATTAGAACATTATAAACAAGGATGGTTCTTCAAGAAAGAACAGGATGGTGGCAAATGGATTAAACATAGAGGGTTACGAGAAATATCAGGAAGAAAGGTTGCTGTTGTTGGTGCTGGGAATGTAGGACAAGAGGTAGCTAAACGTTTTCAAACTTTTGGTGCAGAAATAACAGGTTTTGATATTCATACGAATACAACTCCGTATTTTGACCATATGATGTTGACCAATCAATTATTGAATTTGATTGGTGAGTTTGATGTTGTTGTTATTACAGCTCCTTTGCTTCCTACAACTAAGGGCATAATATCTCGTGGGGTATTAAACTGTATGAAAGAGAATGCAGTTTTGGTGAACATCGCACGTGGTGGATTGATTGATGAGGAAGCTATGCTTGATGTATTATCTAGCCGAAAAGACCTTTTTGCTGCATTAGATGTTTTTGTAAAAGAACCATTACCAGAGAATAGCCCCCTATGGAATATGGAAAATGTGGCATTATCACCTCATAATTCTTTTGTATCTGACGGAAATAATAGAAGAATGTTTGATGTGATGTATCGTAATTTGAAAAACTTTATAACAAAAGAATAATGAAAAAATTTATATTGGTCTCACCAAAAAACCGCTCAGCCTATAACTTTAGAGGAGACTTGATAAAGGATATTCAAAAGAAAGGTTATGACGTAGTGGTTACAGGTCCTAACAAAGAAGGCATTGATAGAATTAAAGCACTTGGAGCGAAGTTTATAGAGGTGCCTGTTAACAAGAATGGACTGAATCCGTTTGCTGACATAGCATATTGCTTGAAATTAAAAAATATAATGAAGGCAGAAAAAACAGATGCCATTCTTGGTTACACAATAAAGCCAGTGATATATGGATCTATAGCTGCTTGGCTTGCAGGAGTAAAGAATCGTACAGCAATGGTGACAGGTGCTGGATATCTGTTTGCAAGCAAAAGCTTGAAGGCACGTATAATTCGTTCTATTTCATTTGTACTATACAAATTAGGACTTGGAGCTGCGCGAAAAGTTATCTTCCAAAATATTGACGACTTAAATGAATTTGTGGAACATGGATTGGTAAGAAAGGACAAGTGTCATGTGGTGAATGGTTCTGGAGTAAACATGACTAAGTTTACCCCTGCTGAATACCCCCAAACACCAACATTCTTCTTTCTTGGTAGATTGGTTTATGCCAAGGGTGGAATGGATTTTGTTAAGGCTGCAAAGATTGTAAAAGAGAAATATCCCAATTCACGTTTTATGATATTGGGAAAGATAGACAAAAGTGTGCCTGACGCAATTACTGCCGAGGACTTGATGCCGTATGTGAATGACGGAACTGTTGAGCTGTTCCCAGAGACAGACAACATAGCCCAGTATTATGCCATGTCTTCCGTTTTTGTGTTGCCTACGGCTTATCGCGAGGGAACGCCAAGAGTAATATTGGAGGCATTGGCTTCGGCACGTGCTATTATCACAACATTTACTCCTGGTTGCAAGGAGACAGTAAAGGATGGAGTGAATGGATTCTTTGTTGATATACATTCTCCTGAAGATTGTGCAAAAAAGATGATACACTTTATAGAATATCCTGATGATGTAAAGAAAATGGGGAAAGAGAGTCTTGAACTTTGTAAGAATAAATATGAAGTTTCTATTATTAATAGAAATATGATAGATATAATGGGTGTGTAAATCTTTGATATACCATAATAATTTCATGACGGAAAATCATCGAGTATTATTGTCTCTCATAGGGTCCGCATTGGGAAATACCAATGTGGACTTTAAGTGTTTTAGGATACATTGGGAAGAATTGTATGTATTAGCATTGGAACAAGGCGTTCAAGGTATAGTATTTGACTCTTTAGAAAAACTCCAGTATGATATGCGACCGCCTAAAGATTTGTTACTAAAATGGATAGCTAATATTACTGTAATGGAGAGGACTTATGCTGCTTATGTGAGTACAATTCAAGAAATTGCTGATATAATAAAAGCAGAAGATCTTGCAATGTTGGTATTGAAAGGATATGGTTGCAGTCTGAATTATCCAATACCCCATAGACGGCCGTGTGGAGACATTGATATTTTTGTAATGGCGAAGGATGGGACACATTCTTCTGATATGGTTAAGCGAGTAAATAATGCCATAACAGAAAGCAACAAAGGGACATTTATTCATGATAACGACCATCATAGTGTTATTCAATACGGAAAATTCGTGATCGAAAACCATGAAAGTATACTTGATATCAACACGCATAAATCAAGCGCAGTATTAAATAAACTATTGGAATCCTTAGCATCAGATTGTTTGCTAACATCACAACGAATAAATGGAATGGTTTTGCCTTCTGTTGAATTTAATTCCATACACTTACTTCGCCACATGGCTAATGATTTTGCAACAGTGAAAACAACTTTGCGCCATGTATTGGATTGGGGGACGTTTGTTGCTAAAAATAATATTGATTGGAACTTCGTCTATAAGGTGATGCATCGGGCAAACATGCATAAATTCTTGAATGCGATAAATAGTATTTGTGTCGACTATTTAGGGTATGACTCTAAAGCGTTTCGTATTGAGAAAAGAGATGATGAATTGCGTAACAGAGTATTGGAAGATATTCTTTATTCTGGATTTCAAGGGAAAATACCATCTATGAACAACAAAATCAGTTATGGCTTGGCGAAAGCTTGTAGAATGTGGCATAATAGATGGAAGTATTCTATAGTGTACGATGAAAGTTTGTTGTCTTCATTCTTGTATTCAACTTTAAATAGAATAAAAAAAATCTAATGGATTATTTGTGGACTTTTGCCAATCCGAAAATTCCCGATTTTCTATGGGGATTAAGTTTTTTTGTTCTATGCTTTGTAATGGCGTTAACTTGTATCTTCACAAAGAAAGGACGGCTTATCAAGCGTGTTTTATTCTCAATATTGTTAATTGAATATGTCACCTTACTATTGTGTTCTACCATAATAATGCGTACACCAAGTGCTGGTATTCATTATAAAACGGAGTTGTTTTGGAGTTATTTTGCTATAACAAATGGTAGGACTGAATTGATAGCAGAGAATCTGCTAAATATCTTCGTGTTTATTCCACTTGGCTTATTACTATCCACTTTTGAATGTTTTAATAGATGGTGGATTGTCTTGATTATTGGATTATTGTTATCTACTTGTATAGAATTTTCACAATCCATATTCCAAAGGGGACTGGGTGAATTTGATGATATTTTTCACAATACGCTTGGGGCTATCATTGGATATTGGATTGCACTATCACTGAATAATCTAAAACATAAAAATATGCAAATAGTAAAAAATATATGGAAGTTTATATCTTTCTTATGTTGGCCGCAACAAGGTAAGCATATAACTAAACAATCTCAATCATATAAAGAACATGACAATGGTAATTAATAAAGACTTTTTAGGTAAGCTCTTTGAGCAAGCTGTTGTTAATCCTCGATTGCGTCAGAATTTGGATTTGCGTACATCTGCGAATGATAATTCGCAACGCATGCTGAATGCTCTGCTGCCAGGAACTGTTGTACCTATCCACAGGCATCCGCAAAGTACGGAGAATGTTTTTCTCTTGTGCGGTAAAATTGTGGAGGTTATCTGTGATGAAAATGGAAACGAGATAGAGCGTGTTCATCTTGACCCCACCGTAGGTAATTATGGTTGTGTTGTACCACAAGGTGCATGGCATACAGTAGAAGTATTGGAACCATCTGTTATATACGAGGCAAAGGACGGTAAATATGGTGAGGATGGTAGCGAGACGTTTGACGCTTTCAAGAAGGCAAAGGAAGCAGAAAACAAGGAACAGGTTTCAGCTACATTCGCAAATAGTCTTGGGGATTTGAAAAAGAACATCGAGTATTTGATTGGCATGGAACGCCAGTCAGGAAGCATGGATGTCATTACTCCGCTCTATGTGTCTCGTATGCTGAATGTGCCACTTAAGGAAGTAGAGGACGTAATGAAGGGTTTGAATATTTAATCTTTTAAATTCATAATGCAATGGAACATTTAATCAAATTTTATCCAGTAGAAAATGCAGACTGCACGTTGATAAAATTAGACAACGGCAAGACTATTATTACTGATTGTCAGATTTTGGACAATTTGAATAATGACAAGGGGATTCAAGTGTGTTTTGATGTAAAGGCGGATTTACTGAAGGAACTTGGTAAAGACCGAAACGGAAATCCATTTGTTGATTTATTTGTAAGCACTCATCCTCATGATGATCATTGTAAAGGTTTTGAAGGTAATTTTTATCATGGAGACCCTAAGGATTATAATAAAAAGACGAACAAAGATGAAATCATCATTGGAGAACTATGGGTTACACCAAGAGGTGTAGGCAACGAGTTGGCCGATTCTGCAGAAGCAATTCGCCAAGAAGCCAAAAGACGTAGAAAGTTATACGATGATGATAAGAACTATAATGGGGAGTATGGAAACTATCTCCATATTATAGGTTATGACCAACAAAAGGCATTCGATGAACGCTATGGCTACGTGCCAGGAACTACTATAACATCTGTTAATGGAGATGCTTTGAATTGGTTGGAATTATTTATCCATGCACCTTTCAAAGAAGATGTTGCTACAAGCAAAAAGGATGATGATAAAAATGCAACCTCAATTGTAGTTCAGTATGCTTTCAAAATATTGGATGACAATAATAATGAAGTCATAAAAAGCAGACTTCTTATTGCTGGAGATGCAGAACATGAGATATGGCAGCATATCATTGACAACAATAAAGATGACGACAAATTGAAGTGGAATATCTTTTTGGCTCCACACCATTGTTCATGGACATTTTTTAATGAATCAAGCAATAAGAATGAAGTTAAGCCTTCTGCAGATACAATAATGAAAAAACAGATAGGCACACTGTCATATGTTATTGCATCCTCTAAGGAAATAAAGAATGATGATAACAATCCTCCATGTTATGAAGCAAAGAAGGAATACAAGAGTAGATTGAATACAGAAGATAATTTCTTGAATACGGCAACGAATGATATCAAAAACAATATTCCTCAACCAATCGTATTCAAGATAGACAAACATGGAAAGCGACTTGTTGCAACAACCATATCGTCAGCAGAAACAACTGTTTCAAGACCAGCACCAAGAGCTGGAACGGAGAATTATGAAACACTATAAGATTATAGAAGGTAGTGAAGTTCGTGGAAGTGATTTAAGGCTTCCACGAGCTATTTCTATCTATAGAGCAGCATTAGCCCACAAGCAGGCGACGGTAAAATCATGTAGAAGAAAATCTGATGGAAGCGAAGTCATTATTATGGAACTATCTCGGCTTGAAATCCCAGATGAACCAGAGTTTCCAATTCATGTAAAGGAGGATATTGCTGTCCGGTGCTTGAAAGAAGATTTAAATATGCCTGAAGTGTATGCAATAAGAAAGGACTTCCCCATAGGTCTGCCACATTCAAATGCGATGCCATTTGCGCATCCTGTTTCTTTGTGTATTTCAGATGTTCTTTTTGCAGACATTAAGCCTCAATTTAATGCTTTTGATTTTATAAATCTCATCATAAGATGGTTTAATCTGAATAGTATAGGTGAATTACATGAAAAAGACCGACCATTAGAAGTATTTTTCCAATATCACAACTTTTGTGGCTTGCTGAATAAAATACCTGATTATCCACCTTATTATGGATTGTATAAGCAGATTTTAGAAAATGCCTCGACATTAGAATTTGTGGATAAGAGTAAAGCAAATTATGGCATATTTCCCATAATAACAGCAATGAATATATCAAGAAACTTCGCTTGCTTTCCGAATACAATGAGAGAACTATCTCAAATAAAATCATTGTCAGGGAAAGAAATTCCCGAAGAATTATTGAATAGCATAAAGCGAACAAGTGGAAAATCTAAGTTTCACTTCGCTATGCTGCTAATGATACAATTGAAAAAAGCTAATGCAAAAGAACTTGAAAAACTAGATGTGGCACTCATAAGAGTTGATGTTCCTATCTGTGATGTTGTTCAGAAAAAGAAGATAATGAAGGAATCATCTTTTAGCGAATGGTTCCTTTCATTACCTATTGACATTGATATGCTATTGGATTATCCTTCAAGAGAAATAAATGCCAAACAAAATGGAAAGCAGATAATGTGGAATGCGGTAACATTTATTGGAACAGGAACTCTTGGGGCAAACGTAATTGATCATTTCATAAGAGAAGGAGTAATGAATAATCTTACGATAGTAGACTATGATATATATCACTCACATAATGTTAGTCGTCACACCTTACCACCCAAGGATGTCATGCAATTGAAAACCACTGCTATAAAGCAGCAGTATAGAGGTATAGATGGATTTAAAATTCGCTCAATCGACAAGAACGTAATAAATTTGAAACAACATGAAAAAGAACATGCGTTAAAACAAGCGGATTTAATCGTTGATGCAAGTACTTCTATAGCTGTAGAAAGAATGTTGTCAAGTAGTAAAGATTGCGTAAACACTCGCAAATGTTGCATTTTCCTCAATCCAAAAGGCAATGACCTGATTTTATTTATGGAAGACAAAGAAAGATTACAAAATCTTGACCTGTTAGAAATGAGTTATCTATATAATCTTCTGGTAAAACCTAATCTGTATAACCATTTAGACACGACTGAGCAAAGACGAACAAATAATTTTAGTTGTCGGTCAGAATCCAATATACTTGACTATGATAATGTTGTGATGCTGTCAGCTGTTGCTGCTCAACAAATACAAAAACAATATATTAAATCTGAAAGTTCATTGGCAATATGGCGAGTAGATAATAGTGACAGTACTACTCAAAAAATAGACTTGGATATTTTGACTTGGAAGCATCGAGACGTTGGCAGTATTTCCATTTGGTATTCGAAGGAACTTTTACTTGAAATTGAAAAAATGAAAAATAAAGATTTGAGTAAAGAAACTGGTGGTTGTCTTTTTGGTTGCTATGACAAAACATCAAACCGTATATATGTATTTTATGAACATCCTGCCCCTATAGATAGTAAATGTGCTCAAACATTCTTTGAAAGAGGATGTCAAGGACTATCACAAGTTGTAAAAAGTATTGATGAAAAAACATTTCATCAGGTTCGGTATTTAGGCGAATGGCATTCTCATCCTTATGGAAGTTGTAATCCGAGTCAAACAGATAAAAAACAATTTGAGCAAATGAGCTCATTGTTGAAACAAGAAGACTTACCTTTTGTACAAATGATTTGTGGTAAGGATGATATTTATATTAACGCAACTTTTTAGAATATGAATTTCAAATATTATGATTTATTGAGTTCTTTGATTGTTGGAGTTTTAACAGCGGTCTCAATCAATATAGTTTTTAACTTAGAATTTGAATATGATAGCATACCATTATTGGCCGTTTCATACGTTATCGGATATTTTATAAATGCCATAAGCGGTATTATAGAACCATTGTATTTCTACATTATGGGTGGTATGCCGTCAAATAAATTGTTAACATTAGTGCCAAATCAAGCGTATACAGGATATGGAAGAATAAAATTTTATATGGCGAGTAGAGCAATAGAACTATTACAAGAAGAACTTAATGATAGGAATGCACCGGTTATGAAAATGTTTGGTAAAGCAATGTCATACTCAGCTTCTGACACAAACACAAGAGTTCCAGATTTCAATGCCCAGTATGCCTTCTCCAGAGTTATACTTACAGATGTCATAATATTGACTGCGATTTGGGCTTTTGCGTTTTATGGCTGCATTTGGTTCTGGATTGCAGCAGCGGCTTTATGGGTCATTTCGTTTAGGAGATGCAAAGAAAGAGGATATTACTTTGCGAAAGAAGTACTTACAGTGTATGTAAAGACAAAAGAAAGCGAGCGATAAGTAACGTATAATCCATATCAACTATAGTAACAGAATGGCAAGACTCAAAGTTTTATTGTATTCTAAGCAAAAGACGCAGAGAATAGTGTATGATGACCAAGACGGTGTAATGACAACAGAAATAGGGCAAACCTTCTTACGAAAATGTGATGTTCTGTTTTTACGCAATGGTGGAGCAAGAATTAATGTCAGTGAAAAGACAAAAACTGCATTAAATACTTTGCAAACAAAATATGACAAAGCATCTCGATGTCATATCAGAAAGCTCCTTGGATTTTTGAATGGATTGTCTGATGGAGAGTATTTCTATTACTTCAATGAGGACAAAGTCTCTGTCGTTGAAAGGAGAACAGCAATTGCTTGCTTACGATTGGAGAACAAGTCAAATGCTTTTTCTGTCATGACCCATAACCGTATCTTTAAGCACTTTAGTATCATGAGTCTGCTATTCGAATACCATTCATATGGTTTTGACGGATTAGAAGAATGGATTGGCGAAACAGATGAAAAAAAGCGAGTGTGTAGGTTTTGCGGCAAGTCAGTACCAGATGTATCGTTTAAGAAAGTAGCCCATGCTATACAGGATGCATTGGGCAACAAGCTACTTTTCTGTTATGAAGAGTGCGATACTTGCAATCATGACTTAGCTGTAGTAGAAGATCAGTTTAGAGTTATGATGGATTTCCGTCGTTCCATCTTTCGCATACCAAGGAAAGGAACAACCAAGGCAGCCAAGGTCGTAGGAAAAGATTTCATAATTGTTCCAGATGGAAAAGGAGATCCAATTCTATATTTGATGAATGAGGCTATACCACAATACCATAATAATACAAAATCATTTCCCCATCATTTTGAACTAAAGTCGCCAATTGTCAATGAGCAAATGTACAAAGCCTTGTGCAAGATGGTAATCGATGTATTGCCAACAAAGGAATTGCCGCACTTTAAAAATACGATCAAGTGGATTAAGTCCAAAGACTTTATACCTGACACATTGCCATCAATATGGTTAGTTGTGCTAACTGATGCCGAAAAAGATGAAATTCCATTCAAACAGCCAATGTTGGATATTTTCATTAATAACCATCAAGAAGCCCTCAAAGCCCCATACTGTACTGGTATTATTTGGATTTATGATATAGCATATGCTTTTATAGTTCCATTGGTAGATATTGACAAGGGGGAATATAAATATGATAGCGACTTAAGTGACCATTGGAAAAAGATAAAACAATGGATGGGATTTGACAAATGGCAACGTCAAGACACAACTAATCGAGATTTATCAACTCCGTGGATTGATTGGATCGTAAATCCAACAGATGATGACGTAGTGATATTACCAAAGAGTGATAGCATATTCTGTGAATGTCTGACAAAGAAATCAGAGCCCAATGATGTTGTAATGCCTGATTTCAAACCTGAGTTTTTGTCTGTTATCAAGCTGGAAACTATACATTTTGAATCGCTTTATCATGGTTCTATAAATGACAAGGACTTGCGTGATATTACGATGCAAATAACAGGGCCTGCATTTAGAATAATTAAAGATAAAGAACAAACGATTGTAAGTATGAAGATTGAAGTAAATGATACAACTAATACGATAGAATATTTCAAGTGTTCTTTTGATATAAATATACATATAGACAATTTTGGAGACTATATTCATTTTACAAATAATGCAGATGGAATGTCATTTTCTTTTCATTATCAGCTTAGAGATGTGTTATTGGCTTTCGCACTGCATCATGCGGATATGGAGATGAACAAACTACGAAAGGGAACTCCGTTTGAGAAATGCACATTAGAAAAAATGTGTTCAAAGCTTGATGTAATTGTTTCGAGAGTAGAATATCACATCCCAGTTGAAGATGGAGTATATGTAATCAAAGATGATAACATACATAAGAAATCATACTATGAGAATTGAGAAATTAACGACATTGTCTTTATCCATATATAGCAATAAAGGAGCATATGCTCTTTTGCTTGGTTCTGGAATATCTCGAAATGCCCATATTCCAGCAGGTTGGGAGGTTGAGGAGCGACTTATAGAACAAATTGCTGCGACACAAAAAGTATCAGGAGAGGATGATTGGCACAAATGGTATCTTGAGCAATATGGAAAGCAAGCCAATTATTCTGATTTATTAGAAGAAATGGTGAAAACTCCGACAGAGCGTGTGCGGCTAATGCAGAATTTCTTCGAACCAACAACAGAGGAAAAGGAGTTGGGATGGAAATTGCCTACAAAAGCACATAGAGCGATTGCTAATCTGATTAGAGAAGGATATGTAAAAGTTGTGGTAACAACGAATTTTGATAGGCTGTTAGAGCATGCTTTAGAGGAGATTGGAGTACACCCACAAGTTATTAAGAACGAAAGTGATTGGGACACGGCGACACCGATTATCCATAGCAAAGAGCCAACAATCATAAAAGTAAATGGTGACTATCTTGATTGTCAGTTTAGGAACACAACAAAAGAACTTGATGATTATCCACAGATATTGAAAGGATATCTTCATGGGATTTTCTCGGATTTTGGACTGGTGACCTGTGGATGGTCTGCCAAATGGGATAAAGGACTCATCAAGATTATAACAGAAACCCAACAACCTCGTTACACATCATTCTTTGCGGAAGTTGGGACATTTAGCGAAGAACTACAGAACTTATCTGAATCACGAGATGGCGAACTTCTAAGAATTATAGGTGCAGATGAAATGTTCACCTCTCTATTGGAGCAAGTACAAGCATTGGAAAAAGTCAATGTGTCACGTACCATTAGTCATGACTTGTTCATTGCTAAAATAAAGAAATTCCTATCATCAGACAATTACTCCATTGAATATGCAGACCTTATAGAGACATTAGGTCGGAATGCTTATGACACTATACAAGAGCATGCCCATTACAACTTTACGTTATCCGTTACGTCATTTCAGCAATATGCAGAAATACATAAAGAAGCGGTAGCTCCATTGATTGATGCTTTTACTCTTGCAGCAAGATGGGGAAAATACGAGCATATAGCCATATTCAAAGATATTCTAATAAAACTTTGTCTTCGTCCATTTGAAAATGGTCGAACAGAAACCATAAATACCTCTTATATCCATGCATTAGCTGTAGAAATACTATTCTATGCAATAGGTGTTGCATGTGTAAAATACGAAAGATTTAAAGAGTTGGAAGATATTTTGTCATTGGAGGTGCCACCATTTAATTTTGTAAGTGTACACCCAGAAAAATTCCTATCCATTGTAGGAATGACTCATTGGGACAAAGACTTGTGGAATGCACTTTTGCAGCAGAATTATTACTATCCAAGGAGTATTTTCTTTAAGGAGATCTTAAAACCATTCTTTAAGAATGTTTTTTATGCGGAAAGTGAATTCGAAAACTATTTTTACATCTGGGAACAAATCTTGTCGTTGAGTTATGTAGCACATGGATGTTGTTGGAAAGGTCGTGAATATTTCCCAACAGGCGATTTTGTTAGAGCAGCATCTTATTATCGTTATCAAGAATTAAGTAAAAATACATATTGGCGATTTTTTGACGAGGCAGAAAAAGTACAGGACAATTGGAAACCTTTGAAATATGGGATGTTTGGAAGTGATTATCAAAAATACAAAAGGTTATATGATAATGCACAAAAGTATTACAGTAATAACTGGATTTCTGGTTGATTAATGACTACAATAAACAATAAGGGTATATGCATAACGAACCTTTCGATTTCGTCTACAACGCCGAAGGCGATTATTACGATTTAGTTGTAGACAAGAAAATACAGAAAGTCGTAGATGAATTGAAGGCATTGCCTCATGACGTACTAATCCGCTACCTGACCTATTGGTCAGAAGCCATAGACAGCCGTAAATATGTAGTGGAGAGTGACCTTCCGCATGAGGAATGGTACACAGACTGTTGCGACTATGCAGCCAGTGGGACAGATGAAGAACGATATATGCATGCCAAGTGTATGACGGAAACACTTGGACATATGCTGCAAGACATCAAGTGTAATCACCCTAACAAGTATCCTGCTGCCATGCGCACGGTGAAGTCATGGAAGAACTACAGTTTTATAGGGTTCACTCCAACCATGTGTGAGGAAATAGACAAGGTTTGGATAGAACCGAGCACGTGGAATGATGGTAAAAAGGCTGCTATGGCATTTGTTCCATTGCTTGAAGTCTTTATGAAGCAATATGAAGAAGGCAAGAAAGAAGCAGCAGCAGGAAATGCATTCTATCTTCTTGAACGACTTGCAAGGCTACACTGTAAAGATGTGGATTACTTTGAGCCAGACAGAGAGAGTCATTGCTCGTATTATGAGTTCCTATTGGAGGCAGTATGCCATATTCTGACACTTGTTATGAAAGACAAGCGTACAGAGCAACGATATAGTAATGCTATGGTTTGGCATATTAACACGATCGATATGCTGTATGGGCAGATGTTTCAGTCTTCATTTACCAGTTTTGAGGATTTTCTGTATGGGGATGCTAAGAGGGACACGTTTGTGTTTGGGTACGACTATTTGGTGGAGAGTTATTCAAGAGGGACTTAGATACAAACCTGCTGCTGAGTGAGGTTAGACAAAAACAGTCGCTGGGTGGGGTTAGACAAAAACGGAGTAAAAACACCAGTTTGTTTTTCTGAGCCTTCGGCTTACTGCTGTGGTTCGCACTTTCCTTACGAGAGTGAACTCTCGACGGGAAGTCCGCCCCACATCAGTAGTGGCGCATGCGCCACTCAGAAAAACAGACTGGCAATAAACCGAGATAAACCGTTGGACTTGCAAACTGGGCATAGAGAATACATACGGTCGTAAACAGAATAAAGCCCTTTCAGATATTCTATCACCCCATATTCCTTATAAAAAATTAGAATATGAGCAAAAAGAAAAGATACAGCATGATTTTCTACCTGTCTGAGAATACATGGAGCATGAGTGGTATACCCTGCCCCGATTGCGTGGATGAAAGCAATTATCAGGCATGGAGCAGATACCTGTCAAAGCAGATAGACAAGTTGCTATGTGCGGAAACCATGCAAACAGCAGAGTTTCAAGAAGAATTGGAGACGGTTCGTAGAGACAAGGAAGAACAACTTGCCCATCAGAAAAAGCTGGATGAAGCAGCCGAGGTGCGCAGACGGAGAAGCTGTATGGAACGTCCGAAGATAGACTATGTGCCCAAGGGGTTGTATATAAACCTGGAGGAAGCATACGCCAAGTACTTCCAACAAGTGGTGACCTTCTTCCCTGATGACAAAGACGACTTCATGTATATGCTACGACTATTGGAACGTTGGGAGAAGAAATCGATACCTGCAGTGTTGGCAAAAGGACGGCCAGACGCAGCGTATGCCATTGCTATGGGACTGTGTGAACATCTGCCCTTGCTGATATTCAGGGATGACATTAGAGACTATCTGAATGAGTACAAGCTACGTATCGGCAAACTGATATATGCGAGCTTTGCTGCATTGGTGGATAGTGTGGCAGCATGGAACAACGAGGATAAGCGAGAAGAGGTCTTCACCTATATCTTTACGCATCTGTCACGGTTTGATGATTTCAAACGAGTGCAGAACAATATACAGATGTTGGCACCAAGCAAAAAAATCACAGGAGATCCCGTGAAGATCGAGCGAGAGATGAATGACGAAGAAGAACGCGCAGCAAGAGAGGCAGAGCATAGGCGACTGGAGAAAGAGAGACAGATACTGGAAGCAGAGAAAGAAGCCAAGTCGTTGATACCACTGAACAAGGACTATGAACAGCATATCTTCAGCAGAAGAAATGTGGATTGGGACTGTTATAGCATCTGGCAGCTGATGTTGGAAGAGAACAAGAATATCGAGAAGTTGCTTGCCGTTGGAGAATACCAGGCGGCAGCATTGATGTTCTTGCAACTGACGAAATCCATGTGCAGACATTTCGTGATAGACAGACACTGGGAGTATTTCGATGACATGTATAGTCCAGAATATGCCATAAGAGACTTGACAGAGGAGTTTGAGAAGTTGGCGAAGGAAGGAAAACTGCCAGAGGATGTGAATGCTTATTTGCATGAGGCGTGGAAAGAGATTGAGGGAATGGAGAGTTGTACGGATTATGGGGTGCCGAGAGGGGCTTTGCCCTTTTAGTGAGCTGTGGGTGTTGGTTGACAAAAACCTGCTATTGGGTGGTCTTTAGACAAAGAACTGCTACAGGGTGGAATTAGACAAAAACCGAGATAACCCCCGTATCTGTTTTCCGAGTCTTCGACTTGCTTTTCATTCATATAAAGCCTTACGAGAGTGAACTCTCGACTGCTTTATATGAATGTAAAGCTGTGGCACGATGTGCCACTCGGAAAACAGATACGACGATATACAGAATAAAAACCGTTGGAGTTTGCAAACTGTGCATTGAGAATACATACAATCGTAAACAGAATAAAAACCGTTGGAGCTTACAAATTGCTTGATAAGTTTCAAATTATATCACTCTGAATATTGGATTAATCAAATATATCTATGATAAAAGTTATGAATAGTGTTGAAATAGAAAAGAAGATAAGGGAATTGGTGGGACACTATCTGATAAAGGACTATCATGTAACCGTAAAGCGTGGAGACGTAATACTATGGTTGCCGGATATATGTAAGGATAGCCCATTCAATAAATTGATGGACGAGGTATATGAGGCGTTGGATGACAGCATCCGAATAACCGTGATATACCCGAACAACGGCAAGAAAGTCAGTGAGTTCATCAAGGAAAACATGGAAGAGATAAAGCGCTTGAAATTGATTTGATGCGTAGATAATAATTTATGGAACTGCCATTTTAGATTATTTCGATTATCTAATTACATTATGCGAAAAACAAAGTTTGGCTATATAAAGGATGGTAATTATATCCGTATTGGTGACAATATGCATGGGATATATAAGACCTACGATGATATGCGTTTTAACTGGCAGTTAGTCAGTCAGACAGAAGGTGACATAACAAAGTACTACCTGCTGAACAATAAAAATGAAGCCATTGAATACGTAGGACGAAAAGACCCATGGTCACCACTGACAGTAGGCACCAAGGAGCAATATCTCTATATGGATAATGCGCAAGGCTCGATGCAGGACGTGACAACCTATGGAAGAGAATATATTACTGGGGAAAAACGCAAACAGCAGAGCAACAGTATCTATAAAACCATCAATGGAGAAGAATGCCTTGTGACATACGCCTATTACGCTATCAACAAGAACAGAGGAAAGGAATACAACAGTAAGGACGCATACGTCTGTGAGCATTATCAGACAGGAGAGTATGCCATCAGCAACAATGACCACCATATCATTCTGGAAGGATTAAAGAGCGTAAAACTCTCAGACGACAATATCGCAGAGGTCGTGTTTGTAGGAGAAGACAAAACCACGTGGGTTAATCTGTATACCATGCAGGAGTTTGATGAGCGTCCGGTTGTAGAGAAGATGGGATTCATGGACGTGCTGAGAGTTGGCTATAACTATTATTTCTATAAAAACAGAGATATGGCAGGCATACCGATGCATCATCGGGAATGCGTGGCAAATGACAGGATATTCCAGTTCTTGGACCTGTATATGATACTAAGAGACCAACCCAATAAAGTCTATTATATATCTGGAGAGCGCCGAGGAAAGGGACAGTGGTATCTGATACTGATAGACATCACCAATGCCAACTCGAAGACTCATAAAGAAATACCCTCGATGTGGTTGCCGAGACGAAGTTGATATGAAGGAAATACGACTTTACGACTACCAGGCAGAAATGAGTGAACGGATTGAGGCGGCTTTTCGGTCGTGTCAGTCCGTGATGGTGCAGATGCCGACAGGTACGGGAAAAACTGTGCTCCTGGCGGAGCAAGTGAAGAGTGAAGAACGAAGAGTGAAAAATCCATGGGTGTGGATTGTGGTGCATAGGCGTGAATTGGTAGAGCAGATAAAGGAAACGCTTGATACCATGCTAAGCAGCCCCTCCTCTACTTCTGATACTACCTCTTCCCTCTTATCGGATGATTCCCGTATAAAGGTAATGTCGATACAATGGCTGTCGAGACACTATCAAGAAATGGAAGATAGTCCATCGTTGATAGTGATTGACGAGGCACACCATGCAGTGGCGAAGACCTACAAGGAGGTGATGGATGCTTTTCCAGAGGCGAAAAAGTTGGGACTGACCGCCACACCCTGCCGAATGACCCGACGAGGGTTCACCGATTTGTTTGATGTATTGCTGACGTCATGGTCAGCCAAACGATTTATTGCCATAGGGCGGTTGTCGTTGTATGACTATATGAGCATCAAGGCTGACAGTGAAGACCAACGCAGAATATTGGGACTGACGAAACGAGGTGCAGACGGAGACTTTTCGCTTAAAGAGATGAGCGAGAAACTGGATGTCAGACCGAGTATAAAACGATTGTGCGAAACCGTATTGCGTTATGCGGCAGATAAGAAAGGCATCACTTACGCTATAGATATTGCTCATGCGGAGCATATAGCGGAAGAATACAGACGGCATGGGATAAATGCTGTGGCAATAAGCAGCAAGACACCGCTTGCAGAAAGGAAGGCAATCATTGAAAGGTTTAAGGGAACTGGTATGGGAGATCGTAATGATAAGCCTTACTATGCCTCATTAGACCTTATTAAGCCATTAGGTGAAACATTGAGTGCAGACTATAAGGCAGACGTGAGGGATAAGACATTGGAGCAGACCAACGACATTCAAGTGCTGGTGAATGTCGATTTGTTCGGTGAAGGCTTTGACTGTCCCGATGTGGAGTTCATCCAGTTGGCGAGACCAACTTTGTCGTTGGCGAAATACCTGCAACAAGTGGGACGCGGTATGCGTGTGTTTGAAGGCAAGAAATATTGTCTGATATTAGACAACGTAGGACTATACCGCCTGTTCGGTTTGCCGTCGGATGACAGAGACTGGCAAGCAATGTTTGAAGGGAAGATTGCAGGAAAAGGCAATATGATTCAAACTGAAGAACAATACGATGTCGCCTATTCCATTCGCAACAAAACGGTGTCAATAACGTCAGACAACCAGACAGAGCTGATAACCGTGATGACGCATGACGGACAGCGTATGGACTTGGAGGCGGCATACGGATATGAAATCGTAGAAAATGAAGAGGGTCTGTTAGGTGTAGTAGATAAAGAAGGGAACAACGTATTGCCCTGCATATATAATAAGGTAGAACTGAAAGCATACGGATTTGCCACACTCTATTCCAGAAAGAAAATAGACCGAGAACGGCCGTGGATAGACTTGCTGAATGGCGTGAGGTTTATAAAACGCCCTAAGATTGAAAAGATCGGATTCCTTGAATTCTCCACAACAGACAGACTGCGCTTTTACCCCAGAGTTCGGACACGGCAGATGGACGAAAGTTGTTTCGTATTGGCGGAGTCGTTAGAACATGGCATAGACTATGGATTACGCTTCAAGACATTCTATGTACAACCATCAGAGCCAGACAAAATGTATTCCTTTAAAGAGAAGATGGATGATGTCCAACTTTGGGAGGACGAGAATGGAAACTTGGCATGGAAAGACGAGTTTGAGACATCGTTGCATCCGACAAACCAAGACGAATGGGAAGCACGAAAGAAAAAACATTCGGATGAGATAAAGAAATACGCAAGGGATGTACACCAATATATATGGCATTTCAAACCCCAAATACAAATCGATAGCCTGTTCAGAAACAGATTGCTGAGGGACAATAAAGAACTGGACATTAGGCTTGAACGCAAAGCCGATGGTAGTTACCAGACTTATTGCCGTGAACTAAGCTTTGACAAGTGGAAGTCCGTTGGAGCATACCTAAAGGTATTTCCACAAGCATACGGAATCCGTGTGGTGCAGAAACAGAACGGAAAATATGTAGTGCGAACAAGAATGTTTGAGCCGTTAGAAACGCCAGAACACGAATACGAATTTGCGGAGTTGCAAGATAATGTCCTCTTGCATTTTGTGGAGAAAGGAAAGGACTACTGGACATACTTGGAAAATCATGTATGCTTTTCGAAGAAACCAGAAATGGTAAGCATCGGCGTTATGAATTTCCTTAAAGTAGAGGATGTCTATGTGGAAATGAGTCCAAACAACAGAAAAACATATCGAAGGGACGAAATAAGAATGCGGAATGGCATTTGCTTTTTGGGAAACAAGACAGTGTTGATAGAATCCAAATACTGGTCACGATATTTTATTTACCGACGTTATGTTGACGGCAAGCGGTTTATTTTGAGTGAGAGTAAGAACGTGGAAGAATGTGACGCACTCTATGATTTGTATTATGACGGAGAGAATCCACCAATCTTCAAGAAGCGGAAGAAAAGTTATGAATTGTAGAAGGCGTTG
>ERZ1034626.608-NODE-608-length-25685-cov-6.856379_pt1 | contig 25685 bp, 16 predicted proteins | sample MGYA00520652_ERZ1034626 | MGnify/ENA primary metagenome ERZ1034626 (study PRJEB33766, sample SAMN09781765) | gut metagenome | biome: gut microbiome | host: Homo sapiens | place: Madagascar | study: EMG produced TPA metagenomics assembly of the PRJNA485056 data set... | reverse complement strand
ATATATGTATATTAAGATTAATCCTTTTCTTGGGCTTGAGCCGAACCGCCATTATACCAATTCGCATTCGTGCACGCATTATTCGCAATCACATAACGCGCAGCGCAATTGCCGTTATTGGCATTGCCGCCGAAGCGCACGGCTGGTGTCTTTAACATTCTTGCAACCTCACTCTCGTATTTCAGGGGACAAGTCCCGATGCTTGTCTTGTCACAAGGCGCGAGGATTTTCATTTTTATTGTTCGCCCGCCGTCCCGTCAAGGGATGGCGGGGAGATATGTCTTGCCGCTTGTCCGCTGCTTGTACAGACGGTTGCGCCGTCTTTTTTCCGCTTGCAGCGGGGCTGCGCCTATCTGCGCTTGCTGAAAAGGCATTGAGCCGAACCGCCATTATACCAAGCCGCATTCGTGCACGCACAATCCGCAAACACAACACGCGCAGCGCAATTGCCGGTAGCGGCATTGCCGCCGAAGCGCACGGCTACACGGACGCGGAGGTCCGGCTGGATTGAGTACCAGTTGCTGTTCTCGCTGTACGCACAAACACCAGTTGTGCGGCCTACGCCGCCTGTCTTGATAACGCAGGAAGGAGCATAGCGTTGCTTCATATACCCAGACGTTATCTTTTCAATGTGAGCTACATGGTCGTAAGCGTTCTCAAAAACGAATGCCCCCAAGTTAGGTTTCTGATACGTCTTGTCGCTGTGCCACTGGCGCTGATCGGTCATCAGATAAACGTCCATGTCGTTCACGCCGTTCTGTCCTTTGATTTCGGTACAATGGTTTGTCGCCACCATCTCACAGCCGCCTCCGCGATAATTGAAGATGTCGCCCGCCGTGCTCACTCCGTCCATGACACCCTGTCTCAGAATCGCCTCGATTGTATAGGTTTGAGGATTGCCGTTAGCGTCAAAACCCTGCCACGTGTCGGTTTTCTTATAGTACACACGGGCGTTCATATATCCGTCAACAAGCCCCTTTGCCTTAGGAGGTGTGACATACCAGTAAGTTTTCCCGTAAAATTCAAATTCCGTGTTCTCTGCTATGCCAGCCTCTGCGGCGAACGAAAGAGCCATTTGCGCCTCGTTGGTACGCCATTTCGGAGCTTCCTTGTTAAGCCATGCGGACATATGATTGCCAATAGTTGTGCCGCTCGCGTCCTTGTATATCCAGTTAGGAGTAGTGTTCCAACTGAGATATTTCCATTCCCCATCGCCCGTCTTGATGCGCACGCCACCATATTTGGCCCACGTTGCCTCGTTGTTACACTGGTCTGAAGAGGACGTGCCGGACGAAAAGAGATTGTCAGGGTCATTGATATAGTTCGTACCGTAAAGCAGTTCGTGAGAGCATACGAAGGTGTTATAGGAGTGATACCCAGCCTCCACAAACGGATATGTCTTCGTCTTGTCGAAGTTGTTGTTTCTTGCATAATCCATACTCGTTAGCTGCTGTACGTCAGTCACGCGGGCATAAGCGCCGTTCTCTGCAAACATAGAACCTCCATTCGCTCCCATGCTACCTTTTGTATTGTCGTCTCCTGCATTATACAGATAGAAGAACGAACGAAACTTCACCTTGCCGTCCGTATCCTTGATGCTTGTATCGCAGCAGGGAGATATGAGCGTAGGATCGAGCTTGCGAGGCTTCATACCCTTATATTCGCGGTAGCTCTTGAGGATGCCGCGGTAGAGTATGTCTGGTTCCGATGCGGGATAGTCGTCGAGGAGATAGTTCACCGCAGGGTCACCCACCTTGATGCTGTACTGTTTGGATGTCGTCTCCCAAGGACGCAGGATGCGCACCGCATTGCCTTCCGCATTATATAGTTTCTGCGTCATGCCGTACTGGTTGTAGAAGCGTTCAGCGTCAAACGCGCCGGCATCGCAATACTTCTGAGTATGCTCGGCATCGAGATAAAGCTCCACGTCGCACTCTGCCTTCATCTCCTCAGTGATGCCGACGGCGGGAGCGAAGCTGTTGTCTGCGAAGCGCAGCCAGTTGTTGCGCTTCAGCTCGTCGGCGGGCATCACCTCCACGCCTTCCTTAGCTTCATCGTGATTGATGAGGAAGGGGCGATACATGTCTTGGAGCATCTGCTTGCCAGTGTTGGTACTCGCCTCGATGATGTCGGGAGAAGCCTTTGTTGTGTCCTGACTGCCTATGTAGTAGCTGTCCACCGTTCCTCCCATATCGCCCACTGCCTGTTCCAGGGAAGAGAGGCGTGCTGCGTGTGTAGCGTCAGTTTCTTCCAGCTCCGTCAGCTTCTTAACAGTCGCGGCGTTCTCGGCAAGCGACAGCGATGTCTCCGCACCTGTTCTGTCCGTCACCTTCAGCACGTTGTCGGCTGTGATAGTGGCGTTCACCTTCTCTGCTCCCGCAGCAGCAGCGTTCGCAGCCGTTGTAGCCGTGTCCGCATTTGTCTTTGCTGTGTTAGCAGCGGATGCGGCAGTGTTCGCAGCCTCCGTTGCCTTGTCAGCGTTCGTCTTCGCCGTGTTTGCCGCTCCTGCTGCGTCCGTAGCGCTCTTTGCAGCAGCGTTAGCGGAAGCCGTGGCTTTTTCAGCAGCCGTCTTAAAGTCAGCAATGTCCATGAACTTGTCCCAATACGCCGTGTCCGTCAGCGGATGGCCAACGCACGTCATCGTTGCCGGGTCCACCTTCTTGCAAGCGTAGATAGTCACGCCGTCCAGCACGATGTAATCGTGCAGACGATAGGCTTGCGTAGCGCTGTACGCCTCACCAGCCTTGGTGAATACCACCTTCACCCTTGTTTCTGTCTTTGCCATAATCTGTTCTGTTTTTTTATTGTTGCTTTTTTCATTTAGTTATCACCAGACAGCCGTCCGTAGGGTCAAAGCTCACGTCAAAGTCAGCCACTTTCTTGGTCTGACTCTTCCAGTCTTCCTCCGTACCCTCATAGCCGTTTTCCTTCGCCACCTCATAGGCGCTCTTGCCGCGGAACGACTGGCCCTCGATGCGGAAGCACGTCTTGCCTCCTTTCCCGTCATCACGGATAAGCAGCAGCGTGTCACCGTCCTTCAGCTCGGCAGCCTCCGTCAGAGCCACCACGTTTATCATGTTGTTGTCTGCCATAAGCCCTTACTCCTCCTTTCCGGTTGTTATCACGATTGAGTAAGTATCAGCGTCATATCTCACGCTTACCTGTGCGTCCTTCACAGCCTGCTGACAATCTTTTACAGCCTTGTCTGTCGCCGCCTTGTTCTCTGTAGCTGCCTGTTCACGTTTTGTCTCAGCGGCTTTGCGTCCGTCCTCGGCAGACAAACGCAAAGTCTCGGCTGCGATACGGTCGTTCTCTGCACCCACTCTCACTGTCTCATGCAAGACGCGGACATTCTCTGCTTCCGTCCTTCCGCCCTCCTTCCTTACCCTGTCAGCCTCATTGGTGTTGCGGGTGCTCTCGGCTGTCTTTCTCGACTCCTCGTTGCTTACCCTCTGCTTCTCGTTCAGACTGCGCTGGCGCTCATTGTCCGAACGGGTCGTTTCAGATTCCATGCGGACGTTCTCGGCTTCGATGCGTCTGCTTTCGTTACTGACACGTGTCTTTTCGTTCTCAGTACGCACATCTTCTGCCTTGATACGGGCATCCTCGGCTGTCTGCACCTCATTATTGATGCGGTCTGCTTCATCTGCGCTGGCATTGGCTCTGTCAGCCGCCTTGTCAGCCTTTACCGCTCCGTCGTAAGCCGTCTGACCGTCCACGATGCGCTGCCACCATTCGTCGTCACCGACAGGCTCATGTCCTACATTGCCATCCTTTCGGCTTGCATAGGTGCAGTTCTTGTAGGTTACGACAGCCAGCCTCTTATAGGTGGTATCAGGGTTGTAAGCGCCCTTCGGCACAAAACCCACCCTTCCTAAATTTACCTTTTCGTTCATAATGCTCTTGTTTTTTAAATGTTGTTGTTCAAGTTGATAAGCAGCTCTCCTTCGCCGTTCAGCTCAAAACGCTTGTCCGACCCGTCAGTGATGGTCACCTCCAGCTCTGCATCCTCGTTCACGTCAAACGTAGGATAGTCGATGGTTCCTCGGCTGTAGATGTCGGTACGCACATACTCGTTGGTCTCCTCGTCCCACTTGCGCCAATAACCGTCCTCGCCAATTATGTTAGGATGGTCTGCCTGCGCCTTTGCTCTTTCCGCTTGCGCTTTTGCGTTCTCGGCGGCTTTGTCCGCATTGCCTACGGCCGTAGCCACATCGCCTAACGCCTTCTCAGTGCGCTTTTCCACGTCCGTGATGGTAGCCTCAGCACGTTTCAGCGTTTCGCCCACATCAGTGATAAGTCCCGACAGCTCCACGTCAGGAGCCAGCACCACCATAGCCGTGTCCATCTCCACCGAGTCCTCACCCTCCTGCGGTCTGAACACCGTGTCGCCGGCAGCGTTGTTGTCCACAAGGCGGAACTGCTCGTATTCGTTGCTTCGCCAGTCGTTGCCGAACAGCTTTCCCTTCACCTCAATGGCATAAATGCCGCACGCAAGCTGGTCACCCTCCACACGTGCGTTCAGCACATTGTCCTCCTTCACGTCGATGGTGTATGACAGCGACACACGGCGATAGCTGTTTACGACATTCACCGCCACGTCCGTACAGCCCGGAAGAGGAAAGGCAAAGCTCTCCCCGTTCACCATCTTCCTGACGGGAATGCGCAGCGTAAAGTCATTTCCTCGTACAATGTTCTTCATCCGTCTTTTATTATTTATAAATGAGTAATAATTAAGATGATGGCGCCAGCCTCTAGCCCCGCCTATAGTCGATAGAACTGCCTATCACCCAAGAGCCTCGCCGAGGCTCATCACCTCCCAGCCTTATGGCAGCGCCTTTCTCACCGCTCTCTCCCAGTAGACCATCTCATATTCCTCCTCTTCCAAGCTGCTGCCCACGTTCTTCAGCTTGCACGTCAGATATGCTATGTAGCCGCTCTTGAGGGTGTATGGGATGCTAATTGCATCGCCATTACTCGGAGCTGTCCTTGACGTTCCGTAGAGCACAATGCTCTGCTCGTTCTCACAGCGGATGATGATGGTGTTGCCCACCACCTCACGTGCCCGCTCATAGCGTCCGTCTTCGTAAGGATGCGTTACGGGATAAGCCGTCGGAAGAACAAGCTGTATGTACGCCGCAGCTCCGTCCGCATCTTCGGGAGTTGACTGTATGACGAAATTCGACCCTATCTTGTCCCAGATTGGGTTATACGCATCGTCCATACCAGAATAAGCGTCCTTCTCGAAATACTCCAAAAAGTTGTCTTTTGTGATGATACGCTTCTGATTGCGGACAAGACCGTCGAAATAGCCGTTCGTCGCATAAACCGAACCCGCAAAGAATCCGTCCTCCGTTATCCTCGCCGTCACGTTTCCGCTGTTGTCCTGCATCTCAAACGTGTCCGCAGTTGCCGTTATCTTGCCGTTCTCGATGTCGATGCCGGTGCGCAGCATCTTCGCCGCCAAGCCACTGTCCTCCACATAGCCACTCTTGCCCTCTATCCAGTCTGTAGGCGTTGCACCGACCTCCAACTTCGGAATTGTCACCCACGCCTTGCTGCCTTGCACGCAGCGTATAAGAGCGTAGTTAGGTAATCCCGTGCCCTCTGAACGCCAATGCACCCAATAACGCTTCCAGTCGCTTGTGAGATTGAAGCTACGTGCGCCATCGACGCTGGTCTCCGTTGTGGCGCTTTCGCTGTCCTCGGCGAATATGCTTAGATTAGAGCCATTCCACATGAACACACTGAGAGTACCGCTACCCTTCGCTACGAACGAAAACATATAGTCCTCGCCTTTCTTGATAAAAGGAGCAACACTCCACTGCACCATCTCTATGAACTTGGACGCAGCGTTGGCATATATTACCGAGCATCCGTTGTTATACGATACATTGCTAACCACCGAAGCGTCCATTCGTGTCAGATTGCCGCCTTTGGCAAACGTGCGGGTGTTGTCAAGTAGGTTGCCGCCTATATAGTTATAATCATTAGGCGACAGGCCCCAGCAGACGTAATCTTCAGCGCTTCCTTCTATAAGCATCGGACGGGCGAAGTAAACCTGCTCATTAGCCGTTGTATTGTCAGCCTTGAAGCAGCACACGTCAATCCACTCGTAGGCGGCATCGGCGGCGACGGTGAACGTACGGCGGTACAAATGCCAGCCTTCTGCTGGCGATACGCTTTCGACACCGAGGTTTGCACTGCCAGCAGGACCTGCATAACCCGCAGGATAACTCGTGTCTGTAGCAGACTTTTTCCACCTTACTTCGCCCAGCACTCTTACTGCCACCGACTTTGCACGCGCCCAGAACGCCAGCGTATACTCTTTGCCTTTCGTTACATGTATGTTGCGCGTGCTGCCAGCCCCGTTCCATCGCGGACCAGCCGCTTTCGCTTCCGCAGCCAAAAGTATGTTTGTGCCGTCAAAAGGCATACTGCACACAATCTTCGACCTCATAAAGTCACATCCCTCATTCTGCTTGCGGAAGGCAGAACCGGGGAGAAGGTTGCGTCGCTCGACGACGGCAGTGCTCACCTTCAGCGATATCTCACGGGCCGTCTGCTCAATGGTCGAGGTGTATTTCGTCAGCTCTCCCTGCGTCTTGATGGGGATGCCGTTTACGTCCGTCTCCACAGTGCCCACACGGTTCGTCAGCTCTGTATAGTCAGTTCGCAGCTTCTTGTTGTCAGCCGATATAGCGCCCGTAAACTTCGCCACGTTCACCATAAAGGGTATCTGCTGAGAGTACAGCGTACCTCCGATAGTCATATACACGATAACGTATCCGCTCGTCACACTCACACCGAGCGTGCTGTCTTTGTTTATCGAAGCCCCCGATATCGTCACGCCTATGCCGTCCTCCTGCTTTGTCAGCGTCGGCTTTCCGCATCCCACATTGCTGTTGCTCGGAAAGAGGTTGCCCACCTCCGATGTGATGTTCTTCCCGGAACGCATCACTTGTATGGTGGCAGTCTTGCTGACACTTGCCGATACCACGCCGTTCTGGTCTGTATCAAATATAAGAGGAGCGTTCTTGACGATAAACTCCACCGCGTCCTGGCCGTTTGCTCCGGGGTCTCCCTTGTCGCCGTCCTTGCCCTTGTAGGCTATGGCGTATGACACCGTCGTATGCTCTCCCTCCGAATCCTTGTAGGTCACCGTTGTCCTCGTCCAGAGATAGGGCTTCGCGTCGGTGGCGGCGATGATGGCTGACTGCCATTCCGTAGGTGTCACCGTAGCGCTGTCAGAGATGGCGTACGTCACGCTCATGTCCGATATCACCACACCCTCTCCCTTCACGCTGCCGATGTCAAGCCAGTAGGTTCCAGTATTTGTCCAGAGTATTTCGCCTATCTTATACGAGTCGCCGTCGTTTGAGTCACACACGATATACTTGCCGTTCTTCCACTGCACCACGCAAGGCTTCTTTCCGCCGCCTTCCATACCCGTTGTGTCGTCCACAAGATACAGACCGCCGTCCGTAGGCGTTATCTGCTGTAGTTCCGCGTATGTCTTGGCATGGGCAAGAGCGTAGCCGAGCACCTTAAAGCTTGTGCCCGTATCGCCCTTCGCGCCGTCGGAAAGAATCGGAAGTGTCAGCGTTACGGTGGTGTTGTCCGCCTTGACAGTTGCCCGTACCGTCACCGAAGCGAGGAGGTAGAAGCTTACGCCAATGTCAGACAGGCGGTTTATCGCCACGCCGCTCTTGCTTTCGCCCGCAGTGGTCGTATAGTCCGCCGTCAGCACATATCCGTCCTTCATGTCCTCAGTCACGTTGCCCGTGCGCTTGCGAAGCGTGAAGGTAATGTCGTTCGGTGTCGCCGTCTGAGAGTTCGGCTTGCGGATGATATATTCCGAGGATGGTACAAGGTCGTACGTCACCGTCACAGGGTCGATGATATTGTCAGGGTTGTCATCGGTGAAGAACTTGAAGTTCTTGGCATTCTTGAGCACAAGGAGAGGGGAATCTAATGAAGTCAGCGTTTTCCATTGATACGGATTCACCGTGTCCCCCGTCTTGTAAGGCGCACCCATCGCATGATACATCGCAATGGCAGGAGCGTTTCCGTTGTCGCTTCCGTCCTCCGTCGATGTCGTCAGCTTTATAAGGTTGCCGAAGCGGTTCCACTGTATCTGGTCTCCCGACTGTACTATCACGTCGTAGGGCCGTGGCATGTCAGGCTCTCCTCCGTCTGCGGCTGGCTCGTAGCCGAAGAACATGCGGTTTGCTATGACGTTGTTGCCGTCGTCAGTAGTCTTGCCTTCCTGCTCCTCGAACACCGCCGCCAGACTCTGCTTCTCGCTCGTTGTGGTCACCTGTATCATCACGTCGCCGAACACTAACGCCTTGCCGTCAGAGCCTATCACCCTTTGCGATGTCACCGGCACGCAAGCCTCGCTGCCCATGAACGTCCGTTTGTTTGACAGTATCACGTAGTCATACAGCTTGCCGTCCTCTAATGTCTCCTGACCCGTGCCCACCACAAGGCGCCAGTAGTAGCGGTTCTGAAGGTTCTCCGTCACGCCCGCCTTCACGTTAAAGGTCTGACACAGCGCCATCATGCCCACATGCCACCAGTTAGCCGTCCGTGTTGTGCCGTCATCAGCAGCAGCGTAGCACTTGTAGCCGACAGTCACTCCTGCATCATCCAGTACGTGAGCCACCTTCACAATCGTAGACCCGGCATTAGAGAAGAGTGTAGTGCCGCCCGAATAGCTCACCTTTCTCACCTCCGCACTCGCAGCAAAGAATTTCGTCCTCGCCGTCAGGTAGTCAATGTAGAGATGGCTCTTGCCGTCCTTGCCCATATAGAGTTCAAAGCCCTTGCCGCCCACGATGGTTCGGTCCTCGTCAGTAGCCTCAGCGTTGCGCACGCTCTCCACTACACAGCTGCTCAGCGTGGCAGCACCCTCGCCCGTCACGCCATATCCGTCCTCGGTCCTGCCGATTGTCAGACCGCGAAGGAAGCGGATAACGTCCTGCGCCGTGTCGGGATCTGTCTTTGAGAGGAAGTATTTCGCTCCCCTGCTGCGTATCAGACCTTCTATCTGCGCCGACGAGAGACCCGACTTCACGCTCATCGTGACCGTGTCTATGGCGTCCTGCATCTTTTGCAGCGTTCCCACATCCTTGTCTTCCTTGATGGTCACGTCATAAGTGGGGATGCTGCCAAGCTCCTCACGGATGATGAGTCTCTCTATGACGCCGCTCTTGTCTATATTCAGGTCCGTGTCGCTGAAGTGCAGCAGACTGCCTGCCTTGAGGGTTTCGTAAAGACTCGCCGTCTTGCCGGTGGCGTCTGCCTTCGCCTTGTCATGCTGATACGCCATGAATATCTCGTCCACCTTCGGCTCGAACACGTATCGCGTATAGTCGTTCTTGTCCAGCCATGCGAGGGCGTATTTCAGGAGTTTTGCCGATGCCGCCTCCACGTAAGAGTCGGGCATCTCTATGCCGGTCAGCACGAAGTGGTCTCCGCTTTCTATCTGGGAGTCTTTGTTCGGGAAGTACAGCTCTAAGGCATCGTCCTTCACACGGTCAAGGGTCAGCTTCCATACGCCGTTCTCCTTCACTGATCCGTTCACCTTAAATTCTCTGCCGCCACACTTGCCGTCCTTCATGCTGATTGTGAAGTCCTCCTTCTTCAGCATGTTTATGTCGAAGTTTATCTTCGGGGAAAGCGTCACCGAGAAAGGCGGTACGGGCTGTCCGTCCTTAAAGATGCCGTTGTCCTTGATGTCGGAACCGCTGTTTATCTCGTCTATGCGCTGTCCGTCCACCGTCATTTCTTCGATGGTCGGATATATCTCGATGATGCCTTCCTTCCTGTTCTCCGTATCGAACATCACGCTGCCGTTTCTCACGCCAAGCTCCTTGATGTTCACAGAGTCCACGTAGGGACGGTTCTTCAGCTCGGAAAGAAGGTGCTCCTTGCCGCTCGGGTTTATCCAAGCCTTCTCTTCCTCGGTAGCCTGCGTGTCCCACCATTCCTTTACGGACATCTTGGGGAAGCCCGGCAGCATCAGCCTTGTCACTGCCATGTGGGACGGCATCTGGTCAGTATTGGCTATCATGTTCTTCGAGGGGAAGCTTTGTTTGTTCACGCCTTGAAGGAAGTACACCTTTCTTTCTTTCATCACTGCGGTGTAGAAGTCCTCCACGTTCTTTACCGTCATTCCGTACTCGTCGTTTGACGAGTTCAGGATTATCGTGACTGTCCCCTCGCCCTCTTTTCGTGCTGACGACACGGCATAGCCTCTGCCTTCTATGTCACCTGACTTTACCGTCACGTTATATTCTCTGCTCTCCGCTGTCGATCCGTCTCTCACTGACGTGAAGTAGCTGCCCGCTGCTGCCCAGCTAAGGCTCGGGATGGTTATATGCAGGACGGTGTTCGTCGAGGAGGCAAGATGACTTATCTTCGATGTCTCTCCGAACACATCCACGCACAGATTGGCGTAGTAATGTGTCGGAAGGTTCTTCTCGCTTCCGTAGGCACGCAGACGGGTGGTCACGGCTTGGCTGTCATCAGCGGTCTGTGTTATCTCGTACAGACCCCTGCGCTTGCCGTAGACAAATTCGTACGGAACCTCCAGTCCCGTCGTGTCCACGAAGACATTGCGTCCTCTCACCACGAAGTTGATGTCCCATTTCGAGTTCACTAACGCGAGGGCGTTCCAGCAGTTCTGGTTGTCGATGGTCAGAGCGGCGGAGTCTATGATGGTCTCAGTAGTACCCTCGCCGTACATCTCCTCCCATACGGCTCCGTCGCAGCCTCGTTGCAGGCTACGCTCCTTGTTTCGTGAGTACAGCGCCCAGAGTCCTGCGCCCATCTGCTCGTCCATATTCGCCTGTATGCGGTCCAGGAGGTCGTCCACGGTCTGCACGTAGAAGCCGAATTTTGGAAGGGCTGTGTAGGGTATCGTCTGCTCTTCCGTGTTCTCACGTCCCAATACCACGTCCAGAAACTGCGCTCTCACAAGCTCGTCCTGCAAGGCGTTCAGCTTCACGTTCTCGTATCTGAAAGCGCCTCTGTCACTGCCTGCTCTTGCTGTCTTCGCCTTGCCGGGGTCGTAGTTCAGCTCATAGCGCTCGCCACGGTATACGATGTAGTCGCCGATGGAGAAGTTTATGGGGTACGCGCTTTCGATGGTGGTCTGCACGAAGCAGTCCTCCATCCAGCCGTCCGTCATCTCCACGGCGCTAAGCTCCACGGCATTGCCTTCCATGTCGTTCAGAAGACTTCCGTCTTTATGGTACACTCGTATACGCTCTTTCATATCGTAAGGGTTATGTCGGTGACAGGATCGTTCACCTTGAATGTCATCTTTGTTATCAGCAAGTCGCCGTTGGCGTCTCTTACAAGCGTAGCGTCTTCGCCGATGCTCACGAAGCGCACGTTCTGCCTGCCTATCTTTGTGTAGTCACAATACAGCTTCATCGTGCCGCCGCGCAGATAGTCGAGGAAGGCTTTCAGGTTCTTGTTCGCCGTGTCCTTGTCACCCTTCATGCCGAACTTCACGCTCATCTCATAGGCGCTCATCTTCAGACCTTCGGCGGGTATGTATTCGTCGTCGCCGTCCTCATCCTTCCATTCGCGCTTCGAAGGCTCTTTTGCCTTGGTTGCCATCATGAAGGGAATGTCCATGCAGTACATGCCGAACGCCGAAATGGTGTCCGTTACGGCAGCTCCTGCCGTCTCTCTTTGCATCAACACTTTGTAATATTGCATACTGCTCTCTTTTAGTCCCAAAATTAGTAAAAATATTGCATAAATATACACTACTACGTGAATATTTATGCAATATCCGATATTTTTTTTATTCTTTCTTCTTCTCACGTACCGTCACGTCGCCTACCGCCAGCCTCACCTCGCCGCCGTATCTGTATACGAACACCTTGGCATGGCATTCCGTCTCGGCATACACCTCTCCCGCATCCCTCAGCGTCACGAACACCCGTGCGTAGCCGGTCGCCTTCACTCTGAGCACGCTTCCGTGACGGACGTACACCTCGCCCGCCCCCGTACCGTCGAACGTCGCATCGCATACGCATTCTCCGTTGAGGATGGTCATCGGGGCGTTCGTCACGCTGACGTTCTCGTCCGCCCATACGCCGTGGTTGTGTATCACGTCGCCGAACTGGTGCTTTATGGTCTTCACGTCGGGCCAGTCGTGGTCGATGCAGAAGTCTATGCCGCGCACAAACTTCCTCACCATCTCGTCCTTCGAGGTGTTGTCCTCCCATTCGTTTGTCCACTGCTGGCAGAGGCCCAGCCCAATAGCCTCTGCCTTCATCTTGTCGGATAACTGTCTTTCTTTCATGTGGTTTCCTTTCTTATTTCACGTAAATCTTTGATGAGCCGTTGCTTACCTTGCGGGTCCAAGTCACTATCTCGTCTATGCGGTCGTTACGCACCTGGGCGAGCGTCACGAGTTGGTTCATGGCTGCAAGCTGGCTCTTCTGTATCTCGCTCATCGCAGGGAGGAGCGACACGTTCGTGGCTATTGCCTTGATATTCTCGCGGTTCACGCTCACATCCAGGCGGATGGCGTTCAGATAGGCGGCAAGGAGGTCGGCGGTCTCTTCCGTCACACCCTTTATGGTGTTCGTGGCCGATGAACTGCCGCTCTCGGAGAAGTCCCAGCCTCTGCGCTTCAGCTCTTCGAGGACGGCGGTGATGTTCGCCACGCTGTTCTCACCGGCTGAGTAGAGGTCGGAGGCGAGCTGTGTCACGTCATACTCGTCCAGCCTGCCCTTCTTCTCTATCTGCTGTGTCAGGAAGTCGAGGGGCTTCTGAAGGGCCTGCTCCATTATCTTCTGCGAGATGATGTTCTTCGTAAGGTCCTTCACCATTTCCTTCGCCTTTTTCTTGTAGGCGTCGATGGCGTCCTCGCCCTTTTCCCAGGCGCTCACCACGGCGTCTGTCAGTTGGCTTGCCCAGCTCTTCATGTCCACGCCGTACAGTTCCTTGAGGAAGTTCTTCGCGGCGTTCTTTATCGAGCGTTCCATCTCCTCTATCTGTTGGTCATAGTCGGCCAGCTTGTCCTTGTCCGTCTTTTTCTTCGCGTCCTCGTTGGCACGCTGACGCTGTAGCTGGTCTCGCTGTGCCATCAGCCCCGTCAGCTCTGCCTGATAGGCGTTCGTCGGGTCTGCGAGACTCTTCTGTGCAGCCTCGTACGTGTCCTTGCTGTATTCGCTCGGGTTAAAGCCGAAAATACGCATTACGCTGCTCTTCTCGCCCGTCTCGTAGTTGCTGACTATTTTGTTCATCTTCGCCGTCGTTTTCGCGTCCATACGGTAGTTATAGATGCCGCCCAAGCTGTCCTCGATGGCGTTCTTGATGGTAGTCTGCATGTTCTCAAGGGCTTTCAGCTCGCGCTCCGCCAGCTTTATCTGACGCTCCTTCTTAGCGTCATGGGCCTTGACGAAGGCGGTTATCGGGCCAGTTATGATGCTTGCCACACCGCTCACAGCGCCGCCGATGTCACCGTTCTTCACGGCGTTGAAGGTTTTCGAGATTCCGCCAGTGATAGAGGTCAGCGACGACATCGCTGCCTGTGCGTCCTGCCATCCGTCACTCTCGGTGTCTATGCCGAGAGCGTCTGCCATGTCCTTGACTTGGTTGAATGCGTCGCTTATGCCGTTGGCGATATTGGCTATCTCGCCCAGGGCGCTGCCGATGTTCTCGAAGCGCTTCTTCAGCGTCATGCCTTCTCCTACCAGCTTCTTGCCGGTTCTGATAAGGTCTTCACCGGTCATCTTGAGCTTCAGCCCTTCCGCTACAAGGCCGATGTCACCCTTTATCCTGCCCTCGCGGATCTTCTCCTCGCCAGCCGCCACGCTGGTCGCGCCCATTGATATCTTAGCGTTGCCCTCTTCCGTCTTACGCTCGGCTATGCCGACGATGCCGCCGTTGAAGAAGCCTTTTCTGCGCTCGCTCAGCTTGCGCAGCTGCTCGTCTATCTGCTGTATCTGCTTTGCATACTCTCTTGCGTCGATGCTGCCGTCTCTCAGGGCCGTGTTAAGATGCTGACGTATCTTTGCCGCCACCTCACGCGCCTTCATCTCTCCCATCTCCGTTATCGCACCGAAGAAGTTCAGGTAGTCCTGGCTCTGCTTGAACTGAGCGTCCATTACTTGTCCTTTCTCCTTGTCACGCATCTGACGGAAACGCTCGGCAGTGGAGGTGTCACCGCGTCTGTCCGCCTGCTTTATGCGCTCGTCCCACTTCGCGTCCACGGCAATCAGCTTCTCCTCCCAAGTAGCCGTCTCCTTGATGGCGTCAGCGGCTTTCTCAAGGTAACCCGTATAGTTGTTTCTGACGAGGTCGGTTATCTTCTTCCATAGGTTATAGGCATCGGTGTTGTCCTCCAATGCCTTCTTGGCTGTAGCGTCGGTAGCGTCCAGCAGACCATCTATCTTCCTGCCGGTCATTTCCTCGAACATCTGGGCCATACCGCGGGTCTGGTCATCCCACATCATGCCGTCTCTGAAGGCGAGTGAGGCGAAGTTCTCGTCGCCGGTCTTCTCCATCAGCGCCTTATGGAGGTCTGCCTGGCGGATGCCTCTCTCTAATATCTCAGCAAAGTCAGCAGCCAGTCGGTCTGCCTCGGGCTTCAGCATCTCGGAGTATTTCCATTCGCTTCTCTCCCTATGCAGCGCAGTAATGGCTTTCTTTCTCTCCGTGGTGGTAGCCTTCAGCGCCTTCTCTAACTTCTCCAGGCTCTCCAGATATTTGTCGAAGCTAAGGTCGCCCACCTCCGGGAACAGCCCTCTGACCATATCGTCAGCCTTCTTGGCTCCCCAGTTGGGAAGTCCCTTATACTTCTGATACATCTGACGGGCAGACTTAAACGCATTAAGACGCTCCTCCCAAGCCTTAAGCACCTTATCTTCCTTGTCGCCCTTGCCCTTAGGCACCTTGTTGCTCTTCTTGTCCTCAGGGATGAATCTGTAGCCGAAGCCTTGGGCTACGGCATTCCACATATCATTGTAGTATTTCCTTGCCTTGGCTATCTCGGCTTTTGTAGCGCCGCCTCGTTCTCTTGAGCGCACCTCGTTAGCGAGGTCTTGCAGGGCTGTCTGGGCATTGTTCTTGGTCTTATACCACGAGCCTTCCTCGATGAAGCTCGACACAAGGTCATACTTTCTTTGGTCAAGCCCTAAGTTCTCGTACACCCTCTGCTGCATCGAGGTCTTGCCGGTCACCTGATTAGGCTTCTTGCCAGAGTCGAACTTGAAGTCTGTAAGTTCTTCAAGCTTCTTTCTTATCTGGGGTATGAGCCAGTCTGCCTCGCTCATTATCTGAAGGAGCATGTTCTTGAAGCGGGCTGGGTTTTCCTTGCACCAGCGCTTGAAGTCCTTGCCATAAAGACCGAAGTCTTTCTGCATTGACTTGATTATTCGCGGAACATCATCCTCGGCTATCTGGTTTATGTCCGAAGTCACGTCTCCTGCTCTCTTGCCGATCCTGTAGATGGAGAAGCCGATGCTCTTGTTCCATTTTGTCACCCTTGCTTGGAACGTACCCCATTTTCTGCCGCCCTCTTCTGAGAGGATGCGGATCTTCTCTTCAAGGGTCTTGCTCGCATCAGCAGGCTTCAGCAGGGAGTTGGCCACGCTCTCCATCTTGGCTCGCGTGCGTGAGTCCAAGGCGGAAAGCTGGCGTTGGTAAGCGTCTGACGACTCCTTCATGTCCTGAAGGTTCTTCTCAAGGGAGTCGTTGAAAGGATTGCCTGCGCCGGTCCAGCCGCCAGTCGCACCAAGGGCATTTGCGATAACCTCGGCATCACCCGAAGCCATGTTCTTGGCTCCTTCCACGCCCTTGCGTAGTATCTCATACTGCTCGTTGAGGTCTTTCGCCTTCTTTATCTGCTCGTCGATGGTCTTAGTATAGGCATTGCTGCTTTCGAGCACCTTTTTCATCTGCTCTATCTGCTTTCTCAGCTCCGCATCGTTCGAAGCCTTCTTTGCGTCGAGAACATCATAGTAGCCCTTCATCCAGTCCGAGTTCGGGTCTTGCAGGCTCTTCGTCTTCTCCTCGATGGCGCTCAGCTCGCCGTAGATGCTTGACGCTATCTGCACGATGCCGCCGATGGCAAGGCCCCACCAGCCGCCGATAAGGTTGAATACGCTGCTGAAGCCGCTCTTCAGTTTCGTGCCGGCCATGTTCATTACTGCTGCCGTTCTGCCGCCGTTGAGGATTATCTGCTCCTGTCGGGCGGTTATCTGGCCCATGATGGCAAGCTGTCTTACAAGCTCCTTCGACACAAGGCCCTCCTTCACGGCTTTCTGCATCTGAATCACAGACATCTTACCCTCAAGGGCAAGACGGCTCATGGCAGCAGAACGGGAGCTGGCATCTGCAAGCATATATGCTCTCTTCTGCACATTCTGAGTCGCTATCTGCTGTGTTATCTTGCCTTCGAGCACCAGCTGCTGCTGTTCGATGGCGTAAGAACGGAGTTGCAGCCTTGTCTTGTCGCCAAGATTCTTTTCCAGAGGATTCAGAGACGCAAAACCAGTGAGCTTCTTCAAGGCGAACACGCTCATAAACGAGAGCATCGCGGGTGTCAGCTTGTCCATAGCCAGCACAAGATCGGTGACGCGGTCTATGAAGAACATGAAGACGCCGCCGACGACGTTCTTGCCGTCAGCAAACTTGCTGAGCATTATCTCCCAAGCGTCTATCAGCTTGTTCCATCGTCCGAGAAGCGTCTCGCTCAGAACGAGCTGCATATTGTAGAACTGACCGCCCTCGTCGGTCATCTTCCACAGCACCTTCTGAACGTCCTCAAAGCTCACCTGGCGCTTGCTTATCATCTCCTTGACGTCACGCTCGGTATAGTCCTTACGATTGTTCTTACCCTAACTGTTGTAAAGCTCGGTAATGCGTGCAAGGAGCGGAAGACCTGCATAGGCAAACTGTCTAAGCTCCTTGCCGTCAAGCCATGAACGGGCCTTCACCTGTCCGTAGGCAAGACCAAGGCGCTCGAAGCTGACACCCAGTCCTGAAGCGATATCAGCAAGGCGCTTCGCTGTATTATAGAGGTCGTCAGCCTCCACGCCGAACGCTGCCAACTGCTTCACGTCTCGGTTTAGCTCGCCGAACTTGAAGGGAGAACGCAATGCCAGCTGCTGTGTCTGCTCGAACAGCTCGTCAGCTTTCGCCGCATCTCCCAAGATAGAACGCAAGGCGATGTGCTGCTGAGCTATCTCACCGCCGGTCTTCACCACAGAGTCAAAGAACTGCTTCGCACCATAGACAATGCCGCCCTGCAAAAGCAGCGACTTTACATCATCAAGAACGCCGCGCATATTGCCAGCCTCAGCATTTGCCCCCGCAAAAGCAGCCGCCAAATCCCCCCTGACCTTAGCAGCTGTCCTCGCCACTTCCTGCTGGTGTGCCCGCTCCAGCTCAATGCTCTTCTCCTTCTCGCGATTCGTCTTCTCCACCTCGCCAATCAGTCTGCTGTAAGTGCCAGACAATTGGTTTGCCGCCTGCACCTCGCGTCCATTGCCGAGATTGCCAACACGTCCAAGAAAACTCGTGTCGCCCATACTCAGACCTAACTGAATGTTCCTCAATCCGATTAGCTGGGTCTTCAAATGCTCTATCTTGGCATTAGCTTCGCTCGTATCTATACCGAGCATCTTGGCGGTGAATCGCTTCTCCTGCAAGTTATGCAGAGCACGCTCTACAGACTGTATTCTCGCACGTGTCACCTCAAGCTGGTTCTGTCTCTGCTTCTCTGCCTGCGCAAGTTCCCTTGCAGCCTGTGCCTCCCTGCGCTTCTCGTCAGCTCTTCGCTTCGCATCGTCACTTTCCGCTTTTCTGTTCGCCTTTTCCTGTGCCGCGTTCAGCTCTTTCTGCGCCGCTGTGGCGTTTGTCAGGTTTTCCTTCAGACGGTTCACCTGCGCCGCATACCACTCGTATGCCGGTCTGTCTCCTTTGCCCATCATGGAGACAACGGTGTTCTCAATCGTCTTCTTGAATTTCGCCGCCTCGCTCAAAGCCTTGTCAAGCGCAGCGGTATTCACACCAAGCTCCAGTCCGCGCATGCCAACACGCTCGCCCTTGCCAATGCCCAATCCCATCGACGCATACAGTCGCGACATCTTCGCCGTATCCGATGCTATGCGTCTCTGTTCTGCCTCCGACTGTCTACGTGCTTTGTCTTTCGCATCCTTTGCCGCCTTATCGTCCGCCTTCCTCTTAGCTTCTTGCAGCTCCATATACCGCTTGGTATAGTCCGAGAGTGCCTGCAAGTCACGCTCCCTTTCCTGCTGCGCGGCCTTGTGCTCGTTCGCTATTTCCTGGTTCACAGCCTTCTCTACCACCGCAGCCTCCTTGTTCGTAGCTATCGTCTTGCCCTTCTCCTTACCATACTCATGCTCGGCATTTGCCGCAATCTTCATTGTCTTGGCTATATCCGAGAACAAGTTCTCCATATAAGCCTTGTCCGTAAGTCTGTGACTATTGTCTCCAAATAGTCTGTACGCCTCTTGGAGTCTACGTTTCAGCTCATAAAAGTTTTCTGGCAGCATGTCTGTCTTATAGCCCATCTTCTTGCCCTCATCCATCAGACGCTGCAAATCTCTCATCTTCGTTTCAAGATTTGAGATGGCTGTCCAAGCTCTGTCAGCACCGTTGGCAAACACAGACAGCGGATTTTCTTTGGAGAACGAACTAAGCAAGCTCCGAATCTCGCGCATTGTACCGCCCAAAGCCTTAGGCATATTACCCAAAACCATCAATCCGTCTACACCCTTTTCGCTAACGATTTTTCTTAGGGTGCCATAAAACTCGTCAAGAAGGGCCTTGCCTCTTTCGAGTTCCTTGGTATTCACGTTTGGCTGCTTTGCCCCCGTCGCATTAAGTTCGTCTTTTTTAAAGCGAATCTGCTGTATGATGTCAAGATATATTTGAGCGTTCTTGATTTTTGCTTCCAGTGATTTTACTTCACTGTAATCCGGGCCTTTTTTACCCGGATTGGCCTCGGCGTTGCTCTTAAGGTGTTTTAGTTTTGCTTCGAGTTCCAATAGCTCTTGTGAGTATCTTGCCGTCTTTTTCGCAAGTTCATCAAGCGACATTCCCGCAGCATTTCCGCCTACAATTTTGTTCAGAACTTCGTTAACGTCGCGAGACGCTTTACTGGCGGCGTCGCTTAATCCACTTAGCGACTTTTTCTGCTCCTCGACTTTTTCTGTGACCCTCGTCGCATCGCTGAGCATCTTTTCAATCCCCTTGTCCGCAACGAACGGCTGTCCCTTCGGCGCCACAGCTGCCTTGCTATCCGCTTCATTCTTCTTCTCCTGAGCGGCAGTAGCATTGTTCAGCGCCGTCTCCTCCCTTTTTAGAGCCTCCGTCTTCTCTCTGCTCGCATCAGCGCTTCGTCTCGTCCGCTCTTCGTTTTGCTTCTCCGTAGAAGCTTTCTTCTCCGATGAAGCAAGCTGTTTCTCTTCTTCCTCACGGAGCGTACCATAAGCCTTATATAATTTATTGATTTGCTTCTCAAGTCCAGCTGCCCAATTAAGCCCATTTGGGTCAAAACCTCCCTTATGAAAGAAATCCATACCTTCCTTCATAAGTCTTCCGATTTCCTTTTGAATATCTTGAAGACCGGCTTTCGCCTTGTCGGTTTTAAAGAGATTATCAAAAAAGAAATCCATCTCGTCCCTTATCTTCCATACGCCCTTTATTGTCTCCAAGGCGCCTAACGCATTACCATGCATCTTATCGCCAGACACTGAAAGGCCGCGAGTATACAGCTTGCCTAAAGCATCATATATTTTCTCAATGATTCCATAGTACTCATTGAGGGCCTTCTTGTCGGAGGGCATAGTCAGAGCACCGAAGCCGCCTCTCATACTCCGTATAGCCTCAAATACCGCCTGCAACTCCTTCGCCTCTTTTGTCGAGTCACCGACAGCCTTCTTCAGTTTGTCCAGGAAAGCCACATTCTTTCCCGCAGGATTCTCCTCGGCAAGCTTCCTCAAGCTCTCCTGCGCCTTTTTTGTCTTTGCGTCTACACCGGTCATGCCATCTGCTATCCTATTCAGCTCCTTTGACACAGCGTCCCTAATCCCAAGACTCAACCACAAACTACCAATATTTCCGTCTGCCATAACATCCTTACATTATCCTATTCTAAAAAACAATCCTTCTCACTCTCCTCATAACGGCGCCAGCCACCAAAAAAAGCGAGGAGCAGCAGCCACTTTCAGCCCACTGCTCCTCGCCCCCATTCCTGTCCTTAGCCCTTCCTACGCTGCCGCAGGCGCCTTTGTAAGCCAAGCAACGCTCTTCAAACCAGCACCCTCAACAGAACCACTGAACTTGAATGCGACAGGCTTGGTTCCTGTCTCATCCCACTGCATAGTTGCATAGAGCGAGAGGTTTGTGATGACCATCAGGTTCTCCTTTGTCTCATCTACGATACAGATAGTACCGGTCATCTTAAACTTCTTTGTCTCCAATGCGGTACCGGTATAACCCGTTGTAACGTCAAGAGCTGCATCGCCAGAACCCTTGATGGTAAACTTGGTGATTTCGCTGACAGCGTCCTCGCCGAACATTGCAGAGAGCAAGTCCTTGGCTTTGGAAGGAACAACCAACTCTACGTTAAAGTCACCAAGCTCTGCGGTGGTCGCCCAATCGCCGCCAAGACCGATTACCTTATAGTGATTGACAGTCGGGTCTTCCATCGTTGCCTTCAGTGAGTCAACCTCCACGGGAAGCTCCAACTCCGGGGTAAACTCGATTGTCCCCTTCGACAGGTCTATCAGACTCTTTGAGTACAAGATAGACTTAGGACCTACAAATCGGTCTTTAAGCTCAAGAATTTTCTTCATTGCCATAATCCTTAATTTTTTTTAAATAGTAAATTATCCCAAAAACATTCATTCTCATATTATTCAGCCCAGCAAGGTTCAGTGATGGCGCCAGCCTCTAGCCCCGCTAGAGCCGCTAGAGCTGCCTATCATAAGCTTCTCACCTCGTCCTCAGCTGTCCCTGCACTATCGTCACCGCAAAACCGTCACCGTCATCAGCCTGCAAGGTCACCCTCGGCCTGGTCACCGTCAGGTTCTTCGTCGATATCGGAAACCTCTTCAGCACCGCCGACACCTTATCGTTCATGGCTGCCACGTCAAACGCCCCCGGATTCTTAGCCGACACCTTGTTCCTGACATATATCTCTATCTGAGCCGTAGTGGTATAGTCATTGAACGTCCCCTCACTGTTCATCTCATTGTTAAGAATCACAGAAGGAAATACCACCACAATATAGCTGCCCGGCCTGTCACTCACAGCCTTAGGACGGTCATGGGCATAAACCCTGTCGCAAACACCCTTAACGGCATTACCGACGTCATAGTACAGCGTCTTTATGCTTATCATACGTAACAAATTTTTGTTATCTGAGGCATCACTTCTTTTACAGCGGTCAGTACGTCATGCCCTTGTTTGTTCTGCACATAATCCGCATAAACCATCGGAGCAACAACTATCAAGGCGTAGGTATCTCTCTTCCAAGGTCTCGTGGACTGTAGCTTCCTGATAGCCGCCTTTCTTCCGTCAACGTGTCCCGGACCGATTTCTCCTTTGAACGCCCCGATCTTGCCCTTGCTGCTCTCGTATGGCTCCACAGCGTCCCACCATCGCGTAACAGACAGCTTTTCTCCTGGACTGAGCGACACTCTGACTGGAGGGTCTATGCCCATATCCGCAGCGCCAACCACTCTTTTCAGCTCTCCCTTGTAGTAGATACCAACAGCGAACGAGTTTATAAGGTTTCCCGTAACAGAGATAAATTCCTTCTCGGCATAAGCCGTCCTAAGTATCTCGTAAGCCATCTTTTCCATATTCTCAAGCATAACCTCCACGGTATACTGCTTGACGTCTCGGAACAAACGCCTAAACAACTGGTCGGAATAATCCTGGTGGACAACTCGTCCATAACCAAACTTCAATTCAGCCATACAATCCTCCTCCTTTTTCCTTCCTTCAAACGGCGCAAGCCTCCAGAATAGCCTATAGCCGCTATAGCCGCCTATCATAAGCTATCCCTGCCTTCTCACACCCTCCTCAGACTCCAGTACACCACGGTCCTGTTATTGTCACCCTCGCAGTCCTTCACCATACCTTCCTCGCTATGGTTCCCGACCCTCACTCTTATCGTGTCGCCGTCAAGAGGAAAGCCACCCGCCTTCCAGTCGTCGAACCTCATTGGTATCGAAGCCTTTCTCTTGTTCTCGTCCACGTTCTTGTCACCAGTCGTCGTTGTGTCCGTAAAGCTCCTGCCTTTACCGTCGTAGAGAACCACCTCCTCGTCGTTCACGGGAGCGTCGTCGTCAGCGAACGGATTGTCCTCGTCGCCCTTTCCGGGCACAAGCCTCACTATCGTGACCCTGTGAGGATAGCGTGGGTTGTTGATCATTCCTGTCTCCATGATGCTGCGTTATCTGATTATGTGAGGAACAGGCATCCCGCATCCGTCACGGGACGCACGCTTCACGCCGTGAGAAGTCATACGGAAGGTCGATTTGCGCTTGAACACCGAACTCTTGTCCAGCTCCTCGTAGATGGCGTTAGCCTCCGCCTTCAAGGCAGCGATGTCCGCCGAGGACAGTTCATATCCTCCCTCCGTATGACTCCAGTTATTGTCGGCATCAGAGGTATTGTTCACCTTGCTCGCACCAAGGACATACCATTTCAGCATGTCGGCATAAGCCAGCCGAACCTTATCCTTTTCGCAGGAAAGATATTCCATACCGCCGTCCAGCTCCCTGTCCACCAAGATGGACAGCAGAGCCGCACGGGGTATACCGAACCTCACCTTGTTGATAAGGTAGTCAGTCACCGAAAGAAAACCATTCTCCGAAGCCATAATCATTCTCTCAAGTTACGTTAAACCATCTAACCCTTCTTTGTGATGTCGATAATCCAACGATAGGGGAAATCCAGCATAGCAGGGACCGAAGCCAAGAAAAGGTCTGTCTTAAACTCCTTGAACATACCGTTGGCGGTTATCATGTTACGGAGCAGACCAAGACCGTCGTTGGTGGTAGCCCAAGCCACCTCCACGAGCTTGTTGCCAAGAGCCTCGAAGATGCGCTTGTCCTGAATCTCCTTGCGCATAAACTTGAAGCACTTGCCCGCAGGACGAAGCACCACAGTGCCGTTTGCCCAACCGTGAATCACCTCTACCGAACCGTCGAAGCGCATGTTCTGCTCCTGCTCGTCCACAATCTCGATAGTAGAGAGGCCATTGAGGTCCGTAACGGACTTCAGAAACATCTCGCGGTTCGGACCGAAGTTCTGCAAGTAAGCCACGTAGTTCGCTTTAGCCCAGCTCTGCCAAAGTTCGGCCACCTGCTTGTTCTTCAAGAACACGTTGTAGAAGTCGTCCTTGGTCATCTGCCATACAAGGGGGAAGTCCTTGTACTGAATATACTCCTTACGCCAGTCCTCCTCCATCTTGCGCATCTGCTCCAAGATGTCGCAGTTCGCGTCGTTCCAGGCAAGAGTGCCGGCCTTCTTGAAGTTCTCCTTCGGCACGTTAGCGTCGTAGAGAGGCTCCTGAATGCCGCGCGAAATCTTGTCGTAGTCAATCTGAGCCGTTGAAGCAGCACGAGCCGTCAGGAACGTCATGGTTGAGTCAAGGGAGTCGGTCAGGTCCTGAACCTTGTCCAAGTATGCGTCCACGACGTCAGCGTCGTTGCCGAACTCGTCCTGCAAGAGCTTCTGCTTGTGATAGCGCTCCATAGCGGTCTCACGGAAACCGTCTGCCGCAAAGTCGGGGATGGAAGCCGTATACCACTTGAAGCCTGTCTTGTCCTTCTGGTGACCCTCAGCCAACGGAGCACGAAGGCTCATAAGGGTGGCAGGGGTAAGGTCGCGGGAGCGGACCTTGAAGGTCGCATCACCATTACTGGTGGTAGGAGTGAGATTGGGGTCAATGTCACCCTGGGTCTTATACCAGCCGTAGTTGCAGCGGAGAACACCCTCCTTGTTCAGAAACTTCTGAAGGTACTCGTTGTTACCGCGACCGGAGAAGAACTTCGCAAGCTGCGCAATGCCAATATCTATTTTTGCCATATCCTAAAACAATCTTTTTACGTTAAACGAATAGTGTTAAATGTGCCAGAACTCCGGGTAAAGCGACTTGTTCATCGCCTTTACGGCAGGAGGAACGGGTCCCATACGGTCGAGCCACATCACGCAGTCTGGATTCAGCATGCAGAAGTTGATGTTGGTACGAGGCTGGTGAAATTTGTCGCCGCCAGCGTTGTAGTAGGGGAAGTCGTTGTCACAAGGAGCAAAGCAGTTCGGGTTGGTCACCATCGGAAGGACGCTTGCGCCCGCCTTCTCTGCCTCCACCAGTACTGTGCCCACGGTCAAAGCGCCGAGAGTCTCGCTGAGGGTCACCTTCCATACGTCGCCGGCTGTCGCGTCGGTGGTTGCCTCCACCGCGGTCACGGTCACGCCCTTCGCCTTGGTCGCGAAGTCCTTCTGAGCCACCATAAGGGTGTCGCCCACGAAGGGGATGTGCACGAAACCGTTGCGAACGATGTAGATGTCAACGTCTGTTGCTGCTCCAGTGGCCTTGCCCACCTCGTAGGTCTTCAGCACCTTGATGGTAGCGCCAGGACCGTCGTTGCCCTTGGTGAAGCCGAGGTCATGCTCGATAAGGTCGCCCGCGTAAATCTTTGCGGGACCCTTGAACTGATTCACAAGCTTGCCACCGATAGGTGGATGCACGAAGGCGTTCTTGATGAGTGCCTCAAGACCGGCAAACACGTATCGGGTGCCGCCTACCTCACCCTCTGTCTGGATGATGGTCGCACCGTGGTTAAGCATACCACGCGTAGCCATCTGGTCCATGTACGAAATTGAAGTGTTGTCCATAATCTTTTTACCTTGATTTTTTGTTGTTATCCTGTTACTTCTTGGCCGAGTCGTCATTGCTATCGCCGAAACGTTTCTTGCGACGGGCGGCTACCTCTTCCATAAACTTGTCATCGTCACCGCCTCCGCCAGGGCTGCTGGTGTGATTCTTGCTGGGGATGCCCTTCTCGCCGGTCGCTTCCTTGAAGTCGGCGGTATAGATTTTCTCGGCCTCGGACACCAGATCGTCGATGTCGGCATCTTTGTCTGGTATCTCTAATTTCGAAAGCGAGGTCTTCAAGAAGAAGCCGTTAAGCTCCAGTCCGGCCTTGTCGAACTTTTCCTTCAGTCCTGCCTTCACTGACTCGAGAGTCGCCTTCCTTGCGGCCTCCTTGTCACGTTCTGCGCTGGCTTTTTCCAAGGCTTCCACCTTGGCGAGCAACTTGGCGATTCTGTCGTCGTCTCCGCCGTCATCATCGTCATCGTCATTCTCCTTGGCGCGATTACGCTTACGCTTGCGCTCCTCCTCTTCCTTCTTCTTGCGCTCGGCTTCCTCTCTGCTCTTCTTCAGCTCGTCAGCTATGTTCTTGTGCAGATTCTTGTCCATGCGCTTGAGTCGGTTTGCCAACTTGGTAACGATTCTGTCATTCTCGTCATCATCGTCACCCATCTCACCAAGAACGTCATTAAGCTCGTCGTCAATGCTCTTCTTGCTGAGTGAGGTAAACTTAGAAGTGTCCTCCTTCTTGTTCACCAATTCCAATAGTTCCTCTATCGTCATTCTGATT
>ERZ1034626.601-NODE-601-length-25863-cov-190.270188_pt1 | contig 25863 bp, 14 predicted proteins | sample MGYA00520652_ERZ1034626 | MGnify/ENA primary metagenome ERZ1034626 (study PRJEB33766, sample SAMN09781765) | gut metagenome | biome: gut microbiome | host: Homo sapiens | place: Madagascar | study: EMG produced TPA metagenomics assembly of the PRJNA485056 data... | reverse complement strand
AAAAACAATCGGTATAATTGGCGGAAAATACATTTTTTAACCCACATTCCGCCAAGTATACGCTTATAATTGGCGGAAAACGCCTTTTTCAACCCCTTTTTCGCCAAGTATAGCAAGCCGACCTCTCTTGATTTAAATTAAAATCTTTACATGCAGGATAAAAATAAATCACATTTTGCTTTGTCATTTCGAGGAAAGACCGTACCTTTGCACCCCGAATGCCGAAAGCCGGGAAGGCGGAAGGCTTCGATTTATTATTCATTTATAAACATTTTATTTAATGTACAAAACAATTTTCAACAAGCGCAACAGCTTGAAGTTCAACCGATTCTCTAACAAGAATTACTCACTCTTCGCAGTTTTGGGAAGAGAGGTACTTGTTGGTGCACTCAGCGTTGCTACCCTGAGCCATGCTAAGGCAGCAGGCGTAAGCACAGAGGGAGCCAAGGTTGATTCTACCCTCTACAAGGGCGGAAAGGCTTACGAGCTAGATGCGGTGAGCGTTACCGGATCTCGTGCGCCGATGACTGTAGAGCAGTCACCTAAGATTGTGTCTGTCATTACCCGCGACGATATTCATCGTGCGGCTGCGCAGACTATCAACGATGTATTGAAATTAGCTACCGGCGTGGATGTCCGTCAGCGTGGTGGCTTTGGTGTTCAGACGGATATCTCCATCAATGGTGGAACCTTTGACCAGATTACCATTCTTTTGAATGGTGTCAACATTTCCAATCCACAGACTGGTCACAATGCTTCTGATTTTCCTGTAGCTCTTGCCGACATCGACCACATCGAAGTGCTCGAGGGAGCAGCATCGCGCGTATTCGGAACTTCAGCCTTCAATGGTGCCATCAATATCGTGACCAAGAAGGCAAAGAATGATGGAGTATCTGCAAGTGTAGAAGGCGGAAGCTTTGGAAGTTTCGGAGCACAGGGACGTGTGCAGACGGCTTATGCCAAAGGCAAGTGGACACACGCCTACTCTGCCAGCGGAGGCTACAAGCGTTCGGACGGAGGAACAGACAACAGCGACTTCGAGAAAGGACAAGGTTTCGGACAGGTTAACCTGAGCTACGACCAGCGTTTCGACATCAATGCTCAGGTGGGTATCTCTACCCAGAGCTACGGTGCCAACACTTTCTACAGCGCCAAATACAACAACCAATATGAGAAGACAGACCACGGTATGGCTTCGCTCAACCTGAGTCTGCACAACCAGGAGAAGACCTGGGAGATTGCGCCTCAATTCTATTATAACAAATTCAAGGATCACTATCAGCTGATTCGCGGTATGGCTGGAGCCAAGGCGGGCGAGAACTATCACGACCTCGATGTTTATGGTGGTGGACTGAATGCCAACGTGGCTTGGGCTTTGGGTAAGACCGCAGTGGGTTTCGACATCAGCAAGGAGTGCATCTACTCTACTGCATTGGGCGAGGAACTCGCAGAGAAAGACTATAAGGACATCTCGGGTTCCGACCGTCAATATACCCGAAAGGGTGAGCGCACCAACACCAACATCATGTTGGAGCACAACTTCATCTTCGGCGGCTTCACCTTGTCGGCTGGTGTCTTGGCTAACAAGAATACAGGTCTTGACAACGACTTCCGCTTCTATCCTGGTGTAGATATGAGTTATCGTCCTAACGACAACTGGAAGTTCTACGCTTCCTGGAACAAGGCATTGAGAATGCCTACCTACACCGACTTATATATAAGTAATGTGGTGCAGCAGGGCGACATCAACCTGAACCCGGAGAAGAACTCCACCTTCAAGGTAGGAACCCAGTATCGTCAGACCGGTTTTGCAGCAACCGTTAGTGGATTCTACGCACACGGCACCAACATGATTGACTGGGTTCAGACATCCGTGACCGAGCAGAATGACAGCAAGTATCACGTGATGAACATCGGAAAGCTCAACAACATGGGCTACAACGTAGATGCTACTATCTACATGAGAGAATTGGTACCAAACAGTTTCATCACCCGCATCAAGTTGGGTTATGCTTACATCTATCAGGATCATAAGACCGAGACCAACATCCTGAAATCACTCTATGCATTGGAGTATCTGAAGCACAAGGCAGTATTCGGTTTGGATCATCAAATCTGGAACAAGCTTTCAGCATCGTGGAGCGTAAGATGGCAGCAGAGAATGAATGGCTATCATCCATACACCAAGGTGGATTGCAAGCTGATGTGGGACGAGAAGAAATACAATATCTTCGTGAAAGCCGACAACATCACTTGCCACCGCTATTACGACCTCACTGCTGTTAAGCAGCCAGGTTTGTGGATTATGGCAGGAGCCAGCGTAAATCTCGGCTGGTAATATAAAACAAAAAAGTCTTCAAGCCAAAATGGCTTGAAGACTTTTTCCGTTTATTCCGGTTTCTGATATTTTCCATTCACTTTAATCGGTTCGAGATGGATTCCCACATGGGTATCTGCGCCGAAGTGCTGCTTCAATCTTCGTTCGATATGAGTAGCATGCTCATGTGCCTCATAAAGCGAAAGAGAACCCGGCATGCGGACGTGCATTTCTATCGCAATCTTGTTTCCGATGCGACGGGTACGCAGGTTATGAATCTCTCCTACTCCCTGCTCTCCATTTGCAATCTTCAGGATTTCATCTTCCTCAGTTTCTGGAAGACTGGCATCCGTCAGTTCTTTCACAGACTGCATCACCAGTCCCCAGGCAGCCTTGATGATGAAGGCACTCACGATGATGGCAGCCAGCGGATCGAGCACCGCCCATTTTTCTCCCAGGATGATGGCACCACCAATACCGAACATCGTTCCGATACTCGATAAAGCATCGCTGCGATGATGCCAGGCATTTGCCACTACAGCCTCGGAATGATATTTTCTTCCGGCTTTAACCGTAAACTGATAAGCCCACTCCTTCATCACGATACTTACGATGGCTGCAATCAAGGCTACAACGCCCGGCTGCTGGAGTGTCTCGCCGCAGATGGCACGATAAGTCTTGGTTACGCCAGAATAACAGATCATCACACCCACCACGAAGAGCGAAATACCGATGATGGCTGTGGCAAGCGTCTCGTATTTGCCATGCCCATAATCATGGTCCTTATCCTTCGGCTTATTGCCCAGTTTAACGAATACCAGTACCACCACATCGGTAGCGAAATCGGTGAGCGAGTGGATGGCATCCGCTATCATGGCTGCCGAATGTCCGAGGATACCTGCAGCAAACTTCAGCACGAGCAGCACCACATTGATGATGCTTCCCGCTATCGTCACCTTATATACTTCCTTTACTCTATCCGCATCAGCGGAATGATTCTTTTTCGTTTCTGCGGGCATCTCTTGCTCGTTATATATTCTCTCATTCTTGTCCATACTATAAAATATAACAGAAGTCCTTTGCTTCCTTAATAATGTTTTTGTATAACCAAATTCCTGTCTTTCATGAATTGAGCGGCAAAAGTACATCTTTTTTCTGAAATCGGATAAAAAGAGAGATTAAAAAAGTATAACGAATAGGGAATAATGTGATAGCGAAGAGATAAAAGCATGGAATTTTGTGACAAAACGCCTTAAAACAATAGGAATTTTGTGATTTTCAGTCCGAATTCCTTTGGAATTTTGTGATAAAGTTGTATCTTTGCACTCGGATAAGAACTATAAATATATTGATTATGAAGCTTTTGCGCAGAAAGATTGATAATTATCTCAAGGAATGGAAAAGCGATAAGGAGAGAATGCCCCTCATCGTGAAGGGAGCACGACAAGTGGGAAAGACCGCTTCCATCCTACAATTCGCCCATGACAACTATCAAAATGTGGTTGCCATCAACTTCGTATTGCAACAAAAATACAAGGCAATCTTCGAAGAAGGTTACGAGGTGGATAGCATCATCCAGAACCTCACCCTCATCAATCCTTCTCTCAAGATAGAAGCAGGTAACACTCTCATCTTCTTCGATGAGATGCAGGATTGTCCTGCCTGCGCCACCAGTCTGAAAGCCTTCAAGATAGATGGCAGGTACGATGTTATCTGCTCCGGTTCGCTCATGGGTATCAATTATCGCGAGATAGAATCGAACAGCGTAGGATATAAGGAAGACTACACGATGCACTCAATGGATTTCGAGGAATTCCTATGGGCAAAGGGCTATGATTTTGCCTTTATAGAACGCCTTTACGAAAAGATGGCCTCCATCACACCACTTTCTAATATAGAAATGAATGTGTTGGAGAGGCTATTCCGTGAATACATGACCATCGGAGGGATGCCTGCCGTAGTCAATATGTTCGTGAGTAACGGAAACTTCAGCGGCACGCTCAAGATGCAGCACCAGCTCCTTCTTGACTATGAGGAAGACATTACGAAATATGCACAAGGGCTCGACAAAGGAAAAATCAAGAACGTGTACGACCATATTTCTGTCTTCCTGGGACAAGACAACAAGAAATTTCTGATAAGCAAGATTGCCCATGGAGCTAGAAACAGAGAATACGTAGGCACCATCGAATGGCTTCGTGATGCAGGTATCATCAACGTCTGCTATTGTCTCGCTCAAGTATCCTTACCTCTGAAAGGCAACTACGATCCGAAATCATACAAACTCTATTATAAGGACACGGGCTTGCTGGTTGCTTCGCTAGATGAGGAATCGCAAGAAGACATCAGAGTGAACAAGAACTATGGTACCTACAAGGGCGCCATCTACGAAAACATCGTTGGCGATATGCTGGTAAAGCAAGGCTATAATCTTTACTTCTATCGCAACGAGAAATCTACCCTAGAAATGGATTTCTTCATTCGTGACGCCCAGTCGCTCATCCCTGTTGAAGTAAAAGCCACGGATAATGCCACCAGGTCGCTCGCCAAGCTAACAGCACAAGACGGCAAATATCCCGACATCAAATACGGCATCAAACTCTGCAATAAGAACATCGGTTTCAATGGCAAGTTTTACACCTTCCCCTACTTCCTCACCTTCCTGCTCAAACGATTTGTGAGAAGAGAAAGATAGAAATGCAGAAAAATCCCTCAGAGAGGGATGATTTTTCTGCATTTAACTGCGCTATGCGAAATTTTTATTGTACTTTTGCACCCGATTATCAGGTATTATATTTTTCAAAGACAAGAACATTATCACAATAAAAGCGGTTGATAAAACCGCAAGATGAAACAATATGGTTTTAAATTACATTTGGATAGCATTTTTCGTGATTGCGTTCATCTTCGCACTCATCGGATTGGCAATGGGAGATACGACTATCTTCCAGAAGATTGTAGATTCCACCTTCGACTCATCCAAGAATGCCTTCGAGATTTCTCTCGGACTGACGGGCGTGCTCGCTCTCTGGCTTGGCATCATGAAGATTGGAGAGAAGGCGGGAGTAGTGAATGTGTTGGCCCGAGCACTCAGCCCGGTCTTCACCCGTCTCTTCCCCGATATTCCGAAGAACCATCCGGTGATGGGAAGCATCTTCATGAATATCGCTTCGAATATGCTGGGACTCGATAATGCGGCGACGCCTACAGGATTGAAGGCGATGCAGCAGATGCAGGAACTCAACACGAAGAAGGATACGGCGACGAACCCGATGATTATGTTCCTGGTTCTGAACACCTCTGGACTCACCATCATCCCTACCACTATCCTCGCTTTCCGTGCCTCCTATGGAGCAGCCCAGCCTACGGATGTCTTCATCCCTATCCTGATGGCTACGCTCGTGGCTACGCTTGCCGGAATCATCATCACTTCGCTCTGGCAGCGCATCAACATCCTGCAGCCGGTATTGCTCGCTACTCTGTTGGGAATGTGCGCCTTCGTAGGCATCATCATCTGGGGATTCGGACAGATGGACAAGGATACGATGAATACAGTTACTACCCTGGCTTCGAATATGATTCTCCTGGGCATCATCCTCTGCTTCATCCTGGCTGGTTTCTGGAAGAAAGTGAATGTTTATGATGCATTTATCGAGGGAGCGAAGGAAGGTTTTACTACGGCGGTGAAGATTATCCCTTATCTCGTAGCTATCCTTGTGGGCATCGGCGTGTTCCGTGCTTCGGGAGCGATGGATATGGTGATTCAAGGCATTTCGTGGTCGGTAGAACAATGCGGCTTGAACGCCGATTTCGTAGGCGCCCTGCCTACCGCCATCATGAAACCGCTGTCGGGAAGTGGTGCACGAGGCATGATGCTGGAGGCGATGAAGAACTATGGTCCTGATTCGTTTGTGGGCAGATTGAGCTGCATCTTCCAGGGTTCCACCGATACCACCTTCTATATATTGGCAGTATATTTCGGAAGCGTAAGCATCAGGAATACCCGTCACGCCGTGGCTTGCGGCTTGCTCGCCGATTTGGCAGGAGTCATCGCAGCAATCACTATAGCATATTTATTCTTCGGATAATAAAAAACAAATTAATATGGCAAACCTCAAAAGTTTAGCAAAGGATACCGCCATCTATGGTTTGAGCAGTATCATCGGCAGATTCCTCAACTATCTGCTTGTGCCACTCTACACGGCTTCCATCAGTGCAGCCAGTGGTGGTTATGGTGTCATCACCAACATGTATGCCTATACGGCTTTGATTCTCGTCATCCTGACTTACGGTATGGAGACCACCTTCTTCCGCTTTGTCAACAAGGAGGGAGAAGATGCTCACAAAGTATATACCACAGTCTTGAGCATGGTGGGCTGCACCTCCTTGCTCTTCGTGGCCTTGGTATTCATCTTCTTGCATCCATTGAGCAGTGCCATGGGATATGCCGACCATCCGGCATACGTCTGGACCATGTTTGTCACCGTGGCTATCGATGCCTTCCAGTGCATACCATTTGCCTATCTGAGATACCAGAAGCGCCCATTGAAGTTTGCAGCCTTGAAGATGCTCTTCATCATCGGCAATATGGCGATGAACATCGCTTACTTCGGCTTCATGGGTGGAAGTGATGTGGAATATGCTTTTTACATCAACATCATCTGCACCTCTACCATGACTATCTTCTTCTATAAGGAATTGAAGGAAGGTTTTTCTGGTCCTTACGCCTCTTGGGCTGAGACCAAGGTGCTCATCAAAAAAATGCTTAGCTACAGCTGGCCTATCCTCGTGCTTGGTATTGCCGGTATTCTGAACCAGACAGCCGACAAGATTCTCTTCCCTTACATCTATGAGAAGGGCGATGCTCATGCGCAGCTCGGAATCTACGGAGCAGCCAGCAAGATTGCGATGATCATGGCGATGATTACCCAGGCTTTCCGCTATGCTTACGAGCCATTCGTATTCGGCAAGGCAAAGGATAAGGACAACCGACAGACTTACGCTTCGGCGATGAAATATTTCGTCATCTTCACCCTCTTGGCTTTCCTGGTGGTGGTAGGTTATCTGGATGTATTGCGCCATATCATCGGTCGCGACTACTGGGATGGTTTGAAGGTAGTGCCTATCGTAATGGCTGCCGAAATCATGATGGGAGTATATTTCAACCTCAGTTTCTGGTACAAGCTCATCGACAAGACCATCTGGGGTGCTTACTTCTCAGGCATCGGTTGTGCGGTATTGATTGCCATCAACGTTATCTTCGTACCTATCTATGGTTACATCGCCTGTGCCTGGGCTGGTTTCGCAGGTTATGGAACAGCCATGCTTCTCTCCTACTTCGTGGGTCAGAAGAAGTATCCTATCAACTATCCGGTGAAGGAGATTATGATTTATGTGGTTCTCGCCCTCATCCTCTTCGCAGGAATGACCGAGGCTAACAGATACTTCTCCAGTGGAATTGCCTGCCTCATCAACACGGTGCTCATCCTCATCTTCGCCGCTTATCTCGTGAAGAAGGATTTCCCATTGAAAAGTCTGCCGGTAGTGGGTAAGTTCTTTAGAAAGTAAAGCATCTTATGAAATTATAAGAGCTGAAACAAGAAGTTATAAGAACTGAAATGATGAGGAATCAACTCATAAACAGATTAAGCATAAACGATATTTATTCTCTTTGCCTTCAGACGCAAGGCAAAGAGAATAATTGTTTAAAGGAAGAGCTTTATCAGCTCACCTTTGATGAGAACGACCGCGTATCGTTCAATGCACTTTGGGCTTTAAGCCATTTTGATAAAGCCAACAATCCGTGGCTCTTTCAGAAGCATGATGACTTGATAGATAGGGTTCTCGTAGAGAAGAATGAGACCAAGCGCCGCCTGATGCTCCAACTCCTTCTCCGTCAGCCTTTCGAAGAAGAATCACTCCGTTCCGATTTCATCGATTTCTGCATTGCCAAGATTACAGCCTGTTCCCAACCCTACGCCATCCGCTGCTACTGCATGAAGCTCGCCTATGAGCAGATGAAGTACTATCCCGAACTCCTTGAAGAATTAAGAATGGCTCTGGATATGCTGGAACAGGAGGTTCTATCCCCGGGAATGTTATCGGCAAAAAGGCAAATTATGAAGAAAATCAAGCGAAGCCTTGGAAAATTCGGGAGAACGAGGTTTATAAAAGGAAAAGCATACAAAAGGATGTAAATTGTTCCGTCTTTGCAATCCGCCGGAATAGTAAGCCACTTTCAAAAATACTCTTCACCGGAAGTGCATAAATACCTGTAACTTATAAACTTGCACGGGTGAAGAGCTTACGCCACTCTTCACCACTCTTCACCCGGAGCCGCTTACCGGAAAATCTGTGTAAATCTGTGAAATCTGTGGGACATAAAAAAGTGGTTTCAGCCCCCCAACCGAACAGGGCGAGCTTCCGTTTCAATTCAGTGCGCAATCCGAAGGTGAAGAGTGGTGAAGAGTGGTGAAGAGTGGTGCGTCACTCTTCACCTCTCGCAACCCCAGTGTATATCGGGGTTTCAGCCGATTTGGTGAAGAGTGAAGAGTAAAAAGAAGAGTGGCGCTTTTATAAAAAAACTCCCGACGTATCGTTTTGTGCCTGGCAATGGCAGATTATTGCCCTGGTAAGGGGCAATGTTGTGCCATAGTGAGGCAATAAGCGCTACAAGCCGCTTTACGCCTCGTCAGTACTATCATGGCGACCTCTCAGTAACGCCTTTGCGCCTTGTAAGTACTATCACTGTTGCTTGTAAGTACTATCATCGTGCCTTGTAAGTGCTATCATTGTTGCTTCGGTTTTACGTAAAAAGTCTTCGGAGTAACCTTTACTTGTTGCCAGAAGAATTAAAGTTATAAGCCGGGGAAGCCTATATCTTCAGCCGCACAACAGCTGTTGTGCGCTTGCATATCAGCTGTTATGCGCTCGTCCAACATCTGTTGTGCAAGCGGATATCAGCTGATGGGCGATGATTTGTTGGATATAAGTTCTGTGTATGTGTATGAACGAGCCGTAAACGGCTTGGATACTTACAAGAAGTATTCGCCAAATTACTCGAAAACTTAATGATGAAAAGTATAATTCTTTAATATTTTGCCCTAAATCATTGGTAATTTCGAGAAATAGTTGTAACTTTGCAAAGTTAAATATCAAGCATTACATCTATGAATAAAGATATTATCAACGAGTTCGCATCCTTCGATGAGTATCTTCGACAAGGAGAGCCTTCGCAGAAGGAAAGTGCCGAGAACTGGAAGACGGCTATCGGATTGCAGGCTGTAGATGGGCTGCAACCATCGGCGTATCTCATAGATGTGGCTAAGCGAAACATCGAAGGGGAAATCTCTCTGGATGAAACCAGAAAACTGATTGACTCTTACTATCAGAGCAAGACGGTTCGCACCCCTAAGGATGAAGACGAAGAGGAGGCAGATAAGGTTTCAGCCAACATCGCGAAGATTCTCGCCAGCAAGACCTTTGCCTTCAATACCAACGGATATGTTTCCCTGCATCGAAGAATATTCGAGGGAGTATTCAAGCACGCAGGAGAAATCCGCCAGTATGATATTTCCAAGAAAGAATGGGTGCTCGAAGGAGATTCCGTAAACTACCTGAATTGGGAAGACTTGCGAAGAGCCTTGGATTGGGATATTGAGCAGGAGAAGAACTTCTCATATAAAGGTCTGACGGATGATGAGAAGATTGAGCATATTGCCAAATTCATTTCAGGCATCTGGCAAATCCACGCTTTCAGAGAGGGAAACACCCGAACCACGGCGATTTTCACCATCCAATATCTCCGTTCGTTAGGATATGAAGTGAACAACGAAATGTTTGCCAAGCATTCCTGGTATTTCCGCAATGCCCTGGTTCGTGCCAATTATCGCAATATCAATAAAGATATAGATTACTCTCCTATCTACTTGGTTCGTTTCTTCAGAAACTTACTCCTAAAAGATAGCTGGGTGCTCAAAAACAGATACTTGCATATTCGGCCGACTGATGATTGGAAAGAGCAGCCGAACTTAAATTCTCAAACAGGAAGTGGACAGAAAAACAACTTCATAAATAAAGAAGGAGAAGAAAATGTCCCAAGTTCGTCCCAAGCTTGTCCCAAGTTCGTCCCAAGTTCGTCCCAAGTAGAAGAACTCATTATACGTATAAATAAAGATTATCTATCCATCGGTGATATAATGAACCTGTTTGGATTAAAAAACAAAACCAGATTCAGAAAAGAATACATTACCCCTGCCCTAGCCGAAGGAGCCTTGGAGATGAAATATCCAAACACCCCAAGACATCCACGCCAGCAATATCGAATGACAGAACAGGCAAAGACTTGGAAAGAAGGGTATGAGAAAAAGAATAAATAACATCATAATAAAAATAGAAAACAAAAACAAGTAATGAAGAAAAAAGCAACGGTCCTTATCGCCTCTATCATGGCGTTCTGCGGAATCAACACCGCACACGCTGACGAGGGAATGTGGACGATTTACAACTTGCCTAACGCTGTGTATGAGATGATGCAGCGCGAAGGTTTCAGTATGACTTACGACCAGCTCTACAACGGCGAGAACGCCTTGAAGAATGCTGTGGTTAACTTCTCTGGCTATTGCTCAGGCGTAGTCGTTTCTCCAGACGGTTTGGTATTTACCAACCACCATTGCGGTTTCGAGGCTATCAGAAGCCACTCTACCGTGGAACACGACTATATGCTCAACGGTTTCTTTGCTAAATCTTACGCAGAGGAATTGCCTAACGAGAATATGTTCGTCAGCTTCATGGTTGAACAGAAGGATGTAACCGATAAGGTGATGAGCCTCGGATACGAGAAACTCGACAACAAGAAGCGCGATGAACTCATCGATTCTCTGGAGAACGAGATGACCAAAGAGGCGAAGAAGAACGATTCTACCCTCCATATCACCGTTCAGCCTTTCTACGAGGGCAACAAGTGGTACGCTACTACTTACCGCGACTTCACCGACCTGCGTCTGGTTTTCACCGTACCAAAGTCTATGGGTAAGTTTGGTGGCGATACAGACAACTGGATGTGGCCTCGCCAGACCTGCGACTTCTCTGTATTCCGCATCTATGCCGACCCTAAGACCAATGGTCCTGCTGCCTACAGCAAGGACAATGTGCCTTATCATCCTAAGCGTTGGGCACAGGTTTCTCTCCAGGGTTACAAGGATGGCGACTATGCGATGACCATGGGTTACCCAGGCAGCACAGAGCGCTATCTTTCAAGCTACGGAATCCAGACCATGCGCGATGCTGAGAATGCTCCTCGTGCCCAGGTTCGTGGCGTAAAGCAGGAGGTAATGCAGAAGCACATGCGTGCCGACGAGGCAGTACGCATCAAGTACGACAGCAAGTACGCCAGCTCTTCCAACTACTGGAAGAATGCCATCGGTATGAACAAGTGTATCGACTCTATCGGCATCGTGAATCTGAAGCGTGAGTACGAAACCCGTCTCCGTGCTTGGCAGGATACAGCCAAGGCAGCCAACGACCTCGCCCACAAGGTAGATTTCGACAAGCTCGCCAAGCTCTACAAGGAGAGCGCAGACGTGAAATACGCCTGGACCAACTTCGCTGAATCTTTCACCAGAAGAAGCAACATCGAGTTCTCTACCCGTGCCATCAAGCTCCAGACCAACATGGAGGTGAAGGGTCCTGAGAAGAACAAGAAGAAGCAGTATCATGAGTTTGAAGATAACTCTGCAGAATGGGATATGGCGCTCGATAAGGAGGTGCTCGCTACCCTCTTGAAGAACTACAAGGAGCACGTAGACAGCAAGTGGTTGCCTAAGTTCTACAAGACCATCGACGCTGAGTTTGGCGGCGACTACGCCAAGTATGTGGATTATCTCTGGGAGAAGTCGCTCATCATGAAGAAGGGCGCCAAGCTCTATTTCAACAAGAAGGGATATGAGAAGGATCCAGGCGTAAGCTTCGGTATGGATCTGAACGATGTATTTGCAGATTTCGCTGCTCAGATGGGCAGCATCAACGACAGCATCGCCGAGCAGGAGAAGTATCTCTGCGCTGCCAAGCTCCGTATGGAGGAAGACATGCCTCACTACAGCGACGCCAACTTCACCATGCGATTGAGCTACGGTCAGGTAGGCGGTTTCGACCTCGGTGGCAAGCCATCTGGCTATTATACCACAGCCGAGAGCATCGTTGAGAAGATGAAGCAGGGCGATAAGGTAATCGATTACTACGCTGAGCCTATCATGCACGAGCTTCTCTCTGAGAAGGATTTCGGCAAGTATCAGGATAAGACGACTGGCAAGATGCAGCTCTGCTTCCTCACCAACAACGATATTACCGGTGGTAACTCTGGTAGCCCTATGTTCAACGGCAAGGGTGAGTTGATTGGTCTTGCCTTCGATGGCAACTGGGACAGCCTCAGCTCAGACATCAACTTCGACAAGCGCCTGGCTCGCTGCATCGGTGTGGATATTCGCTACGTGCTCTACCTGATGGATAAGTGGGGACACGCAGATCGCTTACTCAAGGAAATTAACGCAAAGTAAAATAGTTAAAAAATAAAGAAAGAGTATGAGATATAGTTCATACTCTTTCTATACACTAAAAACTTTATTATCTGCAAATTACATGAAAAAAAGTCTTTCTTTATTAGTTCTTCTTCTGCTGCTTACCTGTTGGCACATGCATGCAGAGAATACTATCAATTTCTATACAATAAACGCTAAACAAGGTCTATCATCCAACCGTATTCAGTCCATAACAAAAGACCGTTATGGATTTATGTGGTTTGCAACCAGAAACGGACTCTGTAGATATGACGGTTATCAAATCCATCACTACAACACAAAGAAGGAAACTAATTTTCTGTTTGTTGCAGTAGATGCATCCAACACAATTTGGGTAAAGGGAAAAGCCAACTGGTGCTTTTATGAAGCGGAAAAGGATCAATTAAACGACAATATCAGTTTGCGCCTGAAAACAATCGGTATCCATGAGAAAATCAAGGAACTTCAAATCGATTCTGACAAGAACCTCTGGTGCTGGTCAGATAAACATACATACTATTACAATTTCACCAATTCTCATCTAACAACTTACCCTATGCATCAAGACATCATTCTCTCGTCATTTTGCTACAGAAACAAAAAGGTTTACCTAATGGATAAGAAAGGCAATATCAAAATCTTGAATAAATCAAATGGTAAATTAACCCAGGTCTTTCATTACCCATATACCATTACTGAATCAATCTGTCTATATATGGATAGCTTTAATCGTTTATGGATATATAATCCTAACCTGCCAAGCTTTCATTGTTATAACACTACAAACTATAAAGAAATACAGATTCCAGCCAATAAAGAGACCAAGGATTGTACCATTACACAAATTATGGACGATGAAGACGGATTTGTTTGGATAGCGACAAATGCCGGTATCTACAAGGTCAATGGCTTTAATTTTCAGACAGAGCATATCCAAAAGGACGCAACATCTACCTCTTCTTTGGCAAGTAATCACATCTGCTCTCTCTATAAAGATGATGCTGGCGTCATCTGGATTGGAACAGGAAGAGAAGGAGTATGCTATCAGCAACTCAACAAACTCACATTCAAGACCTACCCTATTAATACAGAAGAAGATATAACATGCATCATTCAAGATTATCATAATAATATCTGGTTAGGAACCGATGGCAAAGGTCTCATAAAATGGAACTTTGGCAAAGATATAGCTGTATATAACAATACTAATAGTAATCTGGGGTCCAATTTTATTATCAGTTCTTTTTCTGACCAAATGGGGAATATTTGGTTAGGAACCTATATGCAGGGAATTTTCTTGATGAACAGCAATCGTTTCATTCCATTCCTGTATCCCAATACTTCAATTACCAATTCCCCTATTAACCATGTAAAAAAGATAATATGCGACCCCGAAGGTACAATTTGGTTTGCTTCAAACATGAATGGTGTCATAGGGTACACAACTCATCAACAATTTGTTCAATACAACAGAAGTAATTCTAATCTACAAACCAACAGCATCACTGATTTAAGCAATCAGGGAAATAAAGACTTATGGATTGCCACATCGTATGGTTTATACGTTTTAGATATAAAAAATAAAAAATTATCACCCTTCACAATAAATGGCAAACAGTCTTTTGCCGAAGAATATATAGAATGTGTGATGGAAGATAGCAGAGGACTAATCTGGATTGGCACCCAGAATGGAATGTTTATATACAACAAGAATAGTAAAAAGCTTACCAAACTGACAACTCAAGATGGATTATCTCATCAGCACGTTCTAGGCATAATAGAAGACTTACAGCACAATATTTGGGCTTCAACGGTAAATGGCATCACACACGTACTGATATCACAAGACTCTGTACAAGGTGAACTTAATTATTGTTGCTATCCATATACAGATATTGACGGTCTTGGAAATATTACATTTACTCCAAGAAGCATGATACGCACCACTGACGGAACTATTCTGGTTGGTGGAACAGGTGCACTCCTTGCTTTTAAGCCCAATGATACTACAAACAATTTCCGCAAAAAGTCAAAAGTTATTTTTACAGACTTACGCATTGCAAACGAAATTGTCAGAACAGGTGAACCTATGCGTAATGGGAGAATCGTGCTTAATAACAGTTTATATATGCTTAAAGGAATTGAATTAAAATACTCTGACCATTATTTTGCTATTGATGTTTCAACTATGAATTATGGAAACGAACATAAGCTTAAGTATCAATATCGGCTCAACAAAAAGGATGATTGGACAGATTTAGATGGCAACAGAATCAATTTCAACCAACTGGCGTATGGAAAATACCAATTAGAAGTGAGAGTAAAGAACAATTTAGGACTTAATATCAGTCCTTCTACGCTCTATATTCATATAAAGGCACCATTTTGGTTGTCTTCTTACGCATTTTGCCTGTACATACTAATTCTTTTGATGAGTAGTTACTATTTTTACAAACAGTATCAACTTAATCTCATTAGAAAGCAAAAAAAATTAGCACGCAAGCATCATGAAGAAGTGAATGAGGCAAAAATGAGATTCTTCACTAATGTCAGCCATGATTTGAAGACTCCTCTTTCTCTCATAACCATACCTTTGGAAAAGGTACTAAAGAACAATAAGCAAAAAGATCTTACAGAAGATTTAGTTCTGATGAAAAAGAATGTCGAGATTCTCAAATCGGAAGTAACACAATTGTTAGACTTCCGAAAGCTGGACCAACAACAAGACAAATACGTCCCTTCCTATGGCTCTATCACCAACTTTATCACAGAGATTTGCCAATCTTTCAAACCTCTGAATGAAGGCAAAGGTATCTCTCTCGAAGTCATTACTCATAGTGAGAACATAGAAATGGACTTTGATAAGAAAAAAATACAACGTATTCTTCTCAACTTGCTATCTAACGCCTACAAATATAATGTAGAGAAAGGAAAAGTTGAAGTAGAGATACAAAAGTCCGAATCAGCTGGAAGAGAATTTATCAAGATACAAGTCAGGGATACTGGCATCGGCATTAAAGATGAAAACAAGCCTAAGATTTTTGATAGGTTCTATCAAGAACAGAATATAAATACCTATATAGGAAACGGAATAGGACTCCATATTGTCAAAGAGTACGTGACCCTTCATCATGGCAATATTGCAGTAAGCAATAATATGCCACATGGTAGTATTTTCACCATCACCATCCCTATCACTCACTGTATGGCAAGACAATACACAGAACAAATAAATACTAACAGCGAACAGCATTCAACACATATGCCAACATTAGATAGCATGTCGTCCAAGCCATGTATTCTGCTGGTAGAAGATAATGAAGATTTCAGGAATTTTGTAGCTCGTTCGTTAAAAGACCTATATTGCATTCAACAAGCAAGTAATGGTCAAGAGGCTCTCAAAGTGATGGCAAAGGAGAATATCAACATCATCATTTCAGACATCATGATGCCAGTCATGGATGGATTAGAATTGTGCCATCAAGTGAAGAATGACATTAGGTTCTCACACATTCCGATTATCTTGCTTACGGCAAAAACCACAGAAGAGCATATTTTGGAAGGTCTTAAAGATGGCGCTGACGAATATATCACGAAACCTTTCAATATGGATATTCTCATCCTGAGAATAAATAAGATTCTTGAATGGACGCAGAACAACCATATCAAAAGCAATACGATGGACATTTCGCCTTCAGAAATAACGGTTAGCTCTTTAGATGAGAAACTGATGAAAAATCTCATCAAGTATATCGAAGATAATATGAATAACGAAGAGCTGTCGGTAGAAGACTTAAGTGCCTGTGTTGGATTGAGCCGAGGTCATTTATACAAGAAACTTATGAGTATTACAGGAAAATCACCGATAGAACTTATCCGAATACTCAGAATCAAAAGAGGAAAGCAGCTTTTGGACCAAAGCCAGGAAAACATTTCCCAGATTGCATATGAAGTGGGTATGTCACCGAAACAATTCAGTAAATTCTTTAAAGAAGAATTTGGCATATTGCCTTCTGAATATAAAAAGGACAAAGAAAGCAAAAGCTAAACATTAAAAAGGGGGATGAACTCTTCATCCCCCTCTAGTACTTTAGTATGAATTAAACTTATACGTGTTTCACAACAGGTCATTAAAACTAATAACTATATGGATTGCCTAGTATTCTTTTTACTGATTCCAAAAGAATATGAAAAGCAGGATCACCCATTGGTCCATGACCATGTCCTCCAATCTCATAAAGAGTTGTATTCTGATGTCCGACCAGCTTCATCATACGCCACATATAGGCATTCTCTTCATATCTTCCAAACAGTTCGATGTCTCTATCACCAGTAATCAGTACCAACGGAGAGGCGTCTTTTCTGACATGGAACAATGGTGCATACTTATCAATCGTTGGCTGAAGGTTTCCAATGCCATTCATCTGACGATATGAGAAATGACTAATCATCTGACCGCTAAACGGAATCAAGCCGGCAATACGATTTGCATCTATATCATAACGTGCCAGCCAACTCTTGTCGAGTCCAAGCATGGCTGTAATGTATCCTCCGGCAGAATGACCAGACACGAAGATCTTATCTGCATCACCACCATATTTAGTCGCATTCTTGAATGCCCAAGCCAAAGCTGCAGCACAGTCATCCAAGCACTCATCCACCTTGACCTTTGGCAACAATCGGTAATTGACACCAATAACAACCATACCTTTATTCACCAGCTTAGAAGGCAACTGTTTGCTACCGCTGGTAAGTCCACCACCATGATACCATACTACGACCGGACAATTCTTCAAGGTATCATTGTAATAGATATCCAGTTTACAACGTTCCTTTACATAGGCATCCTTAGTTGTCTTGTACTGGATGTCCGTCAGAACCTTGTCGTGTGCAGTCTGAGCATAGCCTAGCTGGCACAAAAAAATACTAATAATTAATAATAACTGTCTCATATTTAATAACCATAATTGTTAGAACCAATTGCATCATTTTCAGCAACCTCAGAAGTAGGAATCGCATAAAGCAAGTTCTTCTTTGTTCGGATGGTAGAACGTTTGGCGGTACCACATTCGATATATTCCGTTGCATTCATCACATTAAGATACAATCCCCAACGCAACAAGTCAAACTTTCTGTTAAATTCCATACAGAATTCCAAAGCGCGCTCTTTCAACACCAAACTGCGAGCCTCCACCTTATCAGAAACATTACCCGCATAAAGAGTTGTTGCCTTGGCACGTTTTCTTATCACATCAACATCTTTCATTGCAGCATTGATGTCACCTAGCTCAACTTCAGCTTCTGCACGAAGAAGATATGCCTCAGCAAATCTTATCAATATCACATCCTGCTGAGTAGTAGCAGCCTGCTTCTGACTGTAGAAAGATGGATTAGAAATATCATCTTTGTACCATTTTGTCAAACAAGGAACAGCACCCTTATAAGAACTATAAAACTCGGTGCTTACTGCTTTTAAGTTATCCGGCAAGTGCTCTGCATTATATCTATCAGAGTTGGCAGGATAAGCAGTCCATTTCTTGTTAGTATAGCTTGCCCAATAATAATGCCAAACACCATGTACGATACGGTCATCATCTTCATCATACTGCTGATAAAGGTTAGGAGCCATATAAATCCATGTACCACTACCTCCATACGGAGCTGGTGTAAAATAGTTATTCAATCCTGATGTCTGATAAGAAACGTCAGAACCTGCAGCAGCTCCCCAAACGAACTCCTTGTTACGAGCATTGTTGCCACCCCAAAGGCTCAAGTAGTTTGGCATCAAATCATAATCAACACCTCTACGTTCAATAACCATATCACAAAGTTCCTTAGCACGGGTATAGCACTTATTCGCATCAAAATTCTCTGCACCATCTACTTTGTCACAAGTAAAACGCTTCTTATCACCTTTGACATCCACTATCACCTCTGCTCCGGAATGAGTCAATGCAGCAGAGCCCATAGTACAATAAACACGAGCTAACAAAATGGCAGCCGCAGTCTTATCGGCATGTCCCCAAGCGCCAACATTACCTTCTGAAAGGAAATGAAGACAATCCAAGGATGTTTCCAAATCACTTGTAATTTGTGCATAAACATCTTCTACTGAAGAACGAGGGCAATTCTCTTCTGCAGCCGAAGTAAGACGCAATGGAACCGCACCATACATGCGAACCAAATGGAAATAAGCAAAAGCACGAAGGAACAAAACCTCGCCATAAAGCTGTTTCACGGCAGCATTTTCCTTGTAAGCATCGGTTGACTCCAAAGACTCCTTTGCCTTGTTGGCACGATTTATCATACAATAGAATGTGCTCCAGAGGTCATTGGTAGTATTATACGCCCAATGACTGGTCACATCTCCACTACCAGCACTACTTAAGACCCATCCAGGACCTGCACTATGGTCTTGGTCGTAATCCATCCATGCCAAATAAGTCTGCTGCATACACCAGTGATCCCAAAATGTTGCATAGATACCAGTTACCAACTGGGTAGCTCCATCTTCAGACTTTGCCAGCTGTTCTGCAGTTACTGCATATGGATTCTCTTCCATCGAACAGCTCGCAAAGGTAAACGAAAGGAGCAATGCCGATATCGAATATATTATCTTTTTCATAATGTGTCCTTTTTATTTAAATGGTTAGAAATTAACGTTTAAGCCAAATATGATACTTTTCTGCTGAGGATAAGCACCTGAATCAATACCTCTCAAAGAAGGTGTAGAACCGAAAGAATTGACCTCAGGATCATAACCCTTATAATCAGTAAACGTCAACAGATTATTACCTACCACTGAGACTCTCAAGCTGTTTATGAATGAGAATGGCTTATTAAATGTATATCCCAATGAGAGTGTTCTCAATTTCAAGTAAGAGCCATCTTCAAGATAAGCTCTAGAGAATTTGATATCTCTACCAGAATAATCAAATATCTTTGGCGCTGTAGGATTAACCTTATTATTACTCCATGAAGCTTCGTAAATATAATACGGAATGTTCTGGGTCTGACCTAGATTATAATATCTCAATGAGTTCATATTAAAGACATCATTGCCTTTCACTCCCTGAAAGAGAACACTCATATCAAAATTCTTGTAGGTCACATCAAAGTTGAAACCATAGAAGAAATCAGGGTTTGCATCCCCTATCCAATCCTGGTCTTTATCTGTGATAAATCCATCACCATCTCGATCCAGATACCTGAACTCACCTATCCAATCACGTCGAATCAGCTCTTCTGTTGCCTTATCATTGCTATCTACAGTGTAATTAGGATACTGAGTCTGGAACTGTTTGCTCGCTATTACTTCTTCACGACTATTCCAAATTCCATCCTGCACATAGCCATAGAATGAGCCGATAGAATGTCCGTCGGCTATAGCATATGGTCGAAGACTATTATAGATGGTATTAGGGAACATTGGCTCTTCCCCGATATCGCTCACCTTATTCTTATTAAACGAAATATTGGCACCTACATTTACACGCAAATCACGGGTATTTATGGCTGTTACTTTCACATTAGCTTCAAAACCTGTATTCTTGACAGAACCCAAGTTTGACAACACTTGCATCACACCTGTGCTTGGAGGTGTCTGACGATACTGCAACAAATCTGTAGTCTTTTTACTATACCAGTCCAACTCCAGATATACTCTATGGAAAAAGTCAAGTTCTATACCAGCATCATGCTGCCAAGTAGTCTCCCAAGTCAGGGCACTATTACCAGGATTGTTGATATTGGTGACATAACCATTAGACATACCAGAACCAAACGGATAGTTCACTGCCGACAAGATAGCAAAGGTTTGATAAGAGCTGATACCCTGATTACCAGACGAGCCATAGCTATAACGTAACTTCACATTGTCTAGGACATGAGAAATACCCTTCATAAACTTCTCCTCAGACAAGCGGTATGACAAGCCAACAGACGGGAAGAAAGAAGCACGCTTACCTTTTGCAAACTTGCTAGACACGTCATCACGAGCGGTCAATGTGAGATAATACTTACCTGCATAATTGTATGCTAATCGACCTATCAAAGAGAATAATTTAGAGTCACTCTTATCAGAATGAACCTTGGTCAAGGCACTTGCATCCTGCAATCCCCAACCATTTGTGATATCCGTACCAAAGCCTTGCATTGTAATAGTCTTAGCATAGCTATTTATTGATTCCCAGGATGTACCAATAGTACCACTCAAATTATGTACCTTGTTGAATGTTGTATTATACATCAGGAGGTTATCAAACACCAAGGAACTTCTCCAATTATCACCAGCATTTGACTTACCATTTACACTCTTACCCTCTGCCAAAAAACTTGGCCAATACTTATTGGCATCATTACGAGTATAGTTATAGCCCAATACAGTACGATAGATCAATCCTTTGGCAAGGTTGATGTTCATATAGCTTGAAGAACGGAAAGAGATGTTTTTATTCTCATTCAATGCATCAAGATATTTGGTTGGGACAGCAACCATACTATACTCATTGTCCAAATCTTCTTGAGTTTGACTTGCCGGATAAGTAATAGCAGATCTAACAATACCTTCTGTACCATTGTTCTTATTGCTTGTAGCAGTCTTTATCATCGAAGAATTGGCAAAAGAAGTTGAGATTGAAGTACCAAACTTCAACCATGGACGCACTTCTTTATTGATGTTTGCCTTAATTGTATAACGAGTATAATCAGAGGATTTAATGATACCCTGCTGCTTCAAATAGCCACCACTGACAGAATAATCAGATCCCTTGCGACTTCCTGAGAAACTAACATTCAAGTCATGTGTCATACCAGTTCGCATGATTTGATCTTGCCAATAATATGGATCATTATCATAATCTTCAGGACCTTTCAAATATTTCCCCTCACTATTGGTAACACCTGGAAAAGGAAGATCCTCCTGACTCCAATCAAATCCCGAAACTTCTTGTGTATTAATATAAGATGTGTTACGATAGGTTGCATAATCCCGTGCACCTAACACCTTGATTTTCTTGACAGGATTACTAATCGTGGCCTTATAAGAAAGCGAAATTTGGTCTTTTTGACCTAACCCTTCACCACTTTTCGTTGTAATCAGCACAACACCATTAGCTCCACGAGAACCATAAATAGCCGTTGCAGATGCATCCTTTAAAATTTCAATAGAAGCAATGTCGTTTGGATTCAAAGAAGACAAAGCATTGTTATAATTTGGAGCTTCAGAATCAAAGTTGATAGAGTCATCATTACCATCTGCCACAGGAACGCCATCTATTACATACAATGGTTGGGTAGAACCTTGGAATGAATTTGTACCACGAATCTGAATACTTATGCCACCACCAGGAGCACCATCATTAGAAGTGACATTGACACCACTTAAACGTCCTTGCAAGCCTTGCTCCAAGCTTACTGGGGAATTCTTCAATAATTCATCAGACTTAATCTGGCCTACAGCACCAGTCAAGTCACTTTTCTTGAAAGCACCATATCCCACAACAACTACTTCATCAAGAGCCGAATTATCTTCACGAAGCACAACTTTCATATTAGTACCAGCCTTGATATTTTGGGATACATAACCAATATAAGATACTTTTAATGTAGTTCCAGCTTTACATGCTATTTGGAACTTTCCGTCCAAATCAGTAACAGCTCCTACAGAACTACCCACAACGACTACACTTGCACCAATAACAGGTTCTCCGTTTGCATCCACTACCGTGCCTCGTAGCACAGAGTTTTGATTAATTTCATTGCTTGAAGCATGAACTACTTGTGGTATTCCAAGAGGCAAAGCTAAACATGCCGCATAGAGATACCATTTTGCATAATTTCTTTTCATTAGCGTATAATTTAGAATGATAAATAAGATTGTTTATCTGTAAAACACGCTGCAAAGATAATTATACTTTGTCGTATTCCACACCCCATTTCAATTGTATGACTTCCGAAATGTATTCTGATACAAATGGGAAGCCATACAATACAAAAGGGAGGAAAGCTATAGGCTTTTTTTGCCTTTTCTATTACATATTCTTAATACTGCGAGATATTATTCAGCTCCTTCAATGAAACCTGACGAGGCTTCTCGGCGAGTTTCTTCTTCAATTCATCCACCGTTATTTCTGCAGATGGATTGAAATCGGCAGAGCGCATATAATCAATTACACTCTGATAGAAAGCCTTGCCTTCCGGATATTTGGCAGCCTTTTCCAAATCACTCATGCAGACGAGAAGTTTTCCGGCTCCCACCTTCCATTCCATCACCAAACCCAACTTATGATTCCGCTCGATATTATCTATCACCTGAACAATCGGGCGATAATCCTTGGCGAAATTGTCAAGCACTAGCGGATGCGATTCCTTGATAACCGGGAACCATTGCCAGTTGGTGTGCATTTCCGTAGGGAATCCCTTGAATATCGGATGTTCCGGATTCGTCAGAATGCCCAGAGTTCCTGGAGAAACCTTCTTCTTGTTGTTCTCGCAGATGGTCTTGAACATGCGATAGTTCCAGTAATCGGTCTGGAAGAGTCCGCCAACAGTATAAGGAGTAGCATTATCTGCCTGCGAAAGCGTATCATCGGCAGCCACAAAATGACTGGAAGCCGTAGGCATCCAAAGCACCTTTCCGCCCTTTTCCAAGACTTTCACTACTTCCTGGTTCAAATCTCTGGCAATGATGACGCCCTTCTTTTCCATCGCCTTCTTCGGATAAACCCAAAGTTCGTAGGAGTTTCTCGCCTCTGTTCCTTCAATGTTTAATGTAAGAAGCAGCTTGGTAGGTTTCTGCACGTGGAAAACACCATTCAGTTCACCCACATCCACCAAACCTTCATCGTATGAAAAGATGTTCAATACTCCCTCATCCTCAGCCATCAAGTCGCCCACATTCTTTCTCACTTCACCATCCTTGGTGCTGAAAGTTCCATCATCCATACAGAACAATCCGTTCTCGGCAGCCAGATGCCATTTCAGTTTCTTGCCCTTCAGCGAAGAACCGCCATAATTGGCTACCTTTACCTTAGCCTGAATCTTCTCGCCATCCTCGAAGCAGAACTTCTTCATTTCCAGCAGAGGAACCACAGGCGAACACCACTGGCGCCATTCCTCGGGCGTAGTGATTCCCTTACTCTCCATAAACGCATCTAGGATGCCTACGAAAGCACTTCCCTGACCGGGATAATCCTGAATATCGAGCAGTTGGAAGCCCGCCATATTCCGGGTTCTCAAATCCATCTCTATATCGGCTTTATAGAGTTTCACGCTCCATAAGCCCGAAGCCTTGTGGAAATCATCTGCCTGCGAGAGCATTCCGGCAGCAGCCAGCCTGCGGCGGAACACTTCAAAGTTATAAGGATGAAGCACTCCGGTGTATTTCTTCATCTCCCGATAATCAGGATAGGTCTGAAACTGGCCTGTTTCGTGAGAGATGATTGGGATTCCTGCCTTATCGCAAGCCTCATCAAAATTCATCGTAGAATTAGGATGGAAATGATTGATCATTCCTCCATCGTAGGCGTCGGCAAACGAGAAGGAACCACGGGTATGAGTATTGTATTTGCCCCATTCCTCGCCTCCGATGCGGCAAGTGGTGAAGTAATCCATTCCTTCTTTTATTCCCTGATAACCGAGATAGTAATTGCTTCCGAAGGTATAGTATTTATCTGGCGCAATCTTGCGGAAATCATCCACAAACTCCTTCATCTTGTCGATGTCGCCCCAGAGTTCATTACCCAGCGCCATCATTCTGAAAGAAGGATGATGACCATATTCTCTGAGGATGTTCTCGCCTTCCTGATGCAGGAACGCCATCAGCCTTTCATCCTTCTTGTCAAAAGAGCCCCAGAAAGGAAGTTCCGGCTGGAGATAGATTCTCAAACTGTCCGCTGCCACGAAAGCCGCCTCCGGTGGGCACCAGGAATGAAAGCGCACATGATTGATTCCATACTCCTTGCAGGTTCCGAGATACTTCATCCAGCCTTCCACGCTCATCTCCACATGTCCCGTCAGCGGCCATACAGCCGCATCGTGCTTGCCACGGAGGAATATCCTATGACCATTGGCGTAGAAGTGAGCGCCCTCAATATGGAAATCCTTGGCGAAATCAGGCATCTGAAGGGCGGAAGGAGAAGCTACAGAACGGCGAGGGATTGCTCCTGTTAGAGTTTCTGCAGATTTGCTCTCTACAGAGCTGGCTAGCTGGAGTTCTATCCTTCCGATAATTCCATTCCAGTTGGTCTGCGTATCTTCTGTATAAGCATGGCTGGAGCCGTAAACCTGATCCGGCACACCTCTTCCATTATCCACCACGATTTCCAGGAGATGCTTGCCCGGCTTCACCTTCTTTGGCAGAAGATAGCGCTGGGGAGTAGAGATGAAGTTGCAGGAATCCACCAGTTCTCCATCCACATACACCCATGTCGGTCGGGTACGCTCCAGGAAGAGTTCTACCGGCTTCTTCTTCCAGTCCTTCGGGATATTGATGGTTCTGGAATATCTTACAGCTCCTTTATAGACATAGAGTCTCGTAAGATGCGTTGTTTCCATCGTATCTTTCGGAGCGAATCCCAGATGGTTCGTATCGATGGTACCGGGAAGAATGGCACGCTTCATCTCACCCTGCGAGGCACGCTTACTCTTGGCAAAAGCACTACCGCTCTTTCCCAACTCTACATTCCATTCACCAGCGAGCGAAATGCTCTGTGCTTGCAAGCCCAGACTTACCAGTCCCAGACAAGCGATAAGAATAGTTTTCTTCATTAACTTATTACAGAATATCTTTTAGGGTTAAAATTGCGTATAAAGATACAATAAATTTGATGTTTACGGCTGCAAATATACAAAAATTGCGGTAAAAACACCGCAATTTACCAAAGAAATTGCTGTATTTTTACCGCAAAATATGATTTATGAAAAAAAGCCACTATGCTTTACTTCTTCTTAGGTCTGCGACGAGCCCAACCTTCTTCCTCGAAGTTTGGCTCC
>ERZ1034626.600-NODE-600-length-25895-cov-8.381618_pt1 | contig 25895 bp, 22 predicted proteins | sample MGYA00520652_ERZ1034626 | MGnify/ENA primary metagenome ERZ1034626 (study PRJEB33766, sample SAMN09781765) | gut metagenome | biome: gut microbiome | host: Homo sapiens | place: Madagascar | study: EMG produced TPA metagenomics assembly of the PRJNA485056 data set... | reverse complement strand
CCTCAGCAGAACTTGCACCATTCATTGAAAAAATAGCAATATCATTAAGTTTGTTATATTTAGGATTTTTTTTCGAGAATACAGCAATTGCTTTTTTAAGATACTTATCGTCGTATTTACCCTCCACGACTAATATTTTTTTAGAACTTAGAATGAATGCACCTTCAAAATAATCCACATCATTGTCTGTCAAATTGGCCATGTACTTCAACGGCTGAGTATCTTCAATCTTACCTTCATTCATGTAAAATACATTATTTTCTTTATATCCATTCCAACGTTTATTAAGAAACATCGGAGAATGAGTTGTCATGATTGTCTGCCCTTTAAACTCTGAGATGAGTTTGAGAAGATTTTTTTTCATTGCAATGTGGGTATGAGCATCAGGCTCATCCAAAAGTACAAGAGATTGTTCGTCACCAAGTACTTTTGTTATACACTCAATAAGAATGAGTTTCTTCTCTCCCTCGCTTAAATCATTAAAACTATAACCATTAAGACTGATGTCAATTGAGTCAATAAGTTTATCTGCCTCTAGATCAAGAGTTCCTCGTTTGTCAGGCATATGTAAGAAATACAAATAATAGAAGATTACTTGGTCAGGTGTCAATTCTGTATATTGATTGCACATAAGGTCTTCACCTTTCAAGTCACGAATTGAAATAAATGCTTCTGCATATTTTTCCTTTATTCGCATATACCAGTTAGAGGCTTCATGATTGATTGGCTTGACATTATTGTTAGGTGTAAACTTAACATTAATAGTATCAAAGTCATCAATATGTAACTTGTCTCTAAAAAAGCTTATCACATCTGTATTTTCGCTAAAAAGTAAAGACAAAAATGCAATTTTCCAACAATACTTGTTAATATATAGCAACCATGGTTTATATTCTCCTCCATGTATAGCTTTATTAAAGAAAGCTACATAATATTTTTTAAAACCAGAATTCCACAAACGATTGTCCTCGCCACTATAGCATGCAATTATAGAAGATGGAATATGCCTTCCGTCTATTGTTCCGTTTCCATATTTTGATGTTTCAGATATTTCTACTAATTCTTCAGACATTTCATATGAAAGAGAGTAAGTAAAGTTTTGCTCAACATCAATGTCTTTAGTATTTGCAAATGCGATGCTAATAGCTTCCAACAAATTACTTTTTCCAGAACCATTTAAACCTATTAGAGCAATATAACCATTACTGTTTTGAAATGAGTAAGTACCTTTAAGGTTTTTATACCCATTTCCATTTATTGTAAGAGAATTAAGTTTCATAGCTTATTCAAATAAAATAGAATTGATAAAATTATTTACTTCTGTTGTCTTTTTATACATCTTATTTTTCAAAGATTGAATCAGAATCCGAGTATTCTTTGTATGTTCTACCATATTTAGTTGCTCTGCCATAGGGGGAATAGGAATCAAATAATTTGCAACAATGCCAGCATTGATGTTGGGCTGAGCACCACCATATGCTAGTTCCTTAAATTTATTGGTTTGTGTCTGAAGATAAAACCACAGGAAGTCCGTATCAACAAAGGAATGGGCTATATTATAAAGAACAGCACATGCTTGATTAGTAGTTGCTTCAATTCCTAATTTCGCAGTCTTGCCGATTGTAGCACCATACATAGCCATAACAATACAATTTATAGGATATAATTTTGCACTACTATTATCTACTGCCTCTTGTGTTATTTTCTCTTCGGTATCTGTTATTATATCGTCATTTAGCTCACCAGTTTTTATCCAAGGAATATTACCACAATAATATTTTTCATTTCCTCTAGAAGGAGTTCCTCCACTTCCTATTTTGCAGATATCTTTAATTTGAAAACTCTTATAATATTTACTAAATTGCTCTTGTTTCTTTTTATCATTAATAAAATCTACGCCCCATTTTGAGATGGAAGATAGTTTGGTAAACGAGAGTTTCCCATCAATTACTCTTTCTCTTGACGAGACATCAATACCCAATGAGTTAACCCAGTATTCTAAACAGGCTTTTTTTTCTGTTATAATTTTCGCTTCAATTGTCTTGGTTGCCTTCAATACTGTGTGATATTTTTTTACAATATCTTTTTGTTCCCCAATACTTGGCAGTGGAATCTTTTGATTAAGAAAAGCGTCTATGTCAATTCGCTTTCTGTTAGTAGTACCACTGCTGCATTTACGTGCAAATTCAATAAAATTGTCTGTTGTTGAAATGAGAACCAAGAACAGAGGGACAATCTTTTCTGCATCAACATCGAAGACAGGGAAGTCATTTGTTACAATAGCTCCTTCAAGTTCTTCTGGTACAATTCCGTATGCTCCATTACGAGCATCTATTTTAGACATGATAAATTGTCCAGCATGTACTACATACTGGCGCTTGGTTCCTATTTTCAATCCTTTGATGGTTGCTCCATCGTTGCGAGGAACAACACCACCATTATTGATTTTGACAGTTACTTGCTTATATTCTATATCGTCCTGCACTTCAATGACGTCATGACTCTTTACAAGAAACGATCCAATCCTTGCCATTGGATATTTCTTGGTAAATCCAAGATCTTCTTCATCAGCATACTGGACACTCCAGTTTGGAATGTCCTTATAGTTTGCCAAATGCAGAAATTTATTTGTTATTTTTGTCATATTGTACTAATCTATATTATAGAATATTTCCGGTTCACTTACTATACCGTCACGCTCTTGTGTACGAGTCATGTTGCCATCATTATTATATTGATATAATGTCTTGGCATGCTGTACATGCCAAAGATTATTTTCTTTGCGATATTTTGTAAACTCTTCTAATAGTGGCTCAAGGTCATTTTCTATCTTGATACCTATAGAGTTTATACCAGCTCGCTTGATGTCAGCAATCGGAATTACATAATCAAAACGCTGTTTGATAAGAGATTTTGCTTCCACATCAATGGTAGCTTCTATCTTTTTTTTTCTTATGCGTAGCTTCTTTTTCCCTGTTGCAGGTAATGCAGCTTTTCCTCTTTTGGCTAAATCTACTTCTATTGAATTTAATTCTACGATATATTTGTCACGCACTTCTTCGTATGCATCACGCTTTATAGTGTCATACTGGATTTGTTCCTCTTCTGTGAAACGCTTGAAAAACATCAGACTTGGTTTAACAGTTGCACCTGCTGCCATAAATACTTCTTGTGGGATAGAAACGATTAACAGAATCTTTGCTCTTCCCTCAAAGTATTCACGTACATTCTGAAGGTTGGTATTATTCAACACACCTTCAGGAAGAACGATACCTAAACGTCCTCCTGGCTTAAGGAGATTTAAGCAACGGTCTATGAACAGAACTTCTGTAAGGGCACTCATTTTTCCAACTTCAAATTGATTAAGAAGCGGTTCGCCTATATGATCGTTCACCTGCTTAAGAGCTGTAAGATACTCCTCTCCATATCGCTTTGCATACGCATTGATCTTGACATCGTCAGTAAATTTATCAGCCTCAGTGATTATGCTGTCTTTATCCACACGAGCTCCAAATGGAGGATTGGTAAGAATGACATCAAATCTTCCATCCCAAATACCATTTACATTGAGAAGTCCGTCATGATGATGTACTCCACCATGACCATCTCCATGCATTATCATATTCATTTTGGCTGTTCGTGCCATACGTGGATTTGCATCTGTGCCGTAAATACAGTTAAACGACAGACTACGAAGACGTCCTTTTTTATTGCTTAAATCAACTTCATAATTCATTTTGGCAAACACATCTGATATGCGTGTGTCAATATCTTCTTGCTCTTTTGTTTTCAGATCATCATAATTGTTAGGGATGAGTTGAGCCTTTATCTCTTCCTTACGTTGTTTCAATTCAGATTCAATCTGTTCGCGTACATACTCAAAGGAGCGGATAAGGAATCCACCACTTCCACAGCAAGGGTCACAAACCAATTCGCCTTCTTGAGGATCGAGAACTGATACCATAAACTCAACAATAGTTCGTGGCGTGAAGAACTGACCAAGTTCTCCACGAAAAGTACGTCCAAGGAATTTCTCAAATGCAATGCCTTTTACATCATCCGATGTTGTGGAAAGATTATAAACCTGTAGCTCCTCAACAATTTTTTCAAAACTTGTCTCTCGAATCCTTATTGTTTCATTTTGATCAAAGAGATTATCTTTAGCAAAGTCCTCTTTTGTCTTTTCGAACAGGAACTGATAAAATTCTGGAGCATCTTTAGACTTCATGCTATTATATGCATCTTTAAGCTTTACAAATGCGTCCTTAGAGAATATTTGTGTACCTGTATTATCTCGTTCGTAGCGAATCTTAATAAAAAGAATCTTGCTAATCTCGTCAAATGCTGCTTCAGGAGAGAGCTTGTCATTATTGCGGATAATATTATGACACTTGTAGAGTAGGCGTGAAAACTCATCACGAGTAAAAGCTTTTGTCTGGTTCAACAATTCTTTCACCTTTTTCTCGTTTGTCGCATTTTCCGCAGATGGTATATCAACAATTTCTTCGAGTTTCTTTGGAAGTTCTCCTTTTACGACTTTAAAGATTCTTGTTTCTTTCAAGTTGGTAGTCACAAAGAAATCAGCTCCAGCCCAAGATGCATAATTATATCCTTGATAGTAATCGTCCTTACGAATGGTAACGCTTTCTGCTTTACATTCAACTACAATAAAGGCATTTTTACTATCAGCCTTGTCTTTGGCTGATTTCCAAATTACGATATCTGCTCGTGCTGCTCCTTGACCACGTTGAGAGTTTGTAACTTTCAATTCCTGGTCCATCTGATTAAGATCATAACCATAACTATCAACCAAACGACAGATGTACTTTTGGCGTACTTCTTCTTCAGGCTTTGCAACTAACCATTTATCTTTAAGTGGAGCGTATATTTTATTTTCTTTTATCAGAACTTCCATCTTACTATCTTTTGTATGGATATTTATTATGCATATTATATATGCTTTAGCTTCTCAAACACAATATTTATAACGTCACTTTTTACAAGCGATTGCTATAAATATTACTCAATTACACTTTCCTTCCAACTCTTTGCCTTCTCCGTTAGACAGTACATCTGTTTTGGATGATTAGGCTATTCTGGATATTTCCGTTCAATACTGCCATCTGTTAGTGCAGGGGCGATATAACTATCTTGCATTGTTTTACGTCTGACAATTCCACATAGTTTCATCATCTCTGGAACATCAACATAATCATTGTCCATCACTGTCACTAACTTTTCTACTTGGGCGGTGCTTGGGCGCTACTTAGGCGGTCAAACTCTTTTTCAGTCGTTCACTCTGACGTTTTATGATTTCTGTTCCAGTCTCAAAAGTTCGCTAATGTCAACTTCGAGGAGTTCCGCAATCTTTACGAATGTCTCCATTGGTGGCTGACAAGCATTGGTGCACCATTTACTCACAGTGGTAGGCGCACAGCCCAACTGTTCGGATAACCATTTGTTGGTTCTCTTCTTATCTACGAGTACTACTTTTATCCGATTTTCCATTTTTATTCTTTTGAAGTTATTATTCTGAGATATGATTGCACATTGTCAATCTCCAAATATCCATCTGTATGGATGGCCTTGTCGAGGACATCTGTCTTGAATGCCACTCCTGTTCCCTTGCAGAGCATTGTGCCAATGTGGAGTACAAGTTTGTAGAGTTGATGCCCTTGTATGTGAAGATAAGCATTGGCTTCGTCAAGATGCTCGTTCGTCATGTTTTCAGGCTGCAGAAGATTCTGAAGCGCCTCTTTAAATAACCGTTTCACATGCTCTATATAAGCACTTCCGTTATCTGTTAGCTCGTGCCTTGTAGGTTGCAATGGCAGACATGCATTGAATTTGGTAATGTTCCATTGCTGATTCAACTCGGAACTTTGGCTGTAATGCATAAGGTAAAGGAGCGGCTTATATACTTCTTTGGAGATCCCTTGCAAAAAGACATTGAAGTCAAATTCGGCATTAGGCACTAACTTCGCAAATCTATTTTGAAGATGCTCTGCCTCGCAGAAATGATTTTCCCATGAATAGGCATATGTTTGAGCAATGTGATTGTACGCTGTTAATCCAACTTCGCCTTTCAACTGTCGTAAATCACTATCTATGCAAACGAAGAAATTCTTCGTAAGATATGCTTTGTAGCGCAAACATTGTTCACAACCGCGGACGTCATTACCGTTTTCATGCTTCGAGTATGTAATAAAATGATAATTTGCGGGGAAGGCTACCTGAAGTTGGTTACTCCAGAAAAGTACATCCTCGGCATCTTCCAAATGCACAACAGCCTTGATGCTTCTGTCGCGCAAAGGGATATTACGAAAGTAACGTGCTTGTTCTTCGATTCTATTCATATCACATTACTTAATCGGAGTAGTAATGTCCTCCATATAAATAATCTTATCACCCCATCCATCACCAAAGATGCTTGGAGAATGGGTGGTGATAAAGTATTGCGCATTAGGGTTGAGTTTCACAAGAGTATTGATTAACTCATATTGCCAGCTGATGTCGAGCGAGTTCTCTGGTTCATCAAGTAATACGTATGCTTCTTTGCCATCCATAAGGAACACACGAAGCAAAATCAAAAGGATCTGCTTTTCTCCAGAAGACAAAGCGTCAATCGGTATAATCTGTTCTTTAGAGAGAATATTGAATTTGTTCCCTTCGATTTCTATGTGCTTACCCGTATCTTTGAACAAGCCGTTTACGGTTGAAATGAATTCATCAATACGTGCTTTTATCTCAGCCTGTTTTTCTGCGGAAGCATCAATCATGGCCATACGATGATACATCATTGACGGTCCCGTTTTCATGTCGAACATATAGAATTCAAGGTCTTGTGTCAACGCATTTACCCCCTTGCGCTTGTCACGCATGGCAATATTGTCAATGGAAGGTACAAACACAATTTGTTTTTTATCATCGAGGTTTTCAAGAGCTAACTTGTGAATCTCGTTGAGCAACGTGGTCTTGCCACTACCGTTGATACCAACGATGATGTTCACATCCTCGTTGGCTTCGAAGTGAACATTATACTTGCCCCAAAGACATGCTGAGATTTCTTTAATTTTTGAGTACGACATAAAGCCTATTCTTTAATCAGTTCGTTACTTCTGGATGAGTTACACACCATATTATAATAATACGCACACAAAATTAATTATTTTATGCCAAAACAAAGAATAAATATCTATATTTTCTGCAATATACCCCGTTTTAATAGTATTTTCTTCACTTTTATTCTCTGAAACTACCAAACTTATTTTAAGTTTTTGTTGTAATCTATTTATAATTTTTGATGTATTTGATTTATAGTCTTTGATGTATTTTATTTGTAATTTTTGTGGCATTTCATCATGTATTTTTGTGGTATTCTCAAATAATAATACTACCTTTCGATAAGGTAGGTTACACTCGAGAAAACAAAACTTCGTATTTATTTTGATATTCCGCTCGTTTGCACTACTTTTTAATAAGGTAGGCGGTACCTCGGGAACTAAAAATAAAACCTTTTCAACCATTTTCTCACAGGCTCATCATAACACTTGAAGCAAAGCCATGCGAGGCCGATGCTGGCTGCCATCACGGTGAGGACGAGGAGCCATGTGTCGGCAAACGAGTAAGTTTGGGTCTTGATGAGGTATCGGTAAAAGGCGTACATCAAAGGATAATGCACCACGTAAAGCGGGAACGAAATGTCGCCTAGGAAACGACATAGGCGAGCCGACTTGCTGTCGGTGGTTGTGCCCGATGCTGCCATCCAAACAATAGCGGGAAATACGAGCAAGATGCTCACGGCTTCGAAAACGCCATTTATACATAATGTAAAGTCGCCATCTCCCCCTGAGGTTTGGCCGTTATTCAGCGAGAAAGCCCAGCTGTCGCTAATATAGGGCACATGAAAAAGCACCAACAGCATGAGGGCACAAATCCAAAACGCGCCACGCACACGTTTCATGGGTTTGAAAATGCGCGACATCAGCATGCCCACCGTGAAGGGACACAGCATGCGCAAGGTTCCTCCCAACACGTTGGTAGCATCTATCGTCCAGCCCACTCCAATAGAGCCATAGCCCGACTGGTTGGTCACGGAAAACCATGTCAGGGCACAGGCCAGCAGAGCTGTGAGCCACGCCAAGGCGTGGGTAGGCAGACGACGGAGGAAGAAGGCGTACAGTATGTTGCCTATATACTCGAAGAACAGCGACCACGAGGGGCCATTGAGCGGAAACATCTCGCCATTGCCACGCACATCGCGCGCCATTCCTGGCAAGGCAGGGAGCATCAAACATGAACAAACGAAGGCAATGAAGGTAAGAAAGAATGTTGAATGCGTGCCATCCCAACGCTCCATATCCGACAACAACACAAACGACACCATGCCTATAAAAGCGCCCATCACCACCATGGGGTGAAGACGAATAAGTCGACGCTTAAAAAATGCCTTCATAGAAAGCGATTTTCCCCAGCGGTCGTCGTAAGCATAGCCTATGACGAAGCCTGAGAGAATGAAGAAAAAGTCGACAGCCAAATAGCCATGATTAACAAAATCGATAACAGGTTTATTGCCCGCAAACTGATATCCCTCAAACACATGATACCACACCACGAGCAAGGCCGCCACACCACGAAGCGCATCAAGCAGCGCATAATGGGGTTTCGAGTCACAAAAAGCCATATTTATTTAATAGTTTTTTAGTTATTACATTCTCAATATATGAACACTCCAAAAGTTTTCCACTACAAAAGCATCCATTGTTTTTTGTCATTACAAAATTAGTAAATATTTCAGCAATAATAGCCTCATCTGGCATTATATTTCAAATATTAAGGCAGACACCTCGCACACCATCACGAGGTATCAGCCCTTTTACGTTTTACGGCACCGCAATCGTATTTCATATTTTAATAGCGAGAAGAAAGAGCATGCTATGAGAAGACAAAAATAAACACCATTTGATTTTGCTTTTCGCCTGCTTTGCATTACCTTTGCATCTTCAGTTTCGCAGGGCTTACGGCATACTGCCAGCCAACAAGCTGACAAGAAGCGAAGAATATACTGACTCCCCAAAGAAATAGAACATTAAAGCAAAAACAGAGAAAAACAACTAATGAAAGGCATCAACTTTATAGCAATCGACTTTGAGACGGCCACTGCTAAGCGAGCTTCTATTTGCGAGGCAGGCATCTGTGTGGTAAAAGATGGAAAGGTGGTTGAAACCCGCTCGTGGCTGGTACGCCCCGAGGCCAACGCCTATTCGTATTGGAACATACAGGTGCACGGCATACGCCCCGCCGACACTGAGGATGCACCCGATTTTCCTGAAGTATGGGCCGAGATATTGCAACGTCTTGACGATACTCCCGTGCTGGTGGCACACAACGCTGCCTTCGACATTTCGTGCATACGAAAGTCGCTGGAGCTTTACCACCTCAACACTCCCGACGTCGACTATTATTGCACCCTTCGTGCCGCTCGCCACCAATACGACTTTTGCTGCAACACGCTTGAACACCTGTGCCAGCAGTTTGAGATACCCGAAGGCAAGCACCACCGTGCTGGCGACGATGCCGAGATGTGCGCTCGCCTGTTTCTTCGCGAGATAAAAGATGCAGGATGGTGCGAACTGAAGGAGATGACCTACTGCAACGGCAAACTATAACATAAATTATAAAATAACACATAGAAACGGGAATGAACGGCTGTTTTTTGCCAAATGCAAAATCAGTTTTTGCCAAATGCAAAAAACCATTAGAGATTATTTGCTTACTTTTGCACATGAATTTAATAAATCATAGGTATGAATTGGATAATCTTATTTCTTCAAGGAGCCGGCCACGCCCATCCGTCTTTTCTTCCTGTTCACGCTTATTGCTTCCCTGATAGGATTGAAAATCGTGTCATACTGAAAGGAGGCGGAAGATGAAGTATGAATTGAGGGAGAACCAAGGCATTCCGGCGCCTCTACTGATGCTGATGGCAGTTGCTACCGGGCTTTCCGTTGCCAACTGCAATTATAACCAGCCTCTGTTGGGCAGCATGGCTAAGGATTTCGCGGTAAGCGACTTTTCCGCCAGCATGGTGGCGACATTGACCCAGATAGGCTATGTGGCAGGGCTTGTGTTTGTCATTCCGCTTGGCGACCTGGTTTCACGAAAGAGACTGATATTGACCAATTACATCGTTTCTTCGTGCGCCTTGCTTGCCATAGCACTCGCCCCGAACATCTATTGGGTGTGGGGCGCATCCTTGCTTGCCGGGGCATCTTCGGTCATGCCGCAGTTCTTCATTCCGTTGGTGTCGTATAATTCAGCTCCAGACCACAAAGTGCGCAACGTGGGGTTTATACAGTCCTGTTTGCTCATAGGCATTCTTGGATCACGGGTATTCAGTGGTTTTCTCGCCGATATATGGGGATGGCGTTCTGTCTATTTTGTGGCTTGCGTGTTTATGCTCGGGTGTTTTCTGATGATTCACAAAATGCTGCCCGTGTTGCCTGCTCATTCACAAGAAAGTTATGCAGGGCTGATGAAATCCTTGTTGCGTCTACTTTTCAAATACCCGTACTTGCGTATCGCGTCGTTGAGAGCGGCATTGGCTTATGGTTCGTTCTTTGCCTTGTGGAGTTGCCTTGCTTTCCGAATGAAGCAAGGGCCTTTCTTTGCGAGCGACGATATTATCGGAGCACTCGGTTTGTGCGGATTGGCAGGTGCATCCACGGTGGTTTTCATCAGCGGATATATCCAAAAGTATGGCGCAAGATTCTTCTCCATTGTCGGAGGATGCGTCATCTTGTTTGCATGGTTGTTGGCATTTTTGGGAAATGACAGTTACTTGTGGATGATAATCACCATCCTCTTGATTGATGCCGGAATACAAAGCATTCATCTGTCAAATCAGACCAGCGTAGTCGCTCTTGACGCATCCGCCATCAACCGGATCAATACCATTTATATGACCATTTACTTCTTAGGAGGTTCTGCCGGTACATTTGTTTCAGGTCTATTCTGGCAACATTATGGATGGACGGGTGTGGTAGGGGTAGGAGTTGCCTTTACCGCAGCTTCCTTGCTTGTTAATTGCTTCAACTTTAAAACGGCATAAGGGTGGATGTATTTACTTATTGCAGCCTTTTTATTGTAAAAATATATGATAACTCGATGCTATCTTGAGATAACCAATATTTGTAACCTTAACTGCGTGTTTTGCCCCAAGACCACACGGACAAAGCACATGCTGACGTTAGACGAGTTCGGCACCCTTACCACCCATCTTCAGGGCAAGGTAAAGTTTCTTTATTTTCACCTTATGGGCGAGCCGTTTCTTCACCCATTGCTGCCCCAGTTTATGTTGATGGCGCGCGAAAAGGGCTTCATACCCGTGCTCACCACCAATGGCACCTTGCTATCGCAACGTACCGATCTGCTCGACGCCCTACCCCATAAGCTACAAATATCGCTACACTCGCACGAGGGCAACGGCAAAGAAAACATAGCACCATATATTAACGAGGTGATGACGTTTGCCACCGAGGCCGCCCACCGTGGCTGCATTGTGGTGCTGCGTCTTTGGAATGAGGGCGGACACAACCGCATGAACGAGGCCATACTGAGCCTCATTGCTCAGCACCAGCCTGAACCGTGGGTGCAGAGAGCCGATGGCTGGAAACTAACCGAGAACCTGTTTCTTGAGAACGACAATATGTTTGAGTGGCCCGACCTGGAGCACGCTGCCTATGCTGAAGACAACGTGTTTTGCTATGCCTTGCGCAACCAGATAGGTGTGCTGGTTGATGGCACGGTGGTGCCCTGCTGTCTCGACCATAATGGCGACTTAAGTCTGGGCAACCTATACGAGCAAAGCCTGGAACACATTTTAGCCTCGCCCCGCGCCCAGGCTCTCTATCAAGGCTTCACCCACCACACCGCCGTTGAGCCTTTGTGCCAGCGTTGTGGCTATTCGGCCGTGTCGAAACAATATCGAAGCCTATCCTCATCTTAAACCCACCGATTATTTTTTAAGAATAAGCCAAAAAACAGGGCGAAAGCCTTGAGAAAGTCATCTCACACCGACCGTTCTCCATGCTTACAACGGTCGATATGAACACGAGCATCGACCGTTCTCCATGTTCATAACGGTCGGTGTGAGACGACTTTCTCAAGGCTTTCGCCCTATTTTTAGTTTGGTTTTGCCCCACGGCTTGCTTGGTTTCAACCCATCAACCCATAGGGTTTATGCTATCATAGCATTATTTGTTACCGCTGCACCAGTTCCAGTTCCAGCACCTTATCAACACAGGTGGGCGCTTGATTGAGCGTGAGCAGTATGCCGCCCTCACACTTCTGCATACGCACTGGTTGGCGCGTCACAAAGTCGATGGCCTTTTTTATGCGCACATTGCCCGTGGGCAGGAACAGCGCTTTATCTTTCAGGTTGAGAATGTGTACAAACAATCGGTTCTGTTTTTGCGTGGTTACGCCCCAGGGGTGCGGAGCCACTATGCCACCACGTGTGCCATAAATGGTTTCGCCATACGTGTTCATCCATTCGCCCACCTTCTTCAGTCGGTCAACAGCCACCTCAGGCAGGCAGCCATCGGGTTGCGGGCCAATGTTCATCAGCAAGTTGGCGTTACGTCCAGCCGCCTTCACGAGATAGTGTATGAGGGTTTCGGCCGACTTATATTCTTGGTCAGTAATTTTATATCCCCACATACCGTTCATGGTTTCGCAGGTTTCGAGCGGCAACTGTGATATTTGTTGTCCTGACAGTCCGGCCGAGTTTTCGCCAGGCAGGTCGCGTTCAAACATCTGAAAGTCTTCGCCCTCAAACGGGGCGCTATGGTGGTTATTGCCAATAAGGCAAGCGGGCTGCAAACGGTGTATCAGGGCATACTGCTCGGGCAGGCGCCAGTCGAACGATGGGTTCTCGTCTTGGTCCCACAGACCATCAAACCAGATGGCGCCCACGCGTCCGTAATTGGTCAGCAGCTCGGTAAGCTGGTTGTTCATAAAGGTATAATACGAGTCCCAGTTTTGTGCTTCCTTGGGTCTGCCTGTGCCCAGACCCGTGCGCCCCAGCGGAGCATCTTCGCGCTGCCAGTCGATGTGCGAATAGTAGAAGTGGATATCGATGCCCTGACGGTGACACTCGTCGGCCAGTTCTTTCACCACGTCGCGTTTGAAAGGCGTCGCATCGACGATGTTATAGTCAGTCCATTGGCTATGAAACATTGAGAAGCCTTCGTGATGTCGGGTGGTGAAGCAGATATACTTTGCCCCCGACGCTTTGATGGCCGACACCCACTCGCGAGCATTAAAGCGCGAGGGATAAAAGCCTCCAGCCAGCTTGGCATACTCTTTATAATTGAGGTCTTTATTGGTCATTGTCCACTCGCCCGTAGCCAGCATCGAGTAGAGCCCCCAGTGCAAGAAGATGCCAAACTTAGCGTCTTGAAAGTGGCTGCGCGCCTCAAGATTTTCTTTCGTGGGCTGATAATGTTGTGTGGTTTGCGCCGTAACGGCCGACAACGATAGTGCGAGAAGCACCGACGTTAATAGTTTTCTCATAGATTTGTTGTTGATTAAGTATTGTTGTAAAAAGTATTTCTTTTGCAAAAATACACATAAACATGCTAAAAACCTACATTCATTAAAAATATATTTAAGATTTAGTGACGGTATGAATAAGGATGAAATAAATTTGGTTGTTATCATTAAAGTAAGTATCTTTGAGGCATCAATCAAAAAAAACGTAACGCACATGGATATAAAAGGAAGATATATGGCCGCTGCCAACCGCTACGACGATGCAGAGGCGCTATACCAGCGATGTGGCAAGAGCGGTATTCGGCTGCCAAAGGTAAGTTTAGGTTTCTGGCACAACTTCGGTGGCGTTGACACCTACGAGCGTAGCCGCGCCATCACACACTATGCCTTCGACCACGGCATCACACACTTTGACCTTGCTAACAATTATGGCCCTCCGTATGGAAGCGCTGAAGAAACTATGGGACAACTGATGAAGGACGACTTCGGCCCCTATCGCGACGAGCTGTTCATATCAACAAAGGCGGGATATGATATGTGGGAAGGCCCTTACGGCAACTGGGGCTCGCGCAAGTATCTCATTGCAAGCCTCGACCAAAGCCTAAAGCGCATGAACCTCGACTATGTGGACCTGTTCTACAGCCATCGTTACGACCCCAACACACCGCTTGAAGAAACCCTTCAGGCCATGGTCGACATCGTGAAACAAGGCAAGGCGCTGTATCTCGGCATCAGCCGTTGGCCATTGGAGGCTCTCAAGTTTGCCGACCAATATCTTAAGGAGCGCGATGTGCCGTTGCTCATCTACCAAGACCGCCTCAACCTGCTCGACCGCGAGCCACAGGAGAACGGCGTAACCCAATATTGTGCCGACCACGGCATAGGCTTCATCTCCTTCTCGCCGTTGGCACAGGGTCTGCTTACCGACCGTTATCTTAACGGCATACCTGCCGACAGCCGCATGGGCAAGGAACGCTACCTGAAGCCAAGCGACCTCACCCCCGAACTGCTGGCTAAGATAAAGGCATGGAACGCCGAGGCCGCCGAACGTGGCGAAACACTGGCCGAGATGGCGCTGGCATGGATATTGAAACAACGGGGCGTAACCAGTGTACTGGTGGGCGCCAGCTCGGTAGCACAACTTGAAAAGAACATGAAGTGTGTGCACGCAGCCGATTTCTGAGTTGTACTTTAATATTAAACGCGTACCTTTGTCCACAAAACAATAAAAATGGGAAAAATACTTAAACTTTTTGCTGGAATACTATGTTGGGGGTTATTAAGTGCAGTCATTGCAGTATTAATAGCATATTTAATTGATGGCAAGGAAGCGCTTGATGTTGTTTCCAACAATGTAGATGCGACAAAGCTTGCCGATTCTGTTGCATTGACATGTGTGTTGACATTCGTGGCATTTATACTGCAAATCATGCTTCATGAAGTAGGCCACATGATTGGAGGTCTTGCCACGGGCTATAAGTTCTATTCTATCAGATTCTTCAAATATGCCATTGTTAAAACAGACAAGGGATTATGTTGGCGACAATACGACATTACAGGAACAAGCGGACAATGCGTAATGTATCTTGATAAAGATATTGATATTGAGCAAGACTCAACACCCTACTTCTGGTATAATGCAGGAGGAGTAGTTACTAACATACTATTGTCTGTAATAAGCATTATAGTTGAGAAATATACGGATATGGGTGTTGTTGGCTCATCATTCTTCACGCTAATAGCATTTGTTGGCATAGTGATGGCTCTGCTCAACGGAATACCGATGAATATGGGGTCAGGCATAAATAATGATGGACGAAACATCCTTATGCTTGGCCGTAGCGCACGAAACCGCCGACTCTTCATACGCTCTTTCCAGATAACAGGTGAATTGGAACATGGCACCCGCCCCAAAGACATGCCCAAAGAATGGTTCTGCAAAGAAATACCAACAGGAGGCAACGACTACTTTGGCATTGTTTCGTATATTTCGTACATCTCACTACTTGAGGACGAAGGACATTGGGACGAGGCACGTATTGCATACGAGCATCTTGAGAATATAAAGCCAAAGCTACCTTTGTTTTTCGCATTGGAAACAGTTGGCGAGCATATCATCGCAGAACTGCTGACACAGAACAGACAAGACGTAGTGGAGAAGCTATGGACGAAACAAGCGGCAAAATATACAACGAGCAACGGCAAATACTCGCCAAGCAAGCTTGCCGCTCTTTATGCCATAGAACTATTACATAACAAAGACGAAAAGAAAGCCTTGCAACTATATGAAGAGTTGCAAAGGCGCAAAGACATGTTCTATCTGCCAGGAGAAACGGCTATGGCTCTAAGCATTGTTGAGCAAATTTTGCAGGGGTGTAATAAGCGGTTGTAGAATGCAGTATGTACTTATATGATATTAGTATTTGACATGTAAAATCTGTGAAAATCCGCAATATAAACAAATAAATACATGATGTATGATTGAACGTATATGCCATATTGACAATGAGTTAGAGGATAGTATATTCTTATTTGGTGCCCGTCAGACTGGGAAAAGTACTTTTTGCGTCAGAAATTTCCAGACAGTATATACATTGACTTGTTGGATACCACTTTAAAGGGGCGTTTCAGTCGTCGGCCAAAAACTTTGTTTTCTCGTTTATTATTTGTACATTTGCAACATATAATATAATGTGAAAATTATGAAGATACTTCCATACATAGGTTTCTGCTTTCTCATGCTTTGTGCATTGTGCACAGGCATCAACAGCTATAACAGAACTAAAGGCTTGATAGCGCAGGATGTTAATAGTGCTTTGGAGCAGGTGCTTGCAAAGATGCCTGACAATGTGGTTACTACAGACACCATACGCTGTTATCGCAACTGCCTCACCATAGCCGAACTGAAAGATACGGCAGGTATAGCCATACGTACTGTGCGTAGGGATGGACGCTTGGAGACAAAGCTTGTGGCTGAGGCTAACTGTAGCTTTGCCACTACGTTCATGATGTCCGACCAGAAGGCTTCGGGTTCTCTTCTCATGGTTGGAATGCTGTGGTTATTGGGCAGTCTGTGGTACGTCAGGAGGAATAGGCCAGAGCTGATAGTGCAAGGTCTATCGTATGGAGGTATAGTATACAATAACGACAAATTCATGACGCAATCGGGCGAGCAGATTCATCTTACACCTATGCAGCATTCTTTGCTTGAAATGTTCATTACCGCAGAGACGCATACACTATCCAAACAGGAGATTTGCGACCGGTTATGGCCCAAGAAGCCTAATGCCAATGATACGCTCTACACCCTGATAAGACGAATAAAACCTATTATAGAGGCTCATAGCGCGTTGAAGATAGAGTCGGACAGAGGCAGGAGCTATAGCTTGAAAATCAAATAGATAGGCTTTTGTCAGCCAATTGTCAGGGAGATGTCAGCTTGAATAATTGGCTTTCTTGCAAGGAGAACGTAAATTTGCACCAAAAACAAAAAACATGGTGCAAATGAAAAGATTGATTATATTTTCTATTATTCTCTTTTCCACATTCTGTGCTTATGCTCAGGATGTGGAGAAGACTATCACGCTCGACGAAGTGTCGGTAAAAGCAGCTAAGGTTGTGAACAAGGCAGACGGTATGATAATTTATCCTACCGATGCTCAGAAGCAAGCTTCTAACAATGGCTACAGCATTCTTGAGAAACTCACACTTGCCAATCTTCGTATCGACAACATCAGCCATTCTATTACTGCCATCGACAATAGGGGAAGAGTTCAAATTAGAATAAATGGTATTGTGGTTGGCAAACCGGATATGTTGGTTCTCAATCCAAAGGACATCTCGAAGATAGACTTCATCAACAATCCCGGCGTACGTTATGGTGACGGTATAGCCTATGTCATAGATATTGTGACACGCAGGAACGAGAGCGGCTATACCGTTGGTACGGACATAACTTCGGCGCTTACCACGTTGCAGGGCGATGGCATGGTTTATGGTAAATGGAACAAGGGCAAGAGCGAATTATCGTTTTCGTATGACGTGAGTGGATATAAAACCAAAGGCGAAAAGAGCAGGCAGACGGCAGATTACACCTTGACAGATGGCAATATCTATACAATAGAACGAAACGATGTGGAGTCGCTTCGTAAATCCATATCGCATAATGCAAAGCTAACCTATAACTGGGCAGACTCTACAGCCACAGTCTTTCAAGCATCATTGAGCGGAGCATTCAACAACGCTCCCGACAATTATACTGTTAAGGACATTGTGGACGGCACTCGCCAATATAGAGCTACAAACCGAGAAAAAGACAAGAGCTGTTCGCCTGTATTGGATCTTTATTTCTTTCGTCAACTAACGCCACGTCAGTCTTTTACGGCCAATGCTGTAGCCACTTATATCTCCACGCAAACAGGCAGCTATTATGACGAGGGCGCTCCTTACCAATATGATGTGGACGGCAAGACGGCTTCTTTGCTTGCAGAGGCAATATATGAGAACAGGCTGAACCCCTTCACGCTCTCAACAGGCTTCAACTATAGCTATAAAAACATCAAGAACAACTATCTTGGCGACGCATCCTCTCTGACTAATACAAGCAACAACCGCTTATATGCCTTTGGCGAAATTAAGGGCACTCTCCAACAACTGCGTTACACGTTAGGAGTTGGCGCAAGTTATATCCATTACACGCAGAACGGGCATAAATATAACTTCTGGACCTTTCACCCAAAGGCATCGGTGACATACCAAATTAATAACAAGTTGCAGCTGAGCTATACCGTTCAGATGCGGGACAAAGTGTCGCGAATAGCCATGACAAGCGATGCTATGATCCGCACCAATAGCATGGAATGGACAGTAGGCAATCCAGACCTGAAACCGTCACACGACATGGACCACCGCCTACATGTTTCATACAACACCAGTCGGTTGCAGACCTTCGTTGAAGGTTATTACAAGCAATGTCTAAAACCGAACATGGCTCACTATGAGCGAACTGACGGCAATCAGTTTCTTTATACCCAGATAAACCAAAAGGAGATTGATGCGCTGGATGTCTATGCGTACGCAAGCTATTGGCTCTTGCCCGAAAAGCTTCAGATTGCAGCCAATGGAGGAATTTACAGATGCTTCAATTTCGGTTACGATTATACGCATTGTTACACCTCGTGGTTTTATGCGGGCAGCATAACAGCTTATCTCGGCCATTTCACGTTGCAAGGATACATCGACAACGGCAACCGTTTCTTGGAAGGTGAATCGAAAGGTTACAACGGGGCCTATTCGGTTATGAAAGCATCATATGCATGGCGCAACTTGCAATTTTCATTGTCATGGGCAAATCCATTCAACAACAATTACAAGTCGTACGAAAACGAGTTGCTGAACCGCAACATCTATAAGCACACTATAGGATATTCCAAAGCCAGCGGCAATCTAATCTCCTTGAATATCTCATGGCGACTGAGCCGAGGAAGCAAGCATAAGTCGGCGGAAAAGAGAATAAACCTGCGCGATACGGATAACGGCATCATAAAATAAAATGTGTGGTTTGTTATAGAATTAAGATTTGACGAAGAGAAATACAGACATTATTTTTTCAGTTTTACCACTCAGCCAATAAATAGCAATCGACACCGTTCAGGCCACGACAATCTACATGAACGATGTCGCGGCTCGAGGTAAACGACTCATAATCGTAAACGCCTGAGAAATTAAGTAGTATTACGGGCAATGGCTTTGTCATAAGAAATGTTTTATCCTAAGACGCAGAATATCTTTAACGCGAAGATATATAAAAATCGTGATAGCAACAGCATAAGCCAATAAGAATTAAATGTGTCTAATCATGCAAGGCTTTGTATATGAGAAAGGTGTTACACGGATATTTAAATTTGGTTAACGATGAACGAGAAGGGATAGGTGCTGCTGGAGGACGGAGCACAGAAGCCCCTATCCCTGCTCTGAGGGGCTTAAAAAGGAAAAGCCGTGTTCGTTTAAATATTCAGTTAGAAGTTGAACTGCTCCAACTTCAATCCGTTCTTGGTCAGTGCCTCAATCTTCGGAACCAATGTGGTGAAATGGGCCGATGCCATGTGTACCTTCAGCACCACTTCATTCTGCCATGTTTCGCAAATCATCATTACACCCTTGCGTGTGCCACTTACAAAAAAGTCGTAAGCAATGTTACCCTCGTCGGTCAACGACTTTTCTACCAACTCATTGCACAAAGCCTTCAGCTCGTCGGCCTTGGCATCTTCTTTTACTTCAAAGAAAACATTTAATCTAATCATCTTTTCACTCGTTTTAGTTTTATTATTATCGCTATCATCATGCTATAGCTCATTGCAAATTTACACCTTTTCTTCAGAAACAAACAGGCTGTTAACGTCTTTAACGTTTAAAAAATAATAGACCGAGCCAGAGGGGCTAACGCTTTTCTAATACCATTCTAATAATTCTCTAACCCATTATTCACTATTTTTCAGTAACTTTGCAAACGAATTGCATGAGCTTGTGCGCCACTACAATAACATTATCACGACTGAAATAACATTATGAATATGTTGAAACGAAACATCTCGTTCATCATGCTCAGCGTGTCCTCATATCTATGCATGGCCCAAACGTTTAGTGGGCAATACATTAGCGAAGGTCAGTGGAACATGAATAACAAAGCCAACTGGCTGAACCAGTTGAGGCTTAACCTCCAGTTGCCTATTGCCCATGGCAAAGGAGCGTTTGAGGCCGCCACGCTGCATCTGGCAAAAACCAACGAGGCCATAGCCGCCGACTGGCAAACATTTTCAAACATCGAGGCCGACAATATGCTGGCAGCCATCGCCGTGCTGGGCTATATGCAGAGCTGGACATGGGGGCACACCTTTGTGGGCGTAAGAAATGTGAACGAAGACTTCTTCACCTCCGACATCACAGCCCTCTTCACAAACAGTTCGTGTGGCATCTTCCCTACCATTGCCGCCAGCTACCCCATAGCCAACTATCCCTTCTCGGGGCTGACGCTATATTTTGACGTAACCCGCGGTGGCTGGACATTTAAAAATAGCATATACAATGGTATGGGCTATAACGGCTGGAAACATAACGACAACCCGTTTAGGCTGAACCCGAAGCAAGACGGCATCTTTAACATATCGCAACTGGAATATGCCTATCACGATGCCCACTATTTTGCGGGGCTGGCCTTGCACACACGCCAATATCAGGTAGACGACGAGGGCGGCCTGGCACCTGCCAGCGAAGCACAGAAGCACACCACTTGTGCATGGTGGCTGTATGCCGAGCAACCAGTATGGACACAAGGCGAGAAAGGCATTGCCTGCATGGCGCAATATTCAGAAAACACGTGCCAAGAAAATGCTTGCTATCGTTATGCCGAACTGGGCTGCGCCTACACTGATAACGACGACAAGATAGCACTGTCGGGGCAATATGCTCGCTTTCAGCAAGGCACTGAATACTCGGCAGAGCTAACATGGCGCCGACAACTGAACTCGGTGATAGCGCTTCAGCCCTCGTTTCAATATATCAAAAACGACGATGGACACTACACCATGCTGAGCCTTCGCCTGTGCTACAACTTCTAAAGAAAAACGTTATTCTAAATATGAACACGCAACCTAACCCCACCCTACGTATTGCCATCATTGGCGGTGGAGCGGCTGGCTACTTTGCCGCCATTGAAGCAAAACGGACGCCATCACTGGCGGCTTCAACCTGCAAGCCGCATGGAGCATGGGCTATATTGTGGGGCAAAATATTGTGAAGTAATCTATTTAGAAGTGTTGGGTGCTGGAGGACGGGGCGCGGAGGCCACCGTCCTACTTGGAGGGCGCATCCGTTTAGATAAAATATTTACTCGCAATAATATATTATCAAAACATTAAAAGCTCAACAATATTATCTGAGCCGTTATAAACCAATTCGTTATATACTTTGCTGCGTTTCAGCAAAGCTTTTGACGGTATTCGTCTCAGTACTTGGGCGAGATTACTGCAGTACTTGCTGCAAGTACTGAGACACTTACAGCAAGCACTAAAGACAACATGGGGATATACAATAAGGGGAAATAAGAGGATATAAGGGGAATATCCGAAAAAAAGGTTAGATTGCAATGTTATTCTGCTCTCTTCCAACCTAAGAGCCCCTTTCCTTCTTCATCAAGTTCAATGCCCAATCCTATAACCTTGCGCTCATCGGCCTTGAAAGGTTCCATATATTGACGATTGATAATTTGTTCAGTAGCAGCTTCTTTGCCACCGTTGTTACGCAATTTCAGCTCTATCACATAGATGTAGCGTGAAGTCTTCACCGTCATATCGATTCGGCCTGTTGCCATCATATGCTCCACTTCTACATTCAAGCCAATGGCATTAAGTATGGTACTGATGATGAGACGATAGCGCTCCTCCATATCCATAGATGCAAGTTTTTTGTTGCTGTATGGAACGTCAGCAATGAGAGCTCTTAACGACTTCATTGCTTCGTCTATCTCACCAGTACCCAATTGGGCATATAGATTGGCTTGTATAGATTGGATGTCACTTTTTTCTCGTAAGGTTAGTGCTGGGAGAACCATTTCGTACAGCGCTTGCATGACCTCTTCATTTGGAAATCCTAATATATATCCAAATTCGTCACAGGCCTTAATGGTGAGATAGCCCGATTGATAAAGAAATAGTTCGGCTCCACCTCCAGTAACGTCCGACAGTTCCAAAGTGTTTCGCATAATGCGGATGTTCTCAAAGTTGCTGAGACGAAGTTCTACGTTATCAACAAACTTTGGGAGAAGAGATGTGGCTCCTGAAGAAGCCCAGAAGTTGATTATTTCTTTAGATTTCAACGCATTGACGAGACTGTACGGATTGTAAACATCCACCATATTACGACGGCTGAAATGATATCCGTCGTAATATGCTTTTAATCTGTCATGAGTTTCCTGTACCGACCAGTTGTTTACTTCGCTCATCTGTTTAAGCTCAGGCATGAAGTTCTCTTTAATCTCTTCTTCGGTAATGCCACAAATGGCAGCATATTCAGGCATGAAACTGATGTTTGTCAGGTTGTTGAGAACAGAGAAGAGAGATATCTGTGTAAACTTGGTAATGCCCGTGATGAATACAAACTGTTCATACTCGTCGTCAGCCTTCAGTATAGCAAAAACCTCACGGTAGACTCCCGTGCATTTTTCATGTTCGGGTGTTCTCCATGAATGTTGCAAGGGAGAGTCGTATTCGTCTATGAGAACCGCTACCCTCAGTCCGCTTTGCTTATAGGCAGTGGCTATAATAGCGTGAAAACGGTCGGCAAGCATAGCTGTGGAATCGGGAGTAATGTTGTATTTCTCCTCATAATCTTTAAAGCGTAGGTTCAGATAAGAGCGCAGAGTCTCCTCGTTGGCGCCTCCACGGCTCATGTCAAGACGTATGACAGGATATTGCTTCCAGTCTTTCTCCAGTTGCATAATCTTCAGCCCTTCGAACAGATCTTTCCTTCCTTCAAGGTACGACTCCAATGTATCGACAAGCACCGACTTGCCGAATCGACGTGGGCGGCTCAAGTAATTATACTTTTCTCCCAAGTTTACTAGGTTCCATACGATGTCGCTTTTGTCAACGTAGAGATAGTTTTCCTCTCTGATTACTTTGAACGACTGTATGCCTACTGGTAATCTTCTGAAGTTATTGTCTGTCATATATCTCTTTCTCCTTTTTGTTTTGTTTACACCATACATTTGCGAAGATACGGTTAAAATCATTAACCTCCAAACTTTTCTCTCACAGATTGCACTTTTTTCTTTTTATAATGACCGATTTTTCATACTTTCATCTATTTTAGCTTTTAGTTTTTCACGTTCTATTGTTGTTTTAAACGCGTTGTCTCAGTTGTCTTTTCATTATTCTATTTTGTCGCTTGCGCTGGTTCTGCACAACATAAAAGCATAGGTTTCTTGATTAAAAGCTGTCGTAATCTCTTATTTTTGCATCTTTACAACATAATATAGGTATTCACTATTACAAGAAAGGAAGACAAATAGGTAAGTAGGTAACAGGAACCGACTTGCATTAATGTCCCATACGCGAAGTGTCTACCTCTTTCACATCCTTTTCCTTGTAGCCACCAAACTTGTAAACGACACCGAAGGTGAGCGATGCCCAGTTGTAGTTGATTTTCATGCGGTAGTCTTGGTTGCCCTGCACGGAGCGGGTGTCGTATGGATTGTTGAAGATGTTGCTGCCGTTGAGACGAACACCCCATCTTCCGTCGTGCGACGACCATTGCAGCTTGGCATCCATGCTGAAGATTGGACTGATGTCGTAGACTCCTTGTATAGCCTTTGTCTGATAGAACGGATTAAGGATGAGACGGAGGTCCTGCGTGCTACAAAGTTTTACGGATGCGGTGCCTCCAAGGACGACAGACAGCCTCTTGCGGTCGAAGGGCAGGTCAAAGAAATGGTCGCTCTTGTCGTGCTTGTAGGTTCCCATAACAAACACGTTGCCGTTGAGCCATTTGCCTGCATTGAAGATTGCAGAGGCTTGCAGTCCGAAGCTGTTTGAATAGTTGAAATTGGTTTCCTTCATTATCACCGCCATGCGGTCGGTGGTCTGGTAGGGTAGCTGCACGGAATAATCGGGCTTCAGACTTGCGAAAGCCATGAGCGTGTAACGTCGCTTTATCTGCCACATCAGGTTGACATCGTAATAAGAGAAGGGCTTCAGGTCGGGATTGCCATGGATCTCGGTGTAGGTGGATGAGTAGAACACGTTGCTCATAGTTGACCAATAGCTCGGAAACTCGGAGTTAGAACTGAACGAGAGGTTGAGCAGATGGTTGTCGTTGATGTTCCATAAAGCGTTGAATGTAGGATAAACGCGCCATTTGTCCCATATTGGCGAGTGGTATTGCTCGGCAGCAACGGATGCTTCAACACTGACAGCCTTGCTTATCTGCTTGCTGAACCCAGCATACAGGTTCCATATACGCTCGTTTATGTCGACGTTGCTTGTACCGTCAGGCAGGATGCTTCCATCCTTGTTGACGGTGGTCTGATAGCTCTTGTTGCTTGCAAACTGCCCTTTCACGCCATACGACAATCCCCAGCCGTGTGCCAGCGTATGGGTTTGGTCAGCCGTGAACATCCATTTGTTGATGGTCTGCTTGCTGCCGCTTGTCATGTTGCGTTCCGTCACTGTTGTGTTTTCATCCACAATCATCGTTCCATCGAGAACTTGTTGCTGAGGTGTGCGATAGTGGGTGTATGAACCGTTAAGGATGAGTCCGAAAGGAAGCGAGTAGTTGACATCCACATTGTGCAGATACTCGTGGCTGTCATGATGCATTCCGCTGATGCTCGATCCTGTAGTGTGGCTGTTTGAGCACGTCTTGTCCCATTTACCCGTATATGCGATGTCGAGACGATGGTTCTTGCTAAAGGCATAGTTCATACCCAGTCGGTAGCTGTGGGTAATGCCAAACGACTTTTGCCCTGTTTCGTCATCATATTTTACGCGCTTGTCGCCAAGTGGATGATTTACAATGTGAGTATTTTCTCCGTAAGAGTAGCCGTCAACATATTTATATTGTGCATCTATACCGAACTTGCCCCTTTGCAAGGACAGATTGAAATTGCCAAACTCTTTAGCATATTTATTTTGTTCCAAGCCACCAATAACCTGTCCAGACAGCTGATTGGTGCCAGCATAGTCTTTCGTGACGAGGTTGATAGCCATGCCACGCACATGATAACGGGCGGGAGCAGACAACATGACTTCGGCTTTTGCCAGCTGTGCGGCAGGCATTGTCTTCAGACGCTCTGTCAGCTGCTCCTGTGTCAACGTTGTGGCTTGTCCGTTGACAATCAGCGTTACCTCGTTGCCAGAGAACGATATCTTGCCTGTGGCATCGCTGATGCCAGGTATGTGTGTCAATGCCTCGTAAGCGTTGTCGGCAGGCAGCTGCTTTATGAGCAACGGCATATTGTATGTCAGCATACCACGTTCTGCCTTGACAATGGGGCGCGAGCCTTTTACCATCACTTCAGGAAGATTGTGCATCATGCTTTCCATGGTGAGCGAATCTTTTGGAGCGTTGTCTTGTGCGTGGACTGTTATGGACGATGCAAAGAGAAGGCTTATTAAGAAAAATCCATTACGTTTCATTTGCTTTTTTGTTAAAACGGCTACTTGTTTTTTGCTTAGGTGTGAAAAAGACAGGCGATGTTTATTCTAAAACAACATTTATACCATCTTTTCACCTTATTCATTTACAAAAGTAACTATTTTCACAAAAAAACAAGCAATATATAATAT
>ERZ1034626.596-NODE-596-length-25920-cov-13.514788_pt1 | contig 25920 bp, 19 predicted proteins | sample MGYA00520652_ERZ1034626 | MGnify/ENA primary metagenome ERZ1034626 (study PRJEB33766, sample SAMN09781765) | gut metagenome | biome: gut microbiome | host: Homo sapiens | place: Madagascar | study: EMG produced TPA metagenomics assembly of the PRJNA485056 data... | reverse complement strand
TGGAGCTGGAGGAGCCGCCGCAGGCGGTCAGAACGCCAGCAGCACCCACAACAGCGGAAGCCTTCATGAAGTCACGACGCGAAATCATTTTCATAATATTGTTCTCCTTCATTCGCATATCACAGCAAATTTTCGAAACGCACTAAACCGCACGTTTCGAGACTCTGTTTGTATTATAACCGTCTGCCGGGCAGTTCGCAATAGAACAAATCCACAAGATTCCGCAAAGTCTTTTGTGCATTTCTCACAATTCCTCCTGTTGTATGCAAGATTGATTTTTATATCAAGCACAATTTCCGTCGAAACTGCAACATGCGTCCAAATGTCCATCAAAAATCCATAAAGTCTGTCAAAAGGGTTACAGCATCCGGCGTTTTCTGCAACAAATGTGTCAAAACAGAAAAAGACCCGCTTCGCCTTTCTGCACAGACTGTGCGCACCAAAAGGACAAAATGGGTCTTTTTTTCATTTCTGCTTTCCGCAGTTATTTTTCTTTATGTTCCCGGCGGTAGCGGGTGGGGGTGACGCCAAGGGTCTTTTTGAAGATCTTGGTGAAATAGTTCACGTCCAGAATGCCCACTTCCTCGGCCACGGCGGCAATGGTATGGCTGCTGTGCTCCAGCAGCTGTGCAGCCCGGTTGACCCTCTGGGTGTTGATATAGTCGATGAGGGTGGTGCCGGTCTCCTGCTTGAACAGCGCCGACAGGTAGGACGGGCTGATGAAACACATGGCGGCAAGGCTCTTGAGTGTCAGCGGCTCGGCCACATTCAGGTTGACGTAGTTCATCACCTTCTGTACGGCGGGCGAGTATTCCTTCAGCGAGTAGCGGCGGACATAGGCGCAGTAATCCCGCACCATCTTCCACATCAGCTCTTCAGGCACCTCGTCGGCCTCCTCAATGATCCGGGCGTACTTGCTGGAAATGGCGTCAATATAATAAGGGTGCACTTTGCTGGGTTCGATGGCCTTCCGCAGCAGGGTGTTGAAGACGATCATCCGGTTCTTCTGCTGGTAGAGCGAGCCTTCGAACCGTCCGCCGTAGGTGAAGCGGGAGTGCTGGTGCATCGCCTCGACGGCGGCTTCCTCGTCGCCGCGGCTCACGGCTTCGAGGATGCGGTTCTCCGACTCGTACCTCTGCTCCAGCATCGAGATGGGGATGTCCTTCTGGAACTTGGGTTCGTTGAAATAGCGGATATCCGGCAGGAACTGGAAGGGCAGGAACTCCTTCATCTGCTGCACCTTCAGCTCGTCCTCGTCGAACATCATCCCCACAAGGACCCGGATGGTGGAGTAAAAATCGTTGGCTTCCAGCACCTTGACGCCGTTGTAGTATTCCTGCACGGCGCTCTCCCCTGCCACGCCCAGATGGCGCTTGACCCACTTGCGGGACTTTTCGCTCCGCTGGCCGAAGGTCCACGGCCCCACGAGGAAGACCGTGTTCTCCTCGTCCGGGATGCGGAAGAGGGCGAAGTGGAGTTCAAACGTTCCCTCCACGAAGAGCAGCGTCTGCTCCGGGGTGCTGTCCAGCAGCAGTTGGCCGAACTCCTGCCAGTCGAACTGCGGGTCCAGCGAACGGCGCAGACCGTAATCGAACTCGTCCAGCCCCTCAAAAGGCGGTGTCACCCGCCGGGCGGGGATGTTCTGGGCTGCCGCCAGCTTCGTGAGCACCTGTAATGGATCGACCCGCATCGTCTTCACCGCTCCCTTTCTCGCCTGTTTTCTGCTGGTACATCATCTAATATATCAGTATACAGCATTTTTGCGGGAGAAACAAGTGGCGCAATAGAAAAAAGCACCCTCCACAGCGGAAAGGTGCTCCTTCGTACAACCTCTCAGTCGTGCCTTCGGCCCGCCAGTCGTCTACCCTTTGTCGCTTGCGCGACATCTCCCTCCGGCCGGAGGGAGTCTTTCCTAGTAGGGGAGCCTCTGGCGTATCCAGCAAGCTTCATCCGACTGCCAAGGCCTCCCACTCCGGGGGAGCTGGCGCGAAGCGCCTGAGAGGGTTATTTATTGCGGCGGGCTGCCAGCTCAGCCACATTTTCCTCGACCTTTTTCTTGTTCAGCGGGTAGAGGAAGGCCAGTGCCAGCACGATGCAGACAAAGCCGATGATGGGGGCGATGCAGGCCATATTGAAGATGCCGCGGGTGACGGCAGGATCGAAAGCCGTTGCCTCGGTGTAGCCGATGATGCCCAGCAGAGCACCCACCAGACCAGAGGAAAACGCCTGACCCAGCTTCCGGGCGAAGGAGTAGACGGAGTAGATGGTGCCGTCCTCACGCACACCGTTGCGGACCTCGGCGTCATCAATGACGTCGGTGATCATCGCCCAGATGATCGTGTTGAAGAAGCCCATGCCGATGTTGGCCAAAATGTAGCAAGCTACAAAGCCCCAGACGCTTGCCGGGCGCCAGATCAGGCAGACCAGCCAGACCAGAGCGGAGAGGATGCTGGAACCCATAGCCAGCTCCTTCTTACCAAACTTGGCAGACAGCTTGGAGGCAAAGGGTGCACAGACCACCAGCATGATCACCGTGCCCAGCAGACTTGCGGTGGACTGGGCTGCGGCGCTGCCGTAGACGTTGGGGTAAACGTAACCGGCAAGGCTCATGACGGTCAACTGGCTCAGCAGCACGAAGATGGCAGCCACAATGATGCCCAGCAGGGCCTTGTTGGTGAAGATGCTCTTGAAGATGGCGGAAGCGCTGATCTTCTGATTGCTTGCGGGCACTTCCACGCGCTCGCTCGTCAGCTTGAAGCAGACGATGTAGCACAGAATGGCGCAGATGGAGAAGACGCCCGCGATGATGGTCATGCGGGAGCCGGACATGACGGTCCTGCCGTCCACGACCACGTAGGCCACCATAGGAGTTGCCACGCCGATGACCATGTTGGCCAGCGTAGAGCCGATGGTGCGCCAAGTGGACAGATCGGCGCGGTCCTTCGGGTCAGAGGAGATGGCGGAAGCCATGGAGCCGTAGGGGATATTGATGGAGGTGTAGAAGATGGAACCCCACAGGATGTAGGTGACGAACAGCCATGCCACCTTGAAGCCGTAAGGCATCCCGGCCAGACCGGACTGATAGATCAGGAAGGACGCAATGGCCACCGGGCCGCACATCCGCTTGATCCACGGGCGGAACTTGCCGTCCTTGTTGGGCTTGGAGTGGTCCACGATCTGACCCATGCCCACATCGGTGAACGCATCCACAAAACGGGCGATCATCATCACCATGCCAACGATGGCGGCGTTGACGCCCATGACGTCGGTGTAGAACTTCATCAGGAAGCTCGACGAAAGCAGGAAGGTGAAGTCGTTGCCGAAATCACCGAACATGTAGCCGACCTTGTCCTTCATGCCGAAGGGGGCGGCTTTCTTCATCTCATTTGCCATTGGTTTCTCCTTAACTAAAACTCGCGGTCGTTCGGAACACAGTGAAACATGGTTCGCTGTATTCATTCTGATATACTAGTATTATGACAAAGATTTAGCAATCATCGTTAGAAGAATTTTTAGGTGAAATCGTAAAATCTTACGGTTATTCTTTGTGCAATTTCACGGCTTTTTCACAAATTCTGTAGAGTTTCTTTCGTGTCCTTCTTCCGAGACGGTACAGTTCACCAGTTTCTTTTCAGATACCGCGATCTATAATAGGTATTCTGCCCAGAAAGGGCCCAATTTACCTGAAAAAAGTCTGGATTTATTGCAAATTTGTTCTATTCCCTTTTCGAAAAATCTGTCATACTGGTATCAGAAGACAATGGTTGCTCCAAACCTCTCCGTCCATGCTTCTGCCACCTCCCCTAGCAGGGGTGATGGCAAGCCGTAGGTGAGACTGAGAGGTTGAAGTGCGATCCAGAAAAACTTTCGTATGACGAGAAAGAGGTTTTTGCAATGAACAACAAGTCCCTGCTGTACCCTGTCGTTTCCACCTCCCGCCGCGTCGTCAGCCTTGACGGCATGTGGCGCTTCAGCTTCGATGCCAAGAGCGAAGGCGTTGAGGCCAACTGGGCCAACGGTCTGCCGGAGTCCATCTCCATGCCCGTTCCTGCATCCTTCTGCGATTTCTTCACCGACAAGGACTCCCGCGAGTACTGCGGCGATTTCTGGTACGAGACTGACTTCTTCGTGCCCGGCGAGTGGAGCGGCAAGGACATCGCCATCCGCTTCGGCTCCGCTACCCACCACGCCCGCATCTTCGTCAACGGTGTGGAAGTGGCGCAGCACGAGGGCGGCTTCCTGCCCTTCGACGCGGTCGTCACCGACATCGTCCGCTACAACCAGTTCAACAAACTCAGCGTCCTGCTGAACAACGAGCTGAACGAGCACATGCTGCCCGCCGGCAACACCTCCACCCTGTCCAACGGCAAAAAAGTCGCTGCCCCCTACTTCGACTTCTACAACTACGCCGGCATCCACCGCCCGGTCAAGCTGATGGCTCTGCCCACCGAGCGTATCCTCGACTACTCCGTGAAGCACCGCCTGACTGCCGAGGGCGCTGAGGTCGATTACACCGTCACCACCAACGGCGACCACGAAGTCACCGTCGAGCTGTACGACGGCACCACCAAGGTCGCTGAGGCCACCGGCAAGGAAGGCACCCTCGTCGTCAAGGACGCAAAGCTGTGGAACGTCCACGCTGCTTACCTGTACAATATTGTCATCCGCATCCACGACGGCAGCGCTGTGGTCGATGAATACACCGAGAAGGTCGGCATCCGCACCTTCGAGATCAAGGACGGCCATTTCCTGCTGAACGGCAAGCCCGTCTATCTGCGCGGCTTCGGCAAGCACGAGGACGCCGATATCCGCGGCCGCGGCCTCGACCTCGCCACCGTCAAGCGCGACTACGAGCTGATGAAGTGGATCGGTGCCAACTGCTTCCGCACCAGCCACTACCCCTACGCCGAGGAGCTGTACCAGATGGCTGATGAAGAGGGCTTCCTGATCATCGACGAAGTCCCCGCTGTCGGCTTCATGGAGAGCACCATGAACTTCCTCGCCGCCAATCAGGGCAATGGCAAGAAGGTCGGCTGGTTCGAGAAGGAGACCACCCCGCAGCTGCTGGCCAGCCACAAGGACGCGCTGACCGATATGATCGGCCGCGACAAGAACCACGCCTCCGTCATCGCATGGAGCATCCTGAACGAGCCCCAGTGCACCAGCGAGGGCACCGAAGCTTACTTCAAGACCCTGTTCGATCTGGCTCACGAGCTCGACCCCCAGAAGCGCCCCCGCACCTACGCCGTGGTCATGATGAGCCTGCCCAACAACAGCAAGGGCCAGCAGTTTGCTGACTTCATCAGCCTGAATCGCTACTACGGCTGGTACGTCATGGGCGGCGTGGGCATCGTGGACGCCGAGGCCGCCTTCCGCAAGGAGATGAACGGCTGGGCACAGGTCCTGAACGGCCGCCCGATGATCTTCACCGAGTACGGTGCCGACACCATGCCCACCGAGCACAAGCTGCCCAGCGTCATGTGGAGTCAGGAGTACCAGAACGAGTACCTCGACATGAACCACAACGTCTTCGACAGCTACGGCTTCGTGCAGGGCGAGCTGGTCTGGAACTTTGCAGACTTCCAGACCACCGAGGGCATCCTGCGCGTCAACGGCAACAAGAAGGGCATCTTCACCCGTCAGCGTCAGCCGAAGGACGCCGCCTTCCTCTTCCGCGCCCGCTGGACCAGTCTGCCGCTGGATTACAAGGGCAATAAGTAATCGCGTTTTCTCTCCAACCTTCTCATAACATGGAAAATCCCCTCCCGGCCCGTAAGGCTGAGAGGGGATTTTTCCTCGATTGGGGCACCCTCCTTGAGGGAGTTTACTGGATGCAGGTCGAACAGGGCGTATACCCCGCCGCCACAGCCTCATCGTAGCTGGAGAAAAGGATCTGGTTCTTCTCCGCCGGGAGGTTCGGGCAGGTGGGCAGGTGGAACTTTTTCGAGTTCACATTGCCGATATACGTCTGCTGGGCCGTGCCGGACGCCGCCGGGTCGGTGGGGTTCAGCTCGGCGTCGGTGGCCGTCTTGTCGGTGCGGATGGTGTAGTTCTGCCCATCCGACCCGATGACGACGGTGCCCAGCAGGTCGGTGCGGTAGACGTCCACCCCCGCATCCCGCAGGATGCTCAGGGTCTCCTCGTGGGGGTGGCCGTACTTGTTGTTCACGCCGCAGGAGATGACGCCCATTTCGGGCAGGACCGCGTTCAGGAAGATGTAGCTCGTCGAGGTGCTGGAGCCGTGGTGCCCCACCTGAAGGACATCGGCCTTCAGGTTCGCCCCGCTGTTCACAAGGTCGCGCTCGGCGTCGGCTTCCATGTCGCCGGTGAGGAGGAAGCTGGTGGAGCCGTAGTCTACCCGCAGGACAAGAGAGGTGTCATTCGTCTCGCTGTATTGTGCCACCGGGCCCAGCAGGGTGATGGTCGCGCTGCCCAGCTGCCAGACGGTGCCCACTGCGGGCACCTCCACCTGCAAGCCCTGCTGCTGCGTGTATTTGACGAAATCTTGGAAGCACTTGGTGGAGGCATCCGTCACCGGGCTGTAGACATGGTTGGCCGGGAAGTAGGCCAGCGCAGCGGCCAGACCGCCCACATGATCCTCGTGGGCGTGGGAGCAGAAGACGTACTGCAATTCCTCCACGCCCTGATTCTGCAGGTAGCTGACCACCATGCTGCCATCGTCCACATTGCCGCCGTCGTAAAGCATGTACTGCCCGTCGCACTCCACCAGAACGCTCAGCGCCTGTCCCACATCGAGGAAGTGCATCTGGAAGCTGTCGTTGGCAGGGTCGCCGTCGGTCTGGGCTGTGCCGGACGGGTTCGGGATGACATCGGCGCTGCCGCCGGGCACCACCGAGGAAAGATCACAGGCGGCCAGCCCCAGTGCCAGCGCCGCCGCCAGCGCAAGGGCCGCAAGGCGGCGGAAGGGGGTTCGCCAAAAGCTTACTTTTTCCGTTTTGTAGTTTTCCACGTCGTATTCTCTTTCTGTTGATTGTTTTTCGGCTTGTGGCCGGGGGCCGCGTGGGGCGCGAACCGCGCACCGGGGCTGGGCTGGCGGCCCGCCGGGGCAGCAGCACGGTTGGCGGTCTTCCCCTTCCCGCCCTTGCCGTTGGGCCGGACGGTATAGGTGCCGTCGTTGTGGATGGTCACCTCTGCTGCCTCGGCCCGGCGTGCCGAGCGCTGGACGGCGCGGCGTCCCTCGGCGGGGACCAGCAGCGGGATAAGGTCCTCCCGGTGGGTCATCTTGAGCGCCTTGATGACCTTTTCGGCGTTGCGCGGCTCGTAATACTGGAGCAGCGCGCGCTGCAGCGCCTTGCCCTCAGCGGTCTTCTCCACGAAGACCGGCTTCAGGGTGTAGGGGTCAAGGCCGGTGTAGAACATGCAGGTGCTCACGGTGCCGGGGGTGGGGTAAAAATCCTGCACCTGCTCCGGGCGCATGTGGTTTTTGTAAAGGTACTCGGCCAGATAGACCGCGTCGTTCAGGGTGCTGCCGGGATGGCTGGACATCAGGTAGGGCACAAGGTACTGCTTCTTGCCCGCCTTCTTGCTCAGCTCATAGAACTTGTCCTTGAACTTGTTGAAGGTCTGGATGGGCGGCTTGCCCATGTAGGCCAAGGTGTTGGGGGCGCAGTGCTCCGGGGCCACCTTCAACTGGCCGGAAACGTGGTACTCCACCAGTTCCTTGAAGAAGGTGTCGTCGGGGTCGGCCATCAGGTAGTCGAACCGGATGCCGCTGCGGATGAAGACCTTCTTGACGCCGGGCAGCTCCCGGACACGGCGGAGGATCTTCAGGTAATCGCTGTGATCCACGATCATGTGGGAGCAGGTGGTGGGGGCCAAGCAGTGCTTGCCGCCGCTGCACATGCCCCGCAGCATCTGCTCGCGGCAGGACGGGAACCGGAAGTTGGCCGTCGGGCCGCCGATGTCGTGGATGTAGCCCTTAAAATCAGGTTCATGGGTCATCCGCTCCGCCTCGGCCACGATGCTGTCGGCGCTGCGGCTGGTGACGCGGCGGCCCTGATGGAGCTGGATGGCGCAGAAGTTGCAGCCGCCGAAGCAGCCGCGGTTCTGGATGATGGAGAACTGCACCTCCCGGATGGCGGGCACGCCGCCCATGCTCTCGTAGATGGGGTGATACCGGCGGGTGTAGGGCAGGGCGTAGACCTTGTCCAGCTCCCAGCGCACCAAGGGCTTTGCCGGGATGTTCTGGACGAGGTACTTCTCACTCTGCTTCTGGACGATGATCTGGCCGCTGACGACGTCCTGATTGTCCATCTGGATGCGGCACGCCTTGGCGTAGGCCACCTTATCGGACGCCACCTTCTTGAAGCCCGCGCACTCCACGTACTTTTCGGGCAGGTGGTCGAAGTCGGTCAGGTAGCAGGTGCCGTCCACATCGATGATGGAGCTCACAGGCTCCCCCGCCGCCAGCCGCTTTGCGATGGCGACGGTCTGGTGCTCGCCCATGCCGAAGCTGATGAGGTCGGCCCCGGAGTCCTCGGCAATGCTGGGCAGGACGGTATCCAGCCAGTAGTCGTAATGCGCGAACCGCCGCAGAGACGCTTCCAGACCGCCCAAGATCACGGGCAGATCGGGGTAGGCCTCCTTGGCGAGCTTGGTGTAAACGGTGGCACTGCGATCCGGCCGGGCCCCGCCGATGCCGCCGGGGGAGTATTCGTCCTCGGCGCGGGGGATCTTGGCCACCGAGTAGTGGCTCACCATGCTGTCCACATTGCCGCCGCCGATAAAGAAGCCGTATTTCGGCTTGCCGAACCGCTTAAAGTCCTCACAGTCGCTGTAACGGGGCTGGGCCAGCACGCCCACCTTGTAGCCCTCGGCTTCCAGCAGACGGCTGATGATGGCAGTGCCAAAGCTGGGGTGATCCACATAGGCGTCGCCGCCCACGACCACAAAGTCCAACTCATCCCACCCCCGCGCTTCCATGTCCGCGCGGCTGATGGGAAGGAATTCGGTGTAGGTTTGTTCCATGTTGCTCCTTTTATTATTTTCTTGGTCCTAAAAACTTATCTCCATTCAAATGGATCATGTGATCCGGCATCTCTGCCAGCCAGACTTCCGTTTCCCATGCAAGGGATTCTGAGAATTTTTTATATGTTTTAAAGTCCAAAAATGCCGTTACATAAATTTTACCAGATGCAACGTCCTTGGTCATTTCTTCCAATTCTTTTATTCTGCTAGGCTCCATTGGCCCTACCGACGTAACCGCTTCCACAAAATAAATCCAGTCTTTTTCCTGTGAATAAAGAATCACATCCGGCATCTTATCGTGCACTGAAATATCAAATCCCAGTTTCAGAAGCTTTTCTGTTTCCTTTATTAGGTCCTTTTCTATTGTATCCCCTAGATAAAGACATTCTGAATTTGGTGCAAATCGTGGCGCAAATTCTTCAACGATCGCCTTTTGAAGCTGATTGTGCTTTCCAGTGGACAATGTAACTCCTTTTCCGTTAATGGTTACCGGCATCTTTTGCATGGTCTTTCTCGCCGCATACAGCGATATCAACGTTTCATGCTTTTCAGAGAATTGAGCCAACTCCTGCGCCCATTGACTTCCGCCATAATTTTGGACAAGTTCCAGCATTTCGTCCGTCAGACGATAACGAAAGTTCGGACTGTTCGTCGCTCTTCCATTGTCTTCAATAAATGCAGCATTCCGAAAATGGTGCATCGCCTGTTTTCGAATGGTTTCACGGCTGTTTTCCGCATAAACTACATGATATTGTTCTTTTATAAATGCCATCACATCATGAATGCGAATCCATTCGTTCGTCGCCGATTGCCAGTCTTTATTCTCGCTCAATCCTGCCATCGCAAGCAACGTATAGCAACACATATCGTTTTTCTGTTTCACTGGAACCTTTAGCATTTCCAAGATTTTTCTGGCGTCTTCCAATTTACTCATAAATATTGCTCCAAAATTCTGTCACACGACATTTCTGACATATCATGTGCTTTTATCAAGCTTTTCCCCATGGACTCAATTATTTCAATCGACGGAACTGGCATTGAATTCACTTCTGTCGAATTCACCTGTGTCGAGCCATTCAAAATTCGATAATACCTATCGTAAAATGTAGAATTAAACAGTACGTACAATCCATACACCGTACACTCTGACAACTCCCGAATTCCCGCAATAAAGTTTATCTTGTTCTGTGTGCTGATTTTCGTATATTCCGGATTCTTTCTTGCTAAATATACCCCACACTGCAGCCTTCGATGTTCTTCTTTCGCCGTAAATCGTTTCACAAACAAATAGTTTGTATTTTTTTGAAGCAGCCCCATCTGGCTGGTTTCCAAATATTCATTTTCCTTTCCTATCGGAAAAACAACTTTTCCATTTTGGATATGCTGTGCGTAAAAAAGCGGCACTGCGCCATTCTCCGCTGAATTGCACAGCGCTTCTCGATTACGAAAATCAACGGTCAATCCCGTCTTCATCTTTAACCCAATCTTCGGAAGCGTATTTTTCCAGCCACTCATTTTTTTCAAAATGTTCGCTTCTTGCTCATTTGTTACCAAATATATATAGTCCTCTTCACCGTTGACAACAATTTCATAGGGCGCTTCATATACTGTTCTTTCTTCAAAATCAGCATTATTTTTTGTGGTTGTTACTTTTACCGTTTCCGGCTTCCGTGATGTTTTTCTTGCCTTGAAAATCATTGTCTCTTGGAGGACACTTTCGATTTCAAAAACCTTGTCCCTGCTTTCAAATAAATGAATATGTTCCAGCACCATTTCACGGAAAAACTTATTCCGAAATTTTTTAAAATAGGCTCCTGAAGTCCATGAACGTGGAACAATATACACCATCTCCCCATTTTCCTGCAAATCAAATGCGCTCATTTCCGCAAATAAGAAATACAAATTGGGCGCACCATAACAGACATCATGCATTGCCGTTGCTTCCGGGGCAGATTTTGGCAGTTTAATATAGGGAGGATTTGCCACCACAATATCATAGAGCTGTGGATTCAATTCCGCCGCAAAGGTTCCATTGTAGGTTTCTGCCTGACTTATAATATAATTTTCTTTTCGAATTTCATATATGATTTTTTTTGACGAATTATTTTTAATCAGCTCTAAATTTGACCGTAAAAGCTCAATAACACCGTCATTATTTTCATAACACGTCAAACAGACCATTTCAATATTTGATACGGTCTCCAAACGATCCACAACTGCCGCCGTCAGAATTCCAGAGCCTGCACCGGGATCAAGAACCGAAATCGTCTGCTTATCTCTTGGAATCTCCAGCAGCCCAGCCATAAACGCCGCGGTTTCTTTGCTGGTAAAGAATTGTCCATATTTTTTTCGTTGAGACTTCGGCATCTCTTCCACATATTTCATTGTCGTTTCTGCAACGAAGTCAACTGCTCTCATAATTTCAAATCTCCATAAATGCTGTCTGAATCTCTGATGGTATTCATTCATCCGGCTGGTTCATCTGCATTTCCAGCCACTGCTGGCGGCTGATGAGCACGGCGCGGGGCTTAGCGCCCTCGTAGGGGCCGATGATGCCCTTCTGCTCCATTTCGTCCATGATGCGGGCGGCGCGGGCATAGCCCAGCTTGCACCGCCGCTGCAAGAGGCTCGTGGAAGCCTGACCGGCGTCGATGACCACTTCCACGGCCTGTTTCAGCATCGGGTCGCTGCCGGTTTCCTCGTCGGCGTCCGCAGAGGAGGCGCCCTTCTTGCCGTCCATGATGGCGTGCTTCTCCATGGCTTCGATCATGGCCTCGTCGTACTGCACGGTGGCGCTCTGCTTGATGAAGTCCAGCACGCGGCTGATCTCCTCATCCCGCACGAAGGTGCCTTGGATGCGGATGGGCTTCGGGGCACCCACGGGCATAAAGAGCATATCGCCCATGCCCAGCAGTTTTTCGGCACCGGCACCATCGAGGATGGTGCGGCTGTCCACCTGACTGGACACCGCGAAGGCGATGCGGCTGGGGATGTTGGCCTTGATCAGGCCGGTGATGACGTCCACGCTGGGGCGCTGGGTAGCCACGATCAGGTGCATCCCGGCGGCACGGGCCTTTTGGGCGATGCGGCAGATGGAGTCCTCGACGTCCTTGCCCACCACCATCATCAGGTCGGCCAGCTCGTCGATGATGATGGCGATGTAGGGCATCTTTTCCAGCATCGGGTCGGTGGCAGCCAGTTTATTGAAGGATTTGATGTCGCGGACATTGTTCTCCGCGAAGAGATGGTAGCGGCGCTCCATCTCCTGCACGGCGCTGCTCAGCGCACCCGCTGCCTTTTTCGGTTCGGTGATGACCGGCATCAGCAGGTGCGGGATGCCGTTGTACTCGGCCAGCTCGACCACCTTCGGGTCGATGAGGATCAGCTTGACGTCCTCCGGGCTGGAGCGGAACAGCAAGCTCATGATGATGCTGTTGACGCAGACGGATTTGCCGCTGCCGGTGCTGCCCGCAATGAGCAGGTGGGGCATCTTGCACAGGTCGGCCACCTGTGCCACACCCGCGATGTCCTTGCCCAGCGCAATGCCCAAGGGCGAGGTCATCCGCAGGAAGGCCTGACTCTCAAACACGCTGCGGATGTAGACCGGGGTCTTTTTGTGATTGGGCACCTCGATGCCCACCGCCGGTTTGCCGGGGATGGGCGCTTCCATGCGGACATCGGCCACGGCAAGGTTCAGCGCGATGTCGTCGGCCAGCGAGGTGATGCGGCTGATCTTGACGCCCGCCATGGGCTGCACCTCGTACCGGGTGACCGAGGGCCCGCGGGAGATATCCAGCACGCGGGTGCGGACGCCGAAGCTTTCCAGCGTGTCCACAAGCTTCTGGGCGTTGGCCTTCAGCTCGTCCTGCGCGTTGGGGTCGCTCTCCTCCGGGGCCTTCTCAAACAGGTCGATGCCGGGGTATTGGTACTGGTAGCTCTCCGCCGCTTCCGGCTCCTCGGCGGGGGCCGTGGCGGCGGCCTGTTCGCCTGCGGCGGGCTTCTCCATAGCCGCCGCCACCAGCGTATTGATGTCCTTTTCCTCCACCGGTTCGCTGGTGATGCTGATCCAGCCGTCCTCATCCGGTGCCGAGCGCATAGCCATCACGTTGTCGGCCATCACCCGCACCGGCACCGACGGCTCGTCGGTGGTGGGCAGGGTCGGCGTCCGGAAGATGCTGTCCGGCCCTTCCGCTTCGGGCTGTTCCGCCGTCTCAGGCTGCACCGGGATACCGGGCGTCACCACCGGGGCCGGAGCCTCCGGGGCCACGGTCTGCACCGGCTCCTCCGGTTTTACGAAGAAGTCCTCCGCCGCCGTCTCGACGGCGTCCGGCACCACCGGCTTCACGATGGCGCGGGGCGCGGCCTTGCGCAGAGGATCCTGCCCGAAGGTGCCGCCGGGCCCGACGATGAAGGGTTCGATGGGCTCACTGCCCCCCTCCATGATGGGGGTGCTGTCCGGGCCGAGGTCGATGTCAAAGGAAGCGCGGGGGTGGGGCGTGCCCACCTGAACCGGCGTAAAGGCCGGGGCTTCCTGCGGTGCGGCGGACGTCGGCGCGGGAGCGGGGGCCGGTTCCTCGTAGCCGAGGGAGTCGTCCACCGGTTCGGGTTCCGCCTCGCCCTCCAGTTCTTTCGTCACCTTGTGGCCCCAGCTGAAAACGCCGGACAGCCAGCCGGGGGCCGCAAAACCGGACGGTTCCTCCCCGTCGTCGGACGCTTCGGGCTCCTCTCCGGCTTCCAGCGCAGCAGCTTCCTCCTCAGCCTGACGGGCTGCGGCCCGCTCGGCGCGGCGGGCGGCGTTCTGCTCGTAGACGGCCACGCCCTTTTCATGGACGCCGCCGCCCAGCTCGCACACCCACTGCCACAGCTCGGCGGGGGTGATATCAAAAATGTACAGGCTGGCACAGAGCGCCAGCACGACCATGACAAGGTTCGCCGCCGGACGCCCGCAGAGCAGCAGCAGGTTGCCGCCCAGCAGAGCCCCCAGCGCGCCGCCGCCCAGCCATGCGGTCACGCCGTTCTGGTAGCACTCAGCCACCATCCGGGCGGCAGGGATGTCGGCGGGGATGTCCGAAAACACGATGACCGTGCCGCTGACGAAGATCAGCCCCAGCAGCAGCTTGAACACCTGCCCCAGCAGGTCTTCGCCCCGCGTGTACAGAATGGCCAGATAACACATCGCCGCGCCCAACACGAAGCTGCCACAGCCAAACAGGCCGAACAGCACCTCGTGGAGACTCTTCCACACCGAGCTGCCCTCCACAAAGGCCAGCACGATGAGCAGCAGCCCCGCAAACAAGGTGCCCAGTCCCGCGGGCATCCGCTCCTGTGCCCGGCTCTTTCTCCGCGCAGGTGCGCGTCTTGCTGTCGATTTTCGTTTTTTTGTTGCCATCTTCCGTTAAAACCCTGTATCCTTCTCGCAGACTATTCGATTCTTTTATTTTAACACGTTGCTTGTCAAATAGCAATCAAAACAAGAGGGACCTTTCCCGCAGCCAGCACCTGCTGGACCGAGGCTCTGCGTAGGATAGTGAGCGTTTTATTTCCCTTCGATCTCCCGGTACAGCCATCCCAGCGCATCCGAGATGCCGCCGAGGCTGTCGATGAGCTTTTCACGTACGGCCTTGCGGCCATCCAGCACCGTGCCCACATCCATGACCAACTCGCCGGTGCGGAGCATCAGCTCGGTATAGCGCTCGGCGGAGATGCCGCTGTGGGCCGCCACGAAGCCGGTGATCCGCTCCTGCATCTGCTCGAACCAGCGCATCGTCTGGGGCACACCCAAGATCATGCCGGAATGCCGCACCGGGTGGACGGTCATAGTGGCGGTGGGCACGATGAAGCTCCGCTGGGCGCTGACGGCCAGCGGGATGCCGATGGAGTGCCCGCCGCCCAGCACCACGGCGGCGCTGGGCTTCGAAATGCTGGCGATGAGCTCAGCCAAGGCCAGCCCCGCTTCCACATCGCCGCCCACAGTGTTCAGAAGCACCAGCAGCCCTTCCACCGCCGGGTCCTCCTGCACCGCCACCAGCTGCGGGATGACATGCTCATACTTGGTGGTCTTCTGGCCCTGCGGCGCTTCCACGTGGCCCTCGATCTGGCCGATGACGGTCAGGCAGTGGATGGCGTGGGCCCCTTTGGTGCGGTACACGCTGCCCATATCTTCGATCTGCTCTTTTTCCAGCCGCCGTTCTTCGACGGGGGCGTTTTTTTCGTCTGCCATATGCTCCTCCGGATCTCTTTTTTTCAGTGTCCCCCGCCCGCCGGATGGTTATGCGGCAGTTAAGATTTCTTAAGTTTGCAAAAAATTGTCCCAATCCATTTGACATTCTGCGCATCCGCTGTATACTTTAGATAACAAATAGATTGACAAAGATGTATCATTATTGTACAAAACTCTTTGAATCTGCCGGTGCGCCACCATGGGCGCAGGAAACCCGGCACCTTAGGATGAAAGGAGAACCCATCCATGAACACTCCCGGTAAAGCATCTCTTCCGGTGATCAAGCGTCTGCCCAAGTATTACCGCTATCTGCGCACGCTGAAGACCGACGGCATCACCAGCATTTCGTCCCGTGAGCTGGCTGCCCAGATGGGCACCACAGCCTCGCAGGTGCGGCAGGATTTCAACTGCCTCGGCGACGTGAATGGCCGACAGGGCATCGGCTACTCGGTCGAAAACCTGCTCAACATCTTGGAGCACCTGCTGTTCGGCAACGGAGACCTACTGCCCACCATCCTCATCGGCTGCGGCCGTTTGGGCAAGGCGGTCAGCCGCTTCATCACCACCGACACCAACGGCTACAAGCTGATTGCTGCCTTCGACAACTCCCCCGAAGAGGTGGGCAAGGAGATCAATGGCATCCAGATCCTGCATGTGGACCAGTTGGAAGACTTCTGCGCCGAGCACGAGCCGGAAGTAGCCGTTCTCTGCGTGCCCCGCAGCGGAGCCGAGGAGCTGAGCGGCCGTCTGGTCGGCATGGGCATCAAGGGCTTCTGGAATTTCTCCCACTATGACCTCTCGGTGCCCTACCCCGAAGTCGTGGTCGAGAACGTCCACCTCGGCGACAGCCTGATGAGCCTCGGCTATCGACTGCGCAATCAGGATTGAGCCTATACTGTAATAGGAACGATCGGCTGTTGCAAGCTCCCCCAGTCACGGCATCTGCCGTGCCGCCCCCCTCTATGAGGGGGTCAAAAGCCTCCCTCATAGAGGGAGGCGGCATCGCGCAAGCGATGCCGAAAGGAGTTTTGCCGCAGCCTCTTTATGAGGAGATTTCATGGCAAAGCTATATTTCCGTTACGGCGCAATGAACAGCGGCAAGAGCACCGCCCTGATGCAGGTGGCGCACAACTACGAAGAACAGGGGATGCAGGTGCTGATCCTGAAACCGCAGGTGGACACCAAGGGCGGCGACGAGCTGGTGAGCCGCCTCGGCGTGCGGCGCAAGGCCGACCTGCTGATCCCGCCGGAGGTGGACGTCTTCGAGGCGGTCCGCACGGCCAGCCGCCAGCAGAAGCTGGCCTGTGTCCTCTGCGACGAGAGCCAGTTCTTCACCCCCGAACAGGCCGAGCAGCTCTTCATGGTGACAGTGGATCTGAACATCCCGGTCATCTGCTACGGTCTGCGGTCGGATTTTTCCCTCAAAGGCTTCCCCGGCTCCACCCGGCTGCTGGAGCTGGCCCACACCATCGAGGAGATGAAGACCATCTGCACCTGCGGCCGCAAGGCCACCTGCAACTGCCGCAAGGTCAACGGCCAGTTCGTGTTTGAGGGCGAACAGGTCGCCATTGATCTGGAAAACGACGTCCAGTACGTCAGTATGTGCCCCCAGTGCTACTTCCGGGAGCGGCGCGCCTTCTACGCCCGCCGTGCCGCAAAGTGAGCGGTCTGGCGTTCTTGTTTGGCCTTTTCATGAAAATTTTATTCGTTTTGGAGCGTTTCCCTTTTGCATGGGAAGCGCTCTTTTTCATGTCCTTTCCGTAAGGTGATATATCAGTTGTATCCAACTTCGCGCGTTTTTTGCACTATTGATATATCAGTTTGCATTTCGCGCGTGTCGTCAACTTTTCCGCATGTTGTACACAACACAACCACGCATTTTTCTAAAAAGATTACAAAAATATTGCAATTTTAGAGGGTTTTCCCGGCTCTCATCCCCATTTTCTATGCAATCTGTCGAAGTATACATGTTGCACAGTTTTTTCGCTCAAGTTTATTCATTTCGGCAATGACGTCAAATCTGCAAATTTTATGAGAGCAATATTTGTTCGTTTTTTGAGAGCTTCTCTTCAATTTACATCTTTCTTTTTCCGCTTTCTTTTGTTATCATAATTGTATACAACGAGCCTTCTGCCGATAAGGCCGTGAACAATGTTTTCTGTATTAGGAGGAGAACAAAAATGAGCAAGGCAATTTCTCGTCGTGATTTCCTGAAGGTCACCGGCGCTGTGGGCGCTGCCGGTCTGCTGGCCGCATGCGGCGGCAGCTCCACCGCAGCTTCCTCTACTGCTTCTTCCGCAGCAGCTGCTGAGTCCGTTGCCGGTCTGAGCACTGATCCTGTCACCCTGACCATGAGCTGGTGGGGCGGTGAGTCCCGTCACAACGCTTATCAGGACGCCATCAAGGCTTTCTCTGCTGAGCACAGCAACGTCACCGTCAACCCCACCTTCGCTGCATGGTCCGGCTGGGAGGACACCATGTCCACCAAGTTTGCCGGCGGTGTGGCTGAGGATGTCTGCCAGATCAACTGGAACTGGCTGTACAACTACTCCGCAAACGGCCAGACCTTCTTGGATCTGAACAGCGTCACCGATTATCTGGATCTGACCCAGTGGGATGACGCCAAGCTGGCTGCCTGCAATGTGGCAAACGCTCAGCAGTGTGTGCCCGTCTCCATGACCGGCCGTATCTTCTACTGGAACATGACCACCTTTAATAAGGCTGGCATCACCGAGGTTCCCAAGACTCTGGACGACTTGATGAATGCCGGTAAGACCTTCAAAGAGAAGCTGGGCGATGACTACTATCCCCTGCACCTCGGCGCATACGACCGTATGATCCTGATGGTCTTCTACCTTGAGTCCAAGTACGGCAAGGACTGGGCAGACCCCACCACCTCTACCCTGAACTACACCGCTGACGAGATCGCCGAGGGCATCGACTTCATCAAGAGCCTCGTCGATGGCCACGTCATCATGAGCCTGCCCACCTACTACGGCTCCAACGGCGACAACGCTGCTCACCAGTCCAACGAGTGGATCACCGGTAAGATGGCTGGTATCTTCGAGTGGGATTCCTCCGCTACCAAGTATCAGGATGCTCTGGACGAAGAGAACAAGCCCGGCTTCACCGTCGGCGAGGAGATCAAGTTCGGCGATTACAACGGCGGCTTCTCCAAGGTCTCCATGGGTCTGGCCATCACCAAGACCTGCGAGCACCCCGCTGAGGCAGCTACCCTCATCAACTTCCTGCTGAACGAGGAGGCCGGTGCTTCCATCATGGGTTCCGAGTGCGGCATCCCCGCTTCCAAAGCTGGTCTGGCTGCTGCTCAGGCTGCCGGCGCTGTCAAGGAGCTGGTCGCTGAGGCAAACGGCAAGGTTCTGGCTTTCGTCGGTTTCCATCTGGATCCTCTGTTCGAGTCCAACGATCTGAAGGCAAACGGCACCGGCGTGTATCAGGAAGTCTTCGATACCGTCGATTACGACAACGCTTCCGGCGCAGATGTGGTTGACACCCTGCTGGACGGCATGTCCGCTGTGGGTTACACCGTGTGATCTCTGCACTCCTGACCTGATTTTTTAGGTACATACAAGGGGCATCGACCGCCCGTAGGCTCGATGCCCCTTTTTTGTCAGGAGCTGGTAACAATTCTCTGACAAATCTGTTTCCAATGTGTGACGCGCGGAATTTGTCACACATGAATTCCCACAAAAAGGAGGATTCCCGGATGAAAGAAAGCAAAGCCCCCTCTCTGGGGCGCACCCCGGCCCAGAAGTTCTTCGATAAGTGGCAGGGCCTGTTCTACCTGATCCCTTGGATCATCGGCTTCGTCGTATTCAAGGCCATCCCCTTCGGTCAGTCGCTGTACTACAGTTTCACCGACATGAACTTCTTCAACGGCATCCATGAGTACGGCGTGATGAACTACATCAACGCCTTCACCGATGCCAAGATCACCAAGGCGCTGATCACCACCTTCAAGTACGCCTTCATCACCGTGCCCCTGAAGCTGATCTTCGCTCTGTTCATCGCCTACATCCTGAACTTCAAGATCGCATGCGTGAACCTGTTCCGTACCGTCTACTACATCCCGTCCATTCTGGGCGGCTCCGTTGCCATCGCCGTTCTGTGGAAGGCTGTCTTCCGCGATGACGGTCTGGTCAACACCATCATCCGCGCCATCACCTTCGGCCACGCACAGGGTCCCTCTTGGCTGAGCGACCCCAACTATGCGCTGTGGATCATCTGCTTCCTGCGCATTTGGCAGTTCGGCTCCGCCATGGTCCTGTTCCTCGCTGCTCTGAAGGGCGTGCCCGCAGACCTGTACGAAGCAGCCACCATCGACGGCGCTGGCAAGTGGAAGCAGTTCTTCTCCATCACCGTTCCCATGATCACCCCCATCATCTTCTACAATCTGGTCACCCAGATCTGCCAAGCATTCCAAGAGTTCAACGGCCCCTTCATCATCACCAACGGCGGCCCCCGCAACTCCACCACCCTCATTTCCATTCTGGTTTACAACTACGCCTTCAAGTCCAACCAGATGGGCATGGCTTCCGCTCTGGCATGGATCATGTTCGTCATCGTCTGCATCCTGACGATCATCGCCTTCACCAGCCAGAAGAAGTGGGTCTACTACTCGGATGAAAGGTAAGGTGTGACAGTATGGGAATGAAAGCATCCAACGCCATCGCGACGTTTTTCAAGTACTTCGTCCTGATCTTGGTCGGCCTCATCATGATCTATCCCCTGCTGTGGATGGTCAGCGCCACCTTTAAGGACAACAGCGAGATCTTCGCAGGCATCGGCCTGTGGATCAAGAACCCCACGCTGGAGGGTTATAGGAACGCGCTGAACAACTTCGGCGGTTCCATCAACATCCTGCAGGCCATGCTGAACACCTACTCTTACGTTCTGCCCAAGGTCATCTGCACGGTGGTCTCCTCCTGCATCGCAGCCTACGGCTTCGGCCGTTTCGACTTCCCCGGCCGGAAGATCCTGTTCAGCATCATGCTGGCCACCCTGTTCCTGCCGCAGGTCGTTCTGAACGTCCCCCAGTTCCTGCTGTACACCAAGTTCGGCTGGGTCAACAGCCCGTTCTATCTGGCCATCTGGGTCCACTGCGCATTTGCAACGGAGACCTACTTCGTCTACCAGTTGGTGCAGTTCATGCGCAACGTCCCCCGTGATCTGGACGAGGCTGCCGCCATCGACGGCTGCAACTCCTTCCAGACCCTGTACAAGGTCATCGTCCCCATGCTGATGCCCGCTCTGGTGTCCTGCGCACTGTTCCAGTTCATGTGGAGCTGCAACGACTTCATGGGCCCGCTGCTTTATGTGCAGACCCCCGCAAAGTACCCGATGTCCCTGTTCGTCAAGCTGTCTATGGACGGTGATACCGGTTTTGCATGGAACCGCATTCTGGCTCTGTCCCTGATCTCCATCCTGCCGCAGCTGATCGTCTTCTTCTGTGCACAGGATCAGTTCGTCGAGGGCATCTCCGCCGGTGCTGTCAAGGGCTAAGCGCTCCTCTTCCTGCGGAACTTTCTGACGTAACGCAAAACGCCCCCTGTGCACACGGCACAGGGGGCGTTTCTTTTCAGCGGTTGCTTTTGCGGTACTGCAATGGCCCCACGCCCATGGTCTCGCGGAAGACGCGGCGGAAGTGGGCGGCGGAGGCAAAGCCCGTCTGCTCTGCCACGGCGCTGATGTTCAGGTCGGTGGTCTCCAGCAGGTGCTGCGCTGCCTCGATGCGGCGGCCATTGATGTAATCCACGATGGACTGGCCCGTGACCCGCCGGAACAACCGGCTCAGGTAGTAGGGCGAGAGGTAGAACCGCGCCGCCACATCGGTAAGGGAGAACTTCTGCGGATAGTTCGCGGCGAGGTAGGCGCAGATCTGTTCCACCGTCTCGTTCCGCGGCCGGGCCGAGGAGCGCTCGGCCTTGCACTCCTGCTCCACATAGTGCAGCAGCAGCGACAGGTAGATCATGCCGGGGCTGTCCGGCTCGCCCGCCGCGCTCCGCATCAGGTTCAGCAGGGTACGCAGACGGCTGGACCACTGCACCGGCCCGTACAGCACCATCTGGCCGCCCGGCTCGAACAGGGGGCCGAAATCCCGCTGCATCACGCCCTTCAGCTCCGGCAGCGCCGCCGCCGGGAACCGGCAGCCCGTCAGCTCCGGGGCCAGATGGCCCGTCTGGCGCAGCACGCCGCCCCCCGGCCCCAGCAGCAGCACGCAGCCGGGGTTGACCAGCACCGCTTCCTCCCCCCGCTGGAGAGTGCAGCTGCTGCCGGACACCAGCAGGATGCGGCAGATATCCTCCCCTTCCTGCAGCTGGTATTCGCCGTTGGTCAGCCGCAGCTGGGCCGCCACGGTCTTTGCGTTCAGTTTTTCGCGTTCCGCCTTCATTGGTACTTCCCCGCTTTTCGCATTTTCTTCAGTGTATCACGTCCGCCCCGTACGGGCAAGCCGAAACCCCAAGGAGGTTCTGATTTTATGAAACTGTCCCTGATCCGCTCCATGACCCGCAGCGCCGTTTTCGAGCTGGAAAACGGCCTGTGCTTCCGCCCCGCCCACCCCTTCCGGGTGCTGCTGAACGGCGAGGCCGTCTATGAGGCCCAGAACACCAACGTGTTCTCCCTCTTCTCCCTCGCCCCCGCCACCGACTACACCGTCTCCGTGGAGGCCGAGGGCGAGACCCTGACCCTTGCCTTCCGCACCGAAGACGAGAGCTTCTTCGTGGATGCCTCCCGCTACGGCCTCGTGGCCGACGGCGAGACCGACAACACAGGCAAACTGCAGGCGGCCCTCTCCACCTGCCCCAAGGGCGGCACAGTCTATGTTCCCGCGGGCCGCTACCGCACGTCCAGCCTGTTTCTGAAGAGCTGCACCACCCTCTACCTCGAAAAGGGCGCGGTGCTGCTGGGCGACAACGACCGCACCCACTACCCCATCCTGCCCGGCGTTCTGCCCAGCGAGAACGAGGTGGACGAATACTACCTCACCGGCTGGGAGGGCAACCCCCTGAGCAGCTTTGCAGGGCTGCTGAACATCACGCAGGTGCACGACGTGGTGGTCACCGGCGAGGGCACCCTTGACTGCGACGCCCAGAACGGCGACTGGTGGGTGAACCCCAAGGTCAAGCGGATCGCATGGCGGCCCCGCGCCGTCGCCATGGTGGACAGCGAGAACGTCTGCCTCCACGGCATCACGGTACAGAACAGCTACTCGTGGACCATCCACCCCATCTTTGTCAAGCACCTTGATCTGCTGAACTTCAACATCAACAACCCCTACAACGCCCCCAACACCGACGGCATCGACCCCGAAAGCTGCGAGTACACCCGCATCATCGGCGTGAACATCCATGTGGGTGACGACTGCATTGCCATGAAGGCCAGCAAGGTGTTCCTGGGCATGAAGCTCAAGAAGAGCTGCGAGCACACCATCATCCGCAACTGCCTGCTGGACAAGGGCCACGGCGGCATCGTCATCGGCAGCGAGATGAGCGGCGGCGTCAAGGATATGGTGGTCACCCAGTGCCTCATGGACCACACCGACCGCGGGCTGCGGGTCAAGACCCGCCGGGGCCGCGGCAACACCGCCGTCATCGACGGGCTGGTGTTCCGCAACGTGGAGATGCGGGGCGTCAAGGCCCCCTTCGTCATCAACATGTTCTACTTCTGCGACCCGGACGGCCACAGCCCCTATGTCCAGTCCCGCGAGGCCATGCCGGTGGACGAATACACCCCCAAGCTGGGCAGCTTGACCATGGAGGACATCGTGGCCACCGACGCCCAGTTCGCGGGCTGCTACTTCGACGGTCTGCCCGAACAGCCCATTGAGCGGGTCTCCATGAAGAATGTCACCATCACCTTTGACCCCAACGCCGAGGCCGGTCAGGCCGCCATGGCGGACAACCGCCCTCACGTCAAGAAGCTGGCCGTCTACGCCGAAAACGTCAAGGAGATCGACCTGCACAACGTCAAGATCGAAGGCTACGAGGGCGAGCGTCTGCGCTTTGCCAACGTCGGCCATTTTGAGGAGGACTAAGCTATGACCCACGAAGAGATTCTCACCATGCTGGGCGATTATGTGGACTACCTGATCGCCAATTCCAGCGCCGAGGCCCCCCTGTGGAACATCGAAAAGGTGCGCAGCGGCAAGCCGAACAAGTGGAACTACATCGACGGCTGCATGGTCACCGCCACCCTGAGCCTTTACCACACCACCGGCGACAAGAAGTACCTCGATTTCTCCAAGCAGTTCATCGACTACTTCGTCCAGCCGGACGGCTCCATCAAGACCTACGACCCCAAGGAATACAACCTCGACAACGTGAATCAGGGCAAAAACCTGTTTATTTTGTACGATCTCTACGGAGAGGAAAAATACCGCAAGGCCATTGAGCTGATCCGCAGCCAGCTTGCCACCCAGCCCCGCACCAAGGAGGGCAACTTCTGGCACAAAGACATCTATCCGTGGCAGGTCTGGCTGGACGGCACCTACATGGCCCAGCCCTTCTACATGGAGTACGAGACCCGCTTCAACAAGATGCAGGGCTGCATCGACAGCTACAAGCAGTTCATGAACATCAAAAAGCACATGCGGGACGAAAAGACCGGCCTGTACTACCACGGCTACGACGAGAGCCGCCAGATGTACTGGGCCGACCCCGTCACCGGCTGCAGCCCGAACTTCTGGCTGCGGGCGATGGGCTGGTTCATGGTGGCCATGGTGGACGTGCTGGAGCGGATGGACGAGCAGTTGTACAACGAGTACCGCGGCATTCAGGCCATGCTGAAACAGACCATTGAGGATGTGCACAAGTTCCAAGACGAGGAGACCGGCATGTTCTGGCAGGTCATGGACCACCCCGGCATTGAGGGCAACTACCTTGAGACCAGCGGCACGGCCCTCTTCGCCTACGCCGTGCTCAAGGGCGTGCGGCTGGGTCTGCTGCCCAAGCGAATGGCCGCATGGGCTGAGAAAGCCTTCTACGGCACCTGCGACAAGTACCTGTCCAAGAACCCGGACGGCAGCTTGCAGCTGGGCGGCATCTGCCTCGTCGCCGGCCTCGGCGGCAAGGACCACCGCGACGGCTCCCTCGCCTACTACTTCAGCGAACCCGTCGTCTGCAACGACGCCAAGGGCGTCGGCCCCCTCGTGCTGGCCTATACCGAAATGATCGCCAGCAAGTAAATCGATTCTGGCAGCAAAAACCCCGTACAGCGGCCCTCTGGTCGTCTGTACGGGGTTTTTTTGCTTGTTGATAGAGGGAAGGATCAGCCGCCCAGATAGGCGCTGCGGACCCGCTCATTGGTCAGCAGCTCGGCACCGGTGCCGTCCATGACGACGCGGCCGGTCTCCAAGACGTAGGCGCGGTCGGCCACGGAAAGGGCCATCTGCGCGTTCTGCTCTACCAGCAGGATGGTCATGCCCTCTTTGTGGATGTTGCGGATGATGTCGAAGATCTCCTGCACCAGCAGGGGCGACAGGCCCATGGAGGGCTCGTCCATCATCAGCATGGAGGCGTTGCTCATCAGAGCGCGGCCCATGGCCAGCATCTGCTGCTCGCCGCCGGACATGGTGCCGGCCAGCTGCTTACGGCGCTCCTTCAGGCGGGGGAACAGCTCAAAGACCTTCTCCTTGTTGGGGCCGATGGTGGAGGCGGGCTGGGTGTAGCCGCCCATGTCCAAGTTCTCCTCCACGGTCATGTGCAGAAAGACGTGGCGGCCTTCCGGCACGTGGGCAAGGCCCGCTTCCACGATCTTGTGGGCGCGGACGCCCTTGATGCTCTTGCCCTTGTACAGCACATCGCCGGTCTTCGGGTGGATCAGACCGGAAATGGTCTTCAGGGTGGTGGACTTGCCCGCACCATTCGCGCCGATCAGGGTGACGATCTCGCCCTCGTTGACTTCGAAGGAGATGTTCTTGACGGCGTGGATGTTGCCGTAATAGACGTTGATGTTCTCCACTTTCAGCATAGATTCTGCCATCTGTCAGCCCTCCTTCTTGCCCAGATAGGCCTCAATGACCTGCGGGTTGTTGCGGATCTCGTCCGGGGTGCCCTTGGCGATGATGCGGCCAAAGTTCAGCACCGCGATGCCCTCGCAGATGCCCATGACAAGGCTCATGTCGTGTTCGATCAGCAGCACGGCGATGTTGAAGTCGTCACGGATGCGGCGGATGGTCTCGGTCAGCTCAGCGGTCTCGGAAGGGTTCATACCGGCGGCAGGCTCGTCCAGAAGCAGCAGCTTCGGGCTGGTGGCCAGCGCGCGCATGATCTCCAAGCGGCGCTGTGCGCCGTAGGGCAGACTGCCCGCCGGAACGTTGGCGAGGTCCGCCATGTGGAAGATATCCAGCAGCTCCAGCGCACGCTCGGTGCACTTCTTTTCTTCCTTCCAGTAGTTCGGCAGACGGAGGAGGGAGGAGGCCAGATCGTACCGCAGGGACTCGTGCAGACCGACCTTGATGTTGTCGATGACGCTCAGTTCCTTGAACAGGCGGATGTTCTGGAAGGTGCGGGCCACGCCCATCCGGTTGACCTGATAGGTCTTCTTGCCCGCCGTGGGCATCCCGTCGATCAAGATGGAGCCGCGGGTGGGCTGGTAAACGTTGGTCAGCAGGTTGAAGACGGTGGTCTTGCCCGCGCCGTTGGGGCCGATCAGGCCGGTGATCTCGTTGCGGCCGATCATCAGGTTGAAGC